>Ga0272443_10000879_pt1 | contig 49355 bp, 41 predicted proteins | sample SSMAcet12_FD_193581 | JGI IMG/M metagenome (GOLD analysis project Ga0272443, IMG submission 193581) | Marine sediment archaeal communities from Little Sippewissett salt marsh, Falmouth, MA, United States - SSM-Acet-12 | ecosystem: Environmental > Aquatic > Marine > Wetlands > Sediment ...
GCGCCCAAATTGTTACACCATTCGTGCAGGTCGGAACTTACCCGACAAGGAATTTCGCTACCTTAGGACCGTTATAGTTACGGCCGCCGTTTACCGGGGCTTCGATTCAGAGCTTCGCCACCGAAGCAGTTGACCCCTCCTCTTAACCTTCCGGCACCGGGCAGGTGTCACTCCCTATACGTCGCCTTCTAAGGCTTAGCAGAGAGATATGTTTTTAGTAAACAGTCATCCAGGCCACTTTACTGAGACTCCTTTCAGCTAGGTCCGCGAAGGACTTCACCTAATCGGAGCACCCCTTCTCCCGAAGTTACGGGGCCATTTTGCCTAGTTCCTTAACGAGGGTTATCTCGAGCACCTTAGGATACTCTCCTCACCTACCTGTGGCGGTTTGCGGTACGGACAGTCTGAAAACTTCCATAGAGGCTTTTCTTGGCAGTCTGCTTACGGCCAGTTTATGAGCTAAGCTCTCCCTATCGCATCTCGGGGTTGAAGAGGTGGATTTGCCTGCCTCTTCCCCCTACATGCTTGGACCGGGACATCCAACACCCGGCTGACCTTCACTCCTGCGTCACCCCATAGGTATAACGCGCTCAGACTGGTACAGGAATATTAACCTGTTTTCCATCGCCTACGCCTTTCGACCTCGGCTTAGGGTCCGACTAACCCTGAGCGGATTAACCTTCCTCAGGAAACCTTAGGTTTTCGGTGAACGGGTTTCTCGCCCGTTTTATCGCTACTCGTTCCGGCATAATCACTTCTGCTTCGTCCAGCATGCCTCACGGCACACCTTCAACCTACAGCAGAACGCTCCCCTACCGATCCATCCGAAGATGGATCCCGCGGCTTCGGTGATACGCATAGTCCCGTAAATTATCGGCGCGGAATCACTAGACTAGTGAGCTATTACGCACTCTTTAAATGAATGGCTGCTTCTAAGCCAACATCCTAGCTGTTTTAGTAACTTCACATCCTTTACCACTTAGCGTATCTTAGGGACCTTAGCCGGCGATCTGGGTTGTTTCCCTCTCGTCCGTGAAGCTTATCCCCCACGGGCTCACTCCCATGCATCATGTCAACGGCATTCGGAGTTTGAATGGGGTCGGTAACCTTTTCGGCCCCTAACCCAGTCAGTGCTCTACCTCCGCGACACTAACATAAGGCTGTTCCAAAAAACATTTCGGGGAGAACCAGCTATCGCCAGGTTTGATTAGCCTTTCACCCCTATGGACAGCTCATCCCCCAGCTTTTCAACGCTGGTGGGTTCGGACCTCCATCTCGTTTTACCGAGATTTCATCCTGGCCATCCATAGATCACCTGGCTTCGGGTCTACTCCCTGCAACTAATCGCCCTATTAAGACTCGCTTTCGCTACGACTACGGTAGTGTTTACCTTAATCTTGCTACAGAAAGTAACTCGCCGGATCATTATTCAATAGGCACGCGGTCAGCTAAGCTTCGCCCGAAGGCAAAGCGCCGCCTCCCACAGCTTGTAAGCATACGGTTTCAGGTACTATTTCACTCCCCTCCCGGGGTGCTTTTCACCTTTCCCTCACGGTACTTTGTTCACTATCGGTCACGGGCTAGTATTTAGCCTTACCGGGTGGTCCCGGCAGATTCACACAAGATTCCTCGTGTCCCGTGCTACTTGGGAGACTGGTCCAGGAAGGTACCGTGCCTTTCGCCTACAGGGCTGTCACCTCCTATGGCCTTCCGTTCCAGGAATGTTCAGCTAGACAGATACTTTGTAACTTCCCGAGCTATTCGTACTTCACTCCGACCAGATCCCGCTACACCGACGGCACAACAGGCACGACCTTTAACGTGCTCATCGGTTTAGGCTGTTCCCCGTTCGCTCGCCGCTACTTGGAGAATCACGGTTGTTTTCTTTTCCTCGGGGTACTAAGATGTTTCAGTTCTCCCGGTTGTCTTCCTGCACCTATGTATTCAGTGCAGAATGGGTCCGCATAACCGGCCCAGGTTGTCCCATTCGGAAATCCCCGGCTCAAAGCTTATTTGCAGCTAACCGAGGCTTTTCGCAGCTTATCACGTCCTTCATCGGCTGCCCGTGCCAAGGCATCCACCGTATGCCCTTAGTAACTTGATCGAAAATCCTAAAGACGCTCTTTCAAGCTCGGCTTTCTGTAATCCGAGATTATCAGAAAGTCTGATCTGACTCAAATTAATGGTCAGACCTCAATATTTAGTTGTCAAAGAACAGTCACGTCTTATGACGTAGCGTCTGAATATATCAAAAGAGCCAAGCGTGTCAAGTCCTTTGTGGAATTTTTTTCACTTCCCTGTAACCGCACGCTCATATAACCCGCATCAGAAGCGGGACAGGGCCTATCTAACTATATCGGAAAGGCACGACTCTTCCATTACCACTCAACATCGGAGAGGCCCGGATGGTTCCGCGGCACTTCCAACTTTTTTGCATCCGGCAACTGCCCCGGACAGGCACAGACCGAAAAAAGAGGCCCGACCCTATCCTGTTGCATGGTGTTCTTGGCACCGGCAAGTTGCTTTTAAGGGCCAGGCCTGCAGTCATTCGCGAAGCTACGCGCAGACGACTTGGTTCACCTAACCCTTAGCGAAGAGCGACTATGCTCTTGCTGAGCAACTGTTCTGATATCCGCTTTGCCTGAATCGTATTCGAGGCTATCCGAAGCTTATTGAGGAAGCGATGGATTTGACCGACTATCTTCTCAGATAATCTTGACATAGCATTATCCCGTTTCGCACTCAATTCTGTCATGCCCGAGGCGCTGTTGCGCGAAAGGTGTTTCTGCATCGGATGGTCAATGAAAAAGAAACACATCTGCTAACACTTACAGTTACTACGAAAGCCGTTTCAAATTGTTGCATTTTTCTTGGCTTATCGCAAAAAAAACTAGAACGTGTAACAAGCAATCCGCTCTCAACGCCAGCCCGAAGTCTACTATCCGGAAATGACAGGTATCCCAGGCTGGGTTCTCGTCCTGACGCTGGTAGTGTCACCGAATCTTCCCTCGACAGAGAATTGTCTCGTCCATAACCCCAAGGGGGCATCCCGATCATTGACGTAAACGGTTGCGGATTCTAATGATAACTTATTTTCCGGTTGACAACGGAAAATCGGTTATTTAGATTGGACGGTTCAAGGCTGTCTCCGTCAATAGAATGTGGAGACAACTCGTGTTTATGTCACTATGACAGCTCGAAGTAGATGAAATACTAACGTTATTTTGAGATAGGGAGTCTGATCATGAGGAAGATAGCGCCATTTGTGTCGTTGCTTTTTATCCTCTGTTTGGCTTTCGGCCAGGCGGACGCCAAGACAAAGGACGATGCGGGTGACCGGCGAGACAGCGGCTTTTATAAGCCGGCTGTCACGTCTCAACCGAACATCTTGAACGTTGTGCACAAGTATAACAATCTACAACTCTGCGTCTCGAATTGGGGTTTCTTCGGTAGCGAGGACGGCGAAAGGCGTGACTGCGAAACCAACGCGTCTGCACCCTCCGGTGAGTTCCCCGCAGGATCACTCGTTGAATATCTCTTCCAGGGCGCACTTTGGATCGGTGCGGTCGTGGGAGAGGACACACTCGTTTCTGTTGGAGCCGATGGCTGGCAGTTGCAGAACGAACTGTACCCGTGCGCGGAACCTACACCATGTCAGATGGAGGGACCATGCGGGATTGAAAGAAGATCCAATCGGCCGCAGGATCCATACTACCACCCTGACGCAAAGTCTGACCTTGAGTACATTGCGGTCTACACCGATACTCTCAGTAATCCACAGTGGACGGGAGACGATTGGGAAGGCAGAGCGCACATACCCATCAATATCGCGGTAAGACAGAGTTCGTATTCCTGGAGTGTCGACTACGCCCAGGACTTCGTACTCATCGATTATTCAATCAAGAACATTGGATCGAAGACAATCGAGAATCTGTACCTCGGCATTTACTCGGATGGTGATGTCGGACACAAGTCGCTCCCATCGAATGACAAGGCACAGGACGATGTCTGCGGATTCCTGCAAACGGCCGTAATTCATCCATGCGAGTGCCCGGACTTCGAGGATACCATCGACCTGACATATATTATGGACAACGACGGTGACCCGACTGACGGCGCCTATGACTATAAGAGTTCGACATCTGTACTTGGCACAAGGGTGATGAGATCGCCGTCTCAGGATGTCAAAAAGGTTTCTTTCAACTGGTGGCAGGGAAACGGACAGGCCACGTTTGACTGGGGTCCGATGCTTGAAGCCACCAAGCGAAACTTCGGAACGGGCGGTCAGGGAACCCCCGAAGGCGACAGGAACAAGTATTACATGCTCTCCAATGGTGAGCACGACTACAACCAGATATTCGCCGCGCAGGACTTCTCCGACGAAGGCTGGCTCCCGCCAAGCCCGGTTGCCGCTCGAATCGCTAACGGCGGCGATACGCGCTTCCTGCTCTCATTCGGTCCATTCAACATCAGGGTCGGAGACAGTCTCGGAATCACTTGCGCGTATGTTGCGGGCGAACTCCTTCACAAGAATCCTGCTGCTAACGAAACGTATATGCAGCAGGCACAGCCTGATCCCACAGGCTTTTACGCCAACCTCGACTTTCGTGATGTCTCTGAGAACGCTGTATGGGCAGCGTGGGTATATGACAACCCCGGTTATGATACCGATGGCGATGGATACTCCGGCGACTCGTGTGTAGACATTAACGGTGAAGTCTGCTGGTACAGGGGCGACGGTGTTGCCGATTACAGGGCGGCCACAGCTCCTCCGCCTCCGGTGTTAAGATACACGACCGAATACGAGAAGGTTAAACTGAAATGGAACGGTTACGTTTCAGAGACCGCGATCGATCCATTCACCCATGTCGAGGACTTCGAAGGTTACCGGATTTACTGGGGTAAGATTCCCACTGTTGACAAGATGGCAAGACTTGAGTCAAGAGACTTCGACGACTTCAGGCGCTATCGCTGGGATCCAAACCGGGTTCCATCGGCATTCGTTTCCGTTGAGCCACCCAGCAAGCGCACAGCATTCGAAGATGAGTATGGTGATGGGTTCGATCCTGAAGACTACCTCTGTGAGAACATGCCCGACTCCACTGGTTGGGAATGGGACGGTGAGATTTACTGCTTCGAGCCTGCGGATTGGAACCAGTCGATCAGCGGCTGGGATGACGGCGCTTCACTGCCTTCAATGACTGGCATCCAGAAGACCTATGCCGCGGAAATCTACGAAGGTATTGTGAAGCCGATTCTCGACTCCTCAGTGGCCGCGTACTGGGTCAAAGATATCGACCCGCTCACAGGCGACTCCGTCATGTATCACAAGTACTGGGAGTATGAGTACTCGATCGACAATCTGCTGGCGTCCGTACCTCACTATTTCTCAGTCACAGCGTTTGACTTCGGTGAGTTCAGGAAGAAATATGGTGAGACTAAAGGGCTTGCCGCGCAGGAGAGCTCGCCGCTCGCAAATGTGGTCGAGCTGTGGGCGATCAACGATGCGGCAACAGTGCAGAGCAAACAACTCGATGTTCAGGTCTACCCGAATCCTTACATCGGCGATGGTCGGTACTGGGATTCCGAGTATGAGGACCCGTTCCGCACAGGATTCGTCGATCACGAGCGTAAGATTCACTTCGTGAACCTGCCCCCAGAGGCCACGCTGCGTATTTACACGCTTGACGGTGATCTAGTGAAGGTCATCGACCATCCCGGCGCGACAAGCGACTGGGATTCCAAGGTCTATTGGAACATGCGTTCACGAAACAACGAGCTGGTTGCATCGGGCATCTATTTGTTCTCGGTTGAATCCGATTACGGCAATCAAGTAGGCAAATTCGTGGTTATATTCTAATCACGATTCGGATACGATTAGAGTTCCCTTTCTTGATATCGCCGGGCCTTCAAAAGTCCGGCGATTTCTTTTGTGAAAAAGGCGGGGCATTCTAATCGGGAAGGGATTTCATTTAGAGCGTAAGACCGCAAGGGCCGAGGCCGGAGATTCTCTACGAGTCAAAACTGGAGACGTGAAGCGACCGAGGAGCGCTACTCCAGATCGTTCTGGATCTTGCAGGCTTTCAGAGTATTCGACAGTAGCATCGCAATTGTCATTGGCCCGACTCCACCCGGGACCGGGGTAATGAACGAAGCTTTCTTTTCACAGGATTCGAAGTGAACATCCCCGGTGAGGCGATATCCCTTCTCCGTCGAAGGATCGTCAACCCTGTTCGTGCCCACATCGACTATGACACAGCCATCCTTCACCATCTCTCCCGTGACGAACTCCGGAACGCCCATTGCAGCGATTACGATATCGGCCCTGCGAGTGTGAGACGCAACGTCTTTGGTGCCTGTGTGGCACACCGTCACCGTTGCATTCGACCCTTTCCATTTCTGTTCAAGAAGCACCGCCAGTGGCTTGCCGACGATGTTTCCACGACCGAGGATAACGACATCTTTGCCAGAGGGAGATATCTCGTTCCTGCGAAGAAGTTCGAGTATGCCAAGCGGCGTGCAGGCAATGAATGATGGATAGCCGAGAAGCATCATCCCGATGTTTGCGGGATGAAACCCGTCGACATCTTTGAGCGGATTGACGAGCATGATCATTTCAAGGCTGCTAAGCTGCTTCGGCAAAGGCTCCTGCACCAGTATGCCGTGAATGTCGGGACGCCCATTGAGTTCACCGATGAGGCTGTTGAGTTCGGCCTGTGTCATATCCTTTGGCCGAGTGATTACCTCCGAATGGAAGCCGACCTTGTTACAGGCCTTCTGCTTCATCGAGACATAGATTTTCGACGCCGGATTGTCGCCCACAAGGACTGCAGCCAGCCCCGGGGTGACATCGTGCTTCTTCAGTTCTTCGACCTCAGTCTTCAACTCGGCACGAATTGCCCTGGCCGCCGCGGTTCCGTCAAGTATCTGAGCCATTCTCTTCTGCGTCTCCTCTTTCGATCACGTACTCATCAGGGAGGTGCCCATCGAAATCTATCTGCAATCTCTCAATGGAATTCGCAGTCCCGGTCTCATCATCCACCTCAGCAATGATAGCGTTCATCTTGACATCGTCCGATGCGACTGTGAAACGATGCGATATACCTGTGAGGAAGCGCGCCAGTACGGGTTCGGCGTTCATTCCGATCACACCGCTGTGAGCACCGGTCATTCCGACGTCGGTAATGAAGGCGGTTCCCTTCGGCATTATACGCTCATCGGCGGTCTGGACATGGGTATGCGTACCCACGAGTACCGATGCCCTCCCGTCGATGTAGTGCGCCATCGCACCTTTCTCCGAGGTCGTCTCTGCGTGAAAGTCGACGAAAATCACCTTGACCTGATCACGCATCAACCTCAACTCTCCGTCAACAGTCCTGAAAGGACAGTCGATGTTTCGTCCGAAGACTCGACCTTCGATGTTGATTACTCCGACTTTGCGCCCATCCTTTAACTCGTAGATACATGACCCGTAACCAGGCGATCCGGAAGGGCTGTTTGCCGGACGGAGCACTCGATCACGAGCGAAATCCAGATAGGGAAAAATCTCGTTTCGATCCCAGATATGATTTCCGGACGTTTGCACGTCTACACCGTAAGAGAATATCTTCTGGGATATTGGCTTTGTCAGCCCGAAGCCACCGGCGGCATTTTCTACATTCGCAACGGTGAAGTCGATTTCATGTTTGAGCTTTACCGGCTTGAGCAACTGAGACAGCGCCCAACGACCCGGGCGGCCCATGATATCGCTGATGAAGAGAATTCTCATGAGCACGCCTGACTATTTAGCATAATCAACAGCCCTTGTCTCTCTAATGACAGTAACCTTGATCTGACCGGGATACTCCATTTCTCCCTGTATTTTCATCGCAATATCGCCAGCCAGAATCTGGGCCTTGGCGTCATCGATCTCATCGTGTTCGACAATAACTCGAATCTCACGGCCAGCCTGAATCGCAAACGATCTGGCTACGCCCTTGAAGCTGTCCGCCATTTCTTCGAGCTTCTCCAACCTCTTGATGTAACCTTCGAGCGGTTCGCGACGGGCACCCGGGCGGGATCCGGAGATAGCGTCGGCGGACTGCACGAGAACGGCATATGGTGTCAGCATCGGCACGTCACCGTGATGCGAGGCGACAGCGTTGATAACGGCTTCATGCTCGTTGTAACGGCCAAGAAACGCCGCACCGATTTCGGTGTGGGTGCCTTCTGTCTCACGGTCGATTGCCTTTCCGATGTCGTGCAACAGCCCGCATCTCTTGGCGAGTATGGCATCCAAACCGAGCTCAGCAGCCATCAATCCGCATATGATGGACACTTCCTTGGCATGTTGAAGAACGTTTTGACCATAAGATGTTCGATAATTCAACTTGCCGAGCAACTGCACTACATCATTGTGGAGATCGTGGATACCGAGTTCGAAGCTTGCCTGCTCGCCCGCCTCCCGGATCATCATCTCCATTTCCTTGTCGCACTTTTCGACCACTTCCTCGATTCTGGCGGGATGAATCCTGCCATCCGAGACAAGTCGTTCAAGGGCCATCCGGGCGACCTCTCTTCGAATCGGGTCGTACCCGGAAAGGATTACTGCTTCGGGCGTATCATCGACTATGACATCGATTCCTGTGCATGTCTCGAATGATCGAATGTTCCGACCCTCTCGACCGATGATCCGTCCTTTCATCTCGTCAGTCGGGAGACTGACAACAGAGACCGTCGATTCCACAGTGTGGTCAGCGGCACATCTGTAAATGGCCTGTGTAATGATTTCGCGGGCCTCTTTCTCAGCCGTACGTTCGGCGTTTTCTTTGATCTCCTTAATCGAAGAGGCTGCTTCCATCTTGGCCTGCCCGATCAGGTTCTCCATCAATTGCTGCTTCGCCTCATCCGAGGTCATCCCGGCGATCTTCTCGAGTTGAGTATTCTGCTGGTAGATGAGGTTGTTTAGTTCCTCTTCCCTGGCCTTGATCGCCTTCTCTCGATGAGCAAGGGCGTTATCCTTGGACTGAAAGTCCCGTTCTTTCTTGTTGAGCAGATCAACTTTTCGGTCAAGTGCGGTTTCCTTGTCTGCCAACCTCTTTTCGAATTTCTGAAGGTCGACTCTTTTTGCCTGAATTTCCCTTTCGAGATTTACCTTGGATTTGTAAACCTCATCCTTCGCTTCGATAAGCGCTTCTTTCTTCTTCAGTGCAGCATCGCTCTCCGCTTTTTCAAGAATCTGCTTGGCCTCATCCTCGGCCTTAGCAATCTTCGTGAGCCCGGCTTTGCGGATCAAAACCCAAGTCAAAATCACGGAGAGGATCGCGCCTGCTGCAACGAGTATGATTACCGTAGTCAATCCAACACTTTGCATGCAATCCTCCACCCCACAAAGGGTAAGGTAACCAGTCTGTTTAAAGTATACAGCTTTAAAGGCAGAATTGAGGACTTAAAATGAGGTCTATTCTATCCTGAAGAAGCAGATATAAGCTTCTCTCCAAGTCGGCCGGCCAAATCATCCGCTTTCTCTTCCAATGAACTGAGTTGAGACTCTCTCTCTTTCCTGAACTTCAAAAGCTCATCAGTTACGTTCAACGCCGCAAGCACTGCAACGTTCTTCGGAGATCTGTTGGATGATCGCTCAGCTACTTCGTGCATCTTCTGATCTACATATCTGGCAACTTCGATCACATGTTGACGAAACTCTTCAGCCTCTTCAGGCGTGTCAAAGTCGCCTCTTATCGGGTATTCTTCACCGAATATGTGCACTCTTATTACCCGGTTATCGTCAGACATAGATATATCTTTCAAAACCTCTCACGCCCACGAATCCTGCAACAAAAAAACTATGTTCTCATATAAAGCTTGTCAAGAATAAACTTATTTGATCTCCAGCTCAACCTTCTCGACTTCACTAAGGAGAGATTCGAGGCGATTCTTGACCTCGAGCTCTTTTTCACCGAAACTGGATTCAATCTTGTTCTTCTCTGACTTCAATTGCTCATTTTCCGTTGTGAGACGAATGTTCTCCTTCAGGAGTTCAGCGTTTTTCTGTTCGAGTTCACTATTCTTCGTCTCCAGTTCCTGTATACGAGCGATGACAGCTTCTACTCGCTCTTCAAGTCGCTGCAATGAATCCATCTTTCCCTCGTCTCTAATCTACATCCGCAACTCGGCGGAGAATTTCTCTCCTAACCGCGTCACGATCCTATGATGTACATTATCTACTTCTTCGTCAGTTAAAGTCTTACTTTCAGAACGATACTCTATCGCGAAGGCAAGGCTTTTCTTGTTTCCGGGAATTTGCTTTCCCTCGTAAACATCAAAAAGCTCGACCCGTGAAATAAGTTCCCCGCCTGCGCTTAGAATCTCTGCCTTGAGATCCTGCGACAGCACATTTCTATCTACGACCAGTGCAATGTCTCTCATTGCGGACGGGAATTTCGGAATAGCTTTAAAGATCTGTTCCGGAGAGAATCTGGACAAGATCTTATCCAAATCAATTTCGGCAAAAAAGACAGGAATGTCAAGATCAAACGGCTCTGCAGACCGTTTGCTGATCTGTCCACAAACGCCGCAAACATCTTCCCCGTACAGCACGTCAAACGAGACATCATGATCGAAGAAACTGCATTAATTAGGTATCAGACCAAGGTCCCCGAGACGCAATTCGGTGCCAAGGACCTCAAGGATTCCCTTCAGGTCAAAGAACGAGTACTCGGTCGGCTGACTCAACCAGTGGACGTTGTCTTCCCTGCCACAGAACACAAGCCCAAGGCTCTGGCGCTCATGTGGAAGGTCTTCATTTGTGGGGATGAAGACTTTGCCAATCTCAAAGAATGTTATATCAGTCTTCCTGCGGTTGTAGTTGTATGCAACTATATTGAGAAAACTCTGAACCAGATTCTTCCTGAGCACGGACAACTCCGCAGACACAGGGTGAATAACCTCGACATGACCCTCTAAGTCGCCAATTTCCTTGTCCTTTACGGGATCTATTAAAGTATTAGTTAACGCTTCTATACATCCCAGTGATGTCAGGAGAGTCCTGAGTGTGCGATGGAATTTATCCTCTTCCCGCTCCTTCGTGATCAGCACGCCGCCAGATGCTGTCGACGTCTTGATACGGTCGAGACCGTATATCCGGGCGATCTCTTCGATCAAGTCGATCTCCCGTGTGACATCGGGTCGAAAAGTAGGAACCGTCACTTCGAGTCTCTTCCCTGTCCGAACGCCGAATTGAAGAGCCGACAAGATGTCGATCATCTTGGGCGCCGCAAGGTCAGTATCGAGTATACTGTTGACCCGTGCTGGACGAAGTTTGATTTTGACCGGTTCGATGACTTTCGGGTAGCAGTCAACCTGTCCTGAAAGCACCTTGCCCCCGGCGTATTTTCCCATCAGGAATGCAGCCCTGTCACATGCTGCCGGGACATTATTCGGGTCGGCGCCTTTCTCGAATCTGATCTGTGACTCAGAGGTGAGATCCAACGCTTTGCCGCCCCTGAGAATAGTCTTGGGGTCGAAGTATGCGCTTTCGAGGAGTAAATTCTCTGTTGACCCGGTAACTTCGGAGTCGAGCCCACCCATTATGCCGCCGATGGCGACCGGGAGCACAGAGTCGGTAATCACAACCATGTCATTGTTGAGGGTCCGTTCAACTTCATCAAGCGTGGTGAACTTCTCGTTTTGCCTGGCCCGTCGTACGACAATCTTAGGTTTGGACAGATTGTCAAGATCGAATGCGTGAAGCGGGTGCCCATATTCCATCAGTACGAGATTGGTGATGTCAACGATGTTATTGATCGATCTTAGCCCGGCAGCGTAGAGCTTCTTCTTGATCCACCAGGGTGATGAACCGACCGCAACATCCCTTATAACTCTTGCCATATATCTTGGACAAAGCTCAGGACTGTCAATCTTGATCTTGATCTCATTAGCCGCATCCTGATCGACTTCTTCAAGCTCAAACTTGGGCATGTTGACCTTGGTACCGTTCAAAGCGGCGATTTCACGGGCAATTCCCAGAGCCGACAGGCAGTCAGGCCTGTTAGGTGTAAGCTCGAAATCCAGCAGCCAATCGTCGAGTTCGAGAGCCTCTCTCAGAGATGTACCCGGTTTGAGTTCGCGATCCAACTCCATTATGACGCTGTGATCTTCCGAGAGACCCAGTTCGGACTCGGAGCAGATCATTCCTTCGGACTTCACACCGAGCTTCTCGATAGCCGCGATGGTTATACCGTTGGGAAGCTCCGATCCAGGTCCCGCGAATGCGACCTTAAGTCCCGCATGTACATTGGGCGCGCCACATACCGTCGTCAAAGTATTGCTCCCGGTATCCACCTCGCAGACTTTAAGTTTGTCGGAGGACGGGTGATCCTCGCAGGTAACGACCTTACCGACTATAGCGCCGGTGAACTCCGGAAACAAAGGCCCGACAATCGAAGATTCGGTTCCAGACAGTGACAATCGATCGGTGAGCTCCTCCGGATCCCAGTCAAAGTCTGCCAGCTCTTTCAGCCAGCCGAAATTCAACCTCATGAGAACTGCTCCAGTAGTCTTAGGTCGTTCTTGAAGAAGCGCCGCATATCGTCGACCCGATATTTGAGCATGCAGATTCGTTCAATCCCCATACCGAAAGCGTATCCGGAGTATTTCTCGGAGTCATAACCGACCGCCTCGAAAACCGCCGGGTCGACCATACCGCATCCGAGAATCTCCAGCCATCCGGTGTGCTTGCACAATGGGCATCCCTTGCCCCCGCACAGTACGCAGGAGATATCGACTTCGGCAGAAGGCTCTGTGAACGGGAAATAATTGGCTCGGAGTCTCATTTTGACATCGGAGCCGAAGAATTCTCTAATGAAAGCGTTTAGAACGCCTTTGAGGTTAGCGAATGTCACGCCCTCGTCCACATACAACCCTTCGATCTGGTGGAACAATACATTGGCGCGAGATGATATGGCCTCATTCCTGTAGCACTTGCCGGGTGCGATGACCCGCACCGGGGGTTCGCCTGACAACATTGTGCGAACCTGCACAGGAGATGTATGCGTCCTCAGTACAATATCTTCAGTGATATAGAATGTATCCTGCATATCTCTCGCAGGATGATCCCTGGGAATATTCAGAGCTTCGAAGTTATAGAAATCGGTTTCCACATCGGGTCCAACAACGACCTCGAACCCCATACCGTAGAAGATGTGGCTGATATCGAGAACAGTTCGAGTGATAGGATGGAGCCTGCCAACCTTCCTCACCCTTCCCGGAAGCGTATAGTCGAAAGCGGGGCCTGCCCCCGCAGTTTTACCGGAAAGAGAATTGGATAATTCGGCAATTCGCGATTCGAAGTCCTTGCGGGCGACATTGGCGAGTTTGCCTACTTCGCGCTTCTCATCGGCAGACAGGTCTTTCAGGCTGCGAAGGATATTCGTCAACTTGCTTTTGCGCCCGAGGAATTTGATTCGCAATTCCTCAAGCTGCTCAGCGGACGATATATCATTCGTCGCTCGATCGAACTCATCCCTGATCGAGAGTATACTATCCCTGGGTGACATGGCGGCCTACCCGGCCTGTTTGACCATGGTAACCAGCTGTTCGAAGGCGTTGATATCGCGGGCGGCGATATCTGCGAGGGCCTTGCGATCCAGGCCGATTCCAGCCTTCTTCAGCCCGTCGATGAAAGCGCTGTAACGCATATCGAACATGCGGCAGGCAGCCGAAATGCGAGTGATCCACAGTCTGCGGAAGTCGCGCTTTTTGTTGCGGCGGTCACGGTAAGCGTATGTCTGGCCCTTGTTGACCGTTTCCCTGACTGTGCGCCAGAGTTTGCTACGGCCGGCATAGTTGCCTTTGGCCTGCTCGAATACTTTTTTCTTCCTGCGTCTGCTGGCGACGCTATTTACAACACGCGGCATTTATTCCTCCAATACAACCTTCAGTGCCGTGCTAATTGGGCAGGAGGTGATCGATCCGTCCCTTGTCGGCAGATGAGACAAGCGCTGATTTGCGAAGGTTGCGTTTCCGCTTCCTCGTCTTCTTCGTCAAAATATGGCTCGTGTAAGCCTTATTTCGTTTGAGCTTTCCGGAGCCGGTTCTCTTGAACCGTTTCGCGGCAGCCCTGTTCGTCTTGAGCTTCGGCATAATATCTCCTAAGACACTATCTTACTTAGGCATCATAATAGTCGTAAGATTCCGGCCTTCCATCTTCGGACGCTGCTCTACTGAAGCGATATCAGAGAGCTCTTCCTGCAACCTCTCGATAATCTTCTTTCCGAATTCGGTGTGGGCCATCTCGCGACCTCTAAATTCCACAAAGACTTTAACTTTGAAACCGTCCAGCAAGAACTGACGAACATGCTTGGTCTTGAATTGATAGTCATGTTCCTCGATCTTCGGCCGATATCTCATTTCCTTCAATTGTACAGTATGCTGCCGTTTCCGAGCGACTTTCTGCTTTTTCGAAAGCTCATACTTGTACTTGCCGTAGTCCAGAATCCTGCAAACCGGCGGTTTTGCCGTCGGTGAAACCTCGACCAGATCCAGACCACGATCATAAGCCATTTGCTGCGCCTCTTTAACAGGCACAACTCCGATCTGCTGTCCGTCAGGCCCGATCAATCGAACCTGCGAGGACCTTATCCGCTCGTTTACGCGGATATCAGTTGTTTTGCTGCTTTTGGCTCTAATTCCTCCTCACTCCTTTTTAAAGTGTGTAAGTTTAGCATCAATTTCCTCAGTAAGCAAGGAAATTATCTCCGCCACAGTCTTGGAGCCTATATCTCCCTCGCCTCGCCTGCGGTAGGACACGTTACCGGCCTCGGCCTCCCGCTTGCCAATTATGAGCATAGCGGGCACTTTGCCGGTTTCAGCTTCGCGGATTTTGAATCCGATTTTCTCGGATCTACTATCCAGCTCGGCCCTTAGCCCGGCATCGACGAGCTGCTTAACAACCTGGCCGCCGTATTCGTTCAGGTCATCGGAAATCGGCAGTACCCTGACCTGGATAGGAGCGAGCCACATAGGGAAAGCCCCGGCGTAATGTTCGAGCATGACACCGAAGAACCGCTCCAGCGATCCGAAAATCGCCCTGTGAATCATGAACGGTTGTTTGTGTACGTTATCCTTGTCGGTATAGACTAACCCGAAACGCTCGGGGAGATTAAAGTCGAATTGTATAGTCGAACACTGCCACGAGCGATTCAACGCATCGCGGATTTTAAGATCGATCTTGGGACCGTAAAAAGCGCCCGCACCCTCGTCTACTTCGTATTCGAGCCCAACCCGATCAAGGGCATTGGCGAGGGCTTTCTGGGCCATCAGCCACTTCTCCGGTTCGCCGACGAACTTTTCCTCGGGCTTGGTCGAGAGGAAGATGTCGTATTTCTCGAAACCGAAATCTTTCATGATCTTCACTGCGAGTTCTACGACCCCTACTATTTCGTCTTCGATCTGATCCGGGGTGCAGAATATATGCGCATCATCCTGAGTGAAAGATCGTACGCGAAACAGGCCGTGAAGCACCCCAGACCTCTCGTACCTGTAGACGGTTCCGAGTTCACCCCATCGAATCGGAAGCTCTCTGTAAGAGTGAAGAGTGCTCTGATAGATGTCGATGTGGAAGGGGCAGTTCATCGGCTTTATCTGATACGATTCGTTGTCGACCTCGATCGGACTGTACATGTCCTCGCGATAGAAATCGGTATGACCTGAAGTCTGCCAGAGGCCGAGCTTCGCTATATGTGGGGTGAACACGAGTTGATACCCCGCCTTCACATGTTCTTTTTTCCAGTAGGTTTCGATAATGTCACGGATGACCGCGCCTTTCGGGTGCCATAGCGCGAGGCCTCCACCCACATTATCACTGACCGAAAACAACTCGAGTTCCTTGCCGAGTTTACGGTGATCCCTGCGCCTGGCCTCTTCCATTCGATGGACATAGTCATCGAGCTGGGCCTTGTCCGGGTAGGACACGCCGTAGATTCTCTGCAGCATCTTGTTGTCTTCGGAACCTCTCCAGTACGCTCCTGCAACCGACATCAGCTTGAACGCCTTGATGCGCCCGGTCGACGGAACATGCGGCCCGCGGCAGAGATCGACGAAAGAGTCATGCGAGTACAATGATATCTGCTGATCTTCCAGTTCGGAGATGAGTTCGAGTTTGTAATCCTCTCCCTTATCGCGGAATAGACTGATCGCCTCGTCTGCGGAGCATTCCTTGCGAGCGAATTGGAAGTTGCTCTTGATGATCTCCTTCATTCTTCTTTCGATCTTCAGCAGATCCTCATCGCTGAAAGGCTCCGGTGCATCGAAGTCATAGTAGAAGCCCTCTTCGATCGGCGGCCCAATCGCGAGTTTGGTGCCCGGGAAAAGCTCCAGCACCGCCTGCGCCATGATATGAGCGGAGGAATGCCAGAAGACTTCCTTTCCATCCCTGTCATCGAACGTAAGTATAGAGAAAGTGGCATCTGCGGCGATAGGCCTGTTCAGGTCCACAACTTGATCGTTAATCTTCGCGGCAAGCGCCTTCTTAGCAAGGCTGTTGGATATCCCCCTGGCGATGTCCATCGCGGTGATCCCTGCGGGGAACTCCTTCGCGGTACCATCAGGGAAAGTGATCTTAATCTTGCTCGCAGTGACCTTTTCCATTTCTGCACCCATAACAAAAACCCCCGAAAGGGGACAATGGTGGGCGATACTGGAATCGAACCAGTGACCTCTTGCATGTCAAGCAAGCACTCTAACCAACTGAGCTAATCGCCCATTAATCAGTCCCTTAAGTTATATTGCTCCTCCAGCTCTGTCAAGCGAAAAGCTTTCGTTCGGGAATGAATTCGCAATCAATTTGCAATGCATAGCAATAGTATAAACAGTCGAATCTGGTGAGTGTTCACACGACCGAACGTTGAAATGCTTATTAGACTCTCATATCCAGATTATCGGCGGCAGGATAGATATCTGAACACGGTGAGGACGAAATCCGACACACTGCGAAGAGACCGTGAGCCTATCAGCAGGCCATTGCCATCTGCATGAAGGTCTCGGCTTTCGCATACTCGCCAACCAGTTTACTCTTAAAAGTGTCGACCTGCTCCTTGGTTATATCAAGCACCTCGAAGATAGACTCGTTCAATATCGATTCATTCCTCGTGTCATCCTCGGAGGAATCGAACGCGACATGAGCAAGGTAGTCGGCGAAATGCACTATGTAGGCATCGTTCGTTTCGGCCTGCGAGAGCTGCGGATAGTGGTGGTTCTCGACAGCATCCTGTAATTGATGCGGCAGGTTCCACTTGCGAGCGAGGAGCGCCCCTACATCAGCGTGAGTGTATCCGAGGACCTGCTCCTCTGCTTTGTGTCGACTGATCACGGATTCCCTGGCGACTTCCCTGACTTTGGCGAAGTCATCGGGCAGGTACGCATATTGAACAAGCAGTCCGATGTCGTGAAGGAGTCCTATCGAGAAGGCAACTTCGCTTTCTATGATCTTGTTGCTCCAGAGCTTTCTGACGATGAGCCTCGAACCGAAAGCGGTTGCCAGCGAGTGGCGCCAGAAGTCCTCCTGGAATTGGGGATCTTTGACGCTCCCCTTGAACATATCGAAGACAGCAGAGGAGAGAACCATCGACTTGACGGCCTCGAGGCCCATAATTACAATCGCCTGCTTAACCGAAGTTACTTCCTGTCTCGATCCGTAGAAAGCTGAATTCGAGAGTTTCAGAATCTTGACGCTCATCGCCGGATCTTCGGAGATGATTGCGGCAATGTCATAGGCCGAAGTCTTGGGATCATTGATAACTTTGTTGATCTGCTGAAAGACCATTGGCGGAGTCGGAAGATTCGAGATTTGTTCGATGGTCTGCTTCAGTTTCTGCACAGGTTGAACGGTATCCTGCATTTCATGATTTCCTGATAAGAGTGTTTAGCCGAATATGCCGAACTGGTCGAGCATCTTGTCAACAACCTGTTTCAGGACGCTCTTGTCAGGATACCTGCCCGTTGAGACTTTCAATCTTGCCTCTTCGACCTTTTCTTTCCTGATGTCCGGTATTTCATCATATGTTCTGCGAAGATTGGTCACTTTGTCGGCCTCTGCGCGTTCGCTATTTGATTCGGGTTGTGTCTCCACTCCCTTTGTGCTATCTGGGGCTTCGTGACGGTTCACTTCGGCCTTTTTCAGGGATGAAGACTTCGTCTTTCCTTCGTTTGACAGCTCTACCCTGTCTGCCTGCTTGTTCCGCCGCGATTCGCCCTTCGAGTGTATCTTCTTCCGAGTCACTTCTCCACGATTGTATTCGTTCGGTAAATCATCAATTTTCATTCAGCCCACCTGAGTTGCGGTTCTAGCCCCTTCCGTCAAGTATCCTCACTTTGTCGGATTGCGTATCCATGTAGTGATCGAGATTCTTGACATTCTTGAGAGATTCAAGCTCCTCCTTGATTCGAATGTAGCGGTCACTTGCGAATTCCTCGTTTTCCTTAATCATGGAAAGGTTCTTCTTGATCAGGGTCGCGATGGAATTGACGAGCTTCCTGACTTCGGGAGAAGTTGCTGCAAGGCTGAACATCTTCCGATTGTTGTTCCGAAGTTCGGCGATCTTCTGTTCGCTGTCGGTTATACGCTTCTGGATGTTCTGGATTTCCTCGTACACGGAGAGGATTTTCTGGTCCCTGTCATACTTGAGCAAATCCATCTGCTTGTCCAGCAGAATGTACAGAGACTGATAGAAGCTGTACTCTTCTTTGAGCAGTGAAATCAACCTGCTCTCCAAGTCTACTACCTGTTTGTATTCCATGGTTACACCTGCATCGACACGGGCTTATCCAGATTAACCTGCGGACGCTGTTCATGGTCAACATCCGTGGCTTCCGGCGTACCAGTGCCGAGATTCTGCCATCCTTCCTTCAAATTGATGAGTATATCTTTGACGTCGGTGATGATAGATTCATTCCTTGTTGAGTTCAGGACATACAACTGGCTTATGAGGAAAGAGTAGAGAGATCCGAGTTTTTCGGCGATCTCGCCACCTGAGTCGAAGTCCAGAGTAGTGTACAGATGATACACTATCCTGTGCACTCTTTCCACTCTATCTGCGAATGCATCGGTTTTATTGTTATCGAGTTCTTCCCTGGCTTGATCGAGAAACTTGATTGCGCCGGTGTACAGCATCACGATCAGGTCCTTCTGGTTCATACCTGCTACTTGATTCTTCTGATAATTCGCTACAGCTTGTCTCATTCCAATGTCCAGTCCTTTTTATGAGCCTGATTTGCCGCCAGACCAGTTTGCTGATAATTGTGCGAGCTGTGTGTCGAGCCACTGCCCGGTTGCGTTGTAGTCTCCGATCAGACTCTCCATCTCGATGTATTGTGCGAACAGAGCCTCCTTGCGGATGGCCAGCCGATCTTCCTCGTCCTCAATCCTCGAGGTGGTGTAGTCGATCTGGCTCTGGATAGCGGATACCCTTCTTGCGATGACACCTTCAGTCGATTTGGTCAGGGTATCGAGCAGGTCATCGAACTGGCTTGCAATACCCTTGGAAAACACGATTGATGCGTCGGCACCTTCGACGAGGTCAGCGGCTTCGAGTTCCACCTTGAGTTTCAGACCCTCGGTAGTGGCGTTTCCCGACACACCCGACAGAATCTGCCCGGAACCCTTGGCTTCCTCACCGTTGATCGTACCTGCGACATCTTCTCCGGCGATCGACTTAGCCTGTGCGAGACCGAGAGTAATAAACGCACTGTTGGCGATACCAGCCTGAATTTCAACCTTGGAACCGGAGCCGTAGGATGCCGACTCCAGCTTCAGGACTCCGGTGTTTCCGGTGTCGGAGAAACTCACTTCTACTCCCATGTCCCCGATTTTCTCATCGGCGTCGATCTTTCCCTGAATCTCGGTTACTAACTCGTTCCAACTCGAATACGTTTTGTGCTCGAGCACGATCTCATCCGAGACCATTGCGTTAACCTTGATCTTAAGCGTGTCGTTGGAATCGTTGATAGTGATCGGGGCATCGGACGGGTCAGAGATCGCGGTTCCCTGCAGATACCCTCTCGTGGCGACCTGTGTTATGTTGACTTCATAGCCATCATCGGGAGAAGCCTTTGTCGCCCCGGTAGAACTCATATATGTTACCTTCGGATTGTCTGAATCAACCCAGCTCGTGAACAGCTTGAGCAAATCATCGAGATTATTATCGAGTGCATCCTGAAGCGCCCCGCTGTCCACGACCGACAGTTTTCCGAGAGAGCTCGTCCGGATACCGATATCGGCGAGCATTCTCATCCCGGAGTCGAGCCCGTCGACTGTTATCGTCGATAGTGAACTAAGCCGGGAGTTTATCGACAGCAAAGCCGTGTCGCCAAGCATGGCACCGGCTTCCTCGGTTTCCTCGTTGTATTCGAGGTATGAATCGATACGGGTCATGACCTCATTGTACTGCGAGATCACATCCTCGATCTGGCTTCGGATCGCACTTGTATCCAGATCGGTACTGATGAGGATTTCAGGCACCTCGGAATCGGTGACTTTTTTCAGATTAAGCGTGACCCCCGGTACCACGTTATCAACCGTGTTGGTAGATGACGTGACCACAATAGGAGATCCGCCGCCGTCGGAGGATCCCACCGATACAACGGCATCCTGTGCCGCCTGCACGAGGGGACTGAATGCCTGTACCTGGAAAGTATTGCCACCCACAAGATCGCCTGCCGAGAACGAGAGGCTCAAGCCGTTGCTCCCGTCACCTTCGAGTGCTATCTCGGTGGATGCTGACGATACCGTGACGGTTCCGGAGTTGGTTCCGTCAGTCCAGTCAATCTCAATATCGCCCGATCCAATAGTCTGGGTTCCCGTCCCTCGAACCGTGAAAGTATATGTCTTGTTAGTTGAACCGTCGTAAGCGGTCGTAGCCCCGAGCGAGACAGACGACGTGGAATTGGCCGACCAATTCAGAGTTTCCGGGACGTCGAAACTCGAAGTCGAAAAATCGGGGGCTGTTCCGCCGGTGAGTTCACTTGTAACATTGATCTGGTTGCTGCTCCCGCTCTCCTTTGCGGTGAGGAGCAGCCTGTAGGGATCGCTCGAAGTACCATCGCTTATGATAGATGCCGAGATACCCGCACCTGAGTTATTGATAGCGTCTTTGAGTCCTTCGAGAGTGTTGTTCGTTGAATCGAGAGTTATCGTGGTAACCGAATTGTCGCCCAAGCTGATTTTGAAGTCGCCGGTTCCAATATCGGACGCTTCATCAGAAAACCCCTGACTTGCAATCTGGTGATTCTTCGCGAGTTGATTGATCGCGATCCTATAGGAACCGCTTACCACCTCACCTGATGACGCTGCCGATGCGTAACTCGTGTCGGAGACGTCTATCTTCGTTTGCTGGAAGCTGGCGGGGTTGGAGAGTGCACTCATCTTGGCCTTGAGACCGAGCAACATCGCGCTCACAGAGTTGTAAACAGTCATCTGATTGGTCCGTTGAGCCTGCTGCTCCTCCATCAGATTTACGTGTCCACGCTCCGCCCCGATGATAGCTTCAATTATCTCCGTGGTATTCAGGTTCGAGTTAATTCCTTCAATGAAATTGACACCTGGCATTTTCTACCTCATATTCACCGGGAAGGGTTTAACCCCTCCCCGGTTATCGTTACTACCCTTCGGTATCTATGATCATACCGGTCAATTCCTTTAACCGGTTTCGCATAGCGAGGATTTCATCAGGCGGAATCTGCCTGATGACTTTCCCTGATTCCGATTCAACAACCTGAACGACCACACTATCCGTTTCCTTGTCAATCCAGAAACTTACTGAAGTATGTCGCCTTTGAAGTTCAGAATTCAGTTCATCAACAGAATCTTCAATCAGTTTTTGAATCTGCGATTTGTCATTGTCAGCAACAGTCTCCCTGCTCTGGCCTAAGCTGTCGGTACTGGATTTAGTCAGGTCGAACTTCACCAAATGTTCCAATTCTGATGACTTAACAGCATCCGATACTGCTACAGGTTCGGAGATCCTCTTGTATCCCCCCGAAGCCGTTGACACATGTTCTATCGGATCCACTTAAATCACCTCGCTTAGCTTCGGAGGGGAAGGATTAACCTCCCCTCCGAGTTATATCGGCGAATGCCGTCTTCTATCCGAAGAGCGACAGAACGACCTGCGGCACCTGATTGCCCTGAGCGAGCATTGCAGTGCCAGCCTGGAGCAGAATCTGGTTCTTGACGAAGTTCGACATTTCCTTCGCCATGTCGGTATCACGAATGTTGGATTCGGATGCCGTCAGGTTCTGCTGCGCAATCCTGAGGTTAGCGAGGTTCGATTCCAGAGTGTTTTTCTGGAAGGAACCAAGCGTACCTCTCATGTTCGACACTTCGTCGATCGCCGAGTCGATTACACTCTGAGCGTCCTGAGCGCCTGCAACCGTAGTCACATCGATCTGGGAGAGGCTCGTGAACAAATTGCCGGCGATGTTCTTGCCTAGCGCCGAGGCAGCCATGTTCTTGAGTGCTATCCGAGCTGTCTGACCAACATTACCACCGATCTGGAAGACCAGTGACTGATCAGTGTTGCTGATCGTTTCAGATCCGCCCTGTGAAGAGAGACCATACATCACTTTCACAGACTCTGTGCGGTCTGAGTTGTACACCACTGAACTGACGCCGGCAGTTACTGATGTAGCCGGGCCGGCATCGAGACGGACATCAAACCTGGCAGCGCTGACATCGAGAAGCAGGTTGCCAAGATTGATACCGTTAGTGGCTGAATTAACGGTGATACCAATCGAGCCGCGACCTGTTTCATCGGACGCCTTGTTGTAGAGGGTCAGATTCTGAGTCGAGGCATACTTGACGCTTGAGATCGTATTCGTGTAGTTGTCGAACGAAACGAGAGCGTCAGTACCGGTGATGGCGATGGTATCAGCGGTCAAGCCAAGGACATTCTCGGCTTCACCGGTGCCGCTTCCATTGGTGACGAGCTTCAAGCTGTAATCTGATCCTTCATCATAGGTGAAGAATCTCAGTTTATCGGTTCCACTGAGAGCAATATCAACGTCACCTGTCGTACCCTGGACAGTACCGAATGCGGAACCGGCCTTGAGGGCAGTCTGGATATCGGTAACCAGCGTGCTCATAGACGTGAATGTCTTGGTCGCGCCTGAAACGATATCGATAGATTTGGTGGCATCGCTATTCTTGACAGTGTTAGCGGTAAACTGGATTACGTCTTTACTCGTACCACGAGCTGAACGGCTCGAACCCATATCAAACAGGGTCTGAGAGGCGGTCGTCGAGGATGAGCTGAGCTTCAAGCTGTACTGCGCACCCTGATTGATCGCCCTGAATTCGAGCTTGGCGGCTCCAGCCTGCAGCGTGGCAGCTTCGATCTTGCCAGCCAGCGAAGCGTTGTTGGCAATAGCCGTATTCCACTTCGTGATCTGCTGAGCGACCGTGTCACTGGAGGCGATCGAGACCGTCAGAGTCTGATCACCGGTTACGGCCTCGCCGTTCTCCTGATAGTTCAGTGAAACGGTGTAGCTACCGGCATTGCTGGTTGTCGCGGTGGCAAGAGTGCCGACTGAAGCGACAGTAGCGTAGGTAGCGGCGGTACCGAGGGTAAGGCCGTTACCGAATGCATCGGAGATAGAAACCGAGTTCGAGTACTTCTCGGCACCTGCTGAAGCCTGAAGCACATCAACATTGTGGATACCATCGGTCAACTCTGTCGGCGTGCCGGTGCTGTTGAGCGAGATACCCAGTGAAGAGGTGTTCAGTGTCGCCGTAGCATCAGACACCTTGGTAGCGGTGATCGAATGCGTACCAGTAGTCAGCCTGCTCTCGAGAATAGTAGCGTTCGAGGAGTTGGCTGTCGTGATGGTGGCGATGTTGTCCTTGGTACCGTCGAGAAGTTTCTTGGTACCGAACTGCGTGTTTGCAGCGATTCGATCGATGGTTGCGATCGAGTTTTCGATTTCGGCCTGGTCAGCAGCCAACTGAGCGGTGTCGTTGAAGCCCTCGTTGGAAGCGTGAATGGCCAGCTCTCTCATGGAGACCAGAAGGTTGTTGATCTCGTTAAGAGCGCCTTCAGCAGTCTGGATCATGTTGATGGATCCTTCAGAGTTCGAGATCGCGCGATCCAAACCTGCGATCTGAGCCCTGAACTGCTCGGAGATAACCAACCCTGCCGGGTCGTCAGACGCACGGTTAATCCTGTAACCTGACGACAGCTTCTCCATTGAGTTGGAGAGGTTGCGCGTCGTAAGAGTAAGGTTACGGTGTGCATCCAAGGCAGCAATGTTGTGGTTGATTCGTAAGGACATTTACATCCTCCTTGAAATTCCTTGTCGAGCGTCCCTGTCGACTTAATCGTTTAACTGGTTATGCTCGCCAGTTTCAGCCACGTCCTATGTCTGCCAAGGTCCGAGCAACTTGGACCTTCAAACCGGAATTGTATCGAGTCCCGGTTTGCCAACTCGATTCGTATTATCGTCACCTTCCTTTCTTTCTTATCATCCTCTTTTCTCTAATACCCTTTTTTGTTTAAGTTAAAGCTTCTCATATCTTTAATCGGCCTAACGAGTGATTTCTTTATGTCGTACAGGGCATTATCAATGCTCCATAAGAGAATTTCGACATCCTGATTTCGTTTCTTAACGACCGGGGATTCGATTTCCGGGCAGGCGATTCCGCCCGGGTATTATGCGCCTCCGAACCTTCAGGGGTTCAACGACATTCAGGGATTGAACAATTTTGTTGATATGTGAGGTGCAAAGCAAAGCAGATGCCGCACGCCACTACCATCGATTCGGTTAGACAGACGGGTTACTCAGATGCCCCGGAACTCCCTCTTTTTGAACACCTTAACGCCGAATTCGGTTGACGCACCGCAAATGTTTTGTAGATTGACGAATGCTAATTTTGTGGGGAGAATCACGATCTGATCCCGCACAAGAATGGACACAGACTAACTGGGAGAACCTTCGACATGGTGAGAATAAAGCCTTTCAAGGGACTCAGGCCGACACCGGAACATGCAGCCGATGTGGCTTCCCCACCCTATGATGTATTGAGTTCCGAAGAGGCTCGTGAAATGGCTCGCACCAATCCAAATTCGTTCCTGCACGTGGTGAAGCCTGAAATCGACCTGCCTCCGGAGACTGATCATTACAGTGATGAAGTATACAATAAAGCCGCAGAGAACCTCAAGAAGCTTCGCTCTGATGGGATCGTTAAACAGGATTCCGAGGACAGCTATTATCTTTACCAGATCCAGATGGGTGCTCATGTCCAGACGGGTCTCGTGGCGGTTACTTCAGTCGACGACTACCTTGAGAATCGCGTGAAGAAGCATGAGTTCACAAGACCGGTTAAGGAAGATGACAGGACCCGGCATATCTTCACTTCCGGTGCGCAGGCAGGGCCGGTGTTCTGCATATTCAGATCTGACCCCGACCTCAGGAAGACTTTCGATAAGATCATCAGCGCCGAACCTGAAGTGAATTTCATCGCCGACGACGGAGTGAGGCATACGCTCTGGCCCGTGTGTGACAAGAAGCTCACCAGTGCGATCACAGATGCGTTCGCGAAATTCGATTCGATCTATATCGCCGACGGTCATCACAGGTCCGCAGCGGGCTCACGGGCGGCGATACAGCTTCGCGAGAAGAACCCGAATTATAGCGGCGACGAAGAATACAACTACTTCCTGACGGTCATTTTCCCCGATGACGAGATGAGGATAATGGCGTACCACCGGGTGGTCAAAGACCTGAACGGTATGCCCGAGGATCAGTTCTTCAACAGGATAAACGAACGTTTCGAAGTCGAGAAAGCCGATTCGGCCACCGATGCCGAGCCATCGAAGCCCTACGAGTACGCGATGTTCATGGATGGGCAATGGTATCGACTGACGGCCAACAACGATGGGATCGACCTATCCGATCCTGTCGAATCGCTTGATGTCCAGGTGCTATCGCGGGAAGTTCTCCAACCGCTTCTCGGTATTGAAGATCCGCGAACCGATCCGCGTATCGACTTCGTCGGCGGGATCCGGGGCCTTGGCGAACTGGAGAAGCTGGTGAATTCAGGTGAATGGAAAGTGGCATTTGCGCTTCACCCGACGACAGTGGAACAGCTGTTGCGGGTTGCTGACGCGAACAAGGTAATGCCACCAAAATCGACATGGTTCGAACCCAAGCTGCGCAGCGGCATGGTTGTTCATCTCATAGACTAAACATGATTTGAATACTGAAGAAGGAGTCTCCGAAATGAAGATTCTAATTTCCGATGCATTTGACCCTTCCCTACCGGACAAGCTGTCGAAGTACGGTGAAGTGACGGATGACAAGGGTCAGCTTGCTGACGCCGATGTCGTTCTCATCAGGAGCAAGACGAAATGCACAAAGGAGTATATCGACAGCGCTCCGAAGCTCAAGATGATCCTTCGCGGCGGAGTCGGGCTCGACAATGTCGATCGCGAATATGCCAAGGAAAAGGGCATAATCGTTAGCAACACCGCTGAAGCGTCGGCAATCGCAGTCGCAGAACTCGCATTCGCTCTCATGCTTTCGATGCCGAATAACATTCTTCCGGGCGACGCATCGATGAAACAGGGCGAGTGGAAGAAGAAAGAACTCAAGCGTTCCGAACTCTATGGAAAAACTCTTGGACTGCTCGGAGTCGGCAATATCGGCACTGAGGTAGCGAAGAGAGCGAAGGCATTCGGGATGAATGTGCTGGCCTATGATCCGTATCTGAAGAGCCATGAATATGCCGAACTGGTAGGCAGCCTCGATGATATCATTGCGAAGAGTGACTTCCTGTCACTTCATATGCCGCTGACTGATGAGACCAAGGGCATGGTCAACAAGGATCTCATCGCCAAAATGAAGGACGGTGTTTACATCCTCAATACCGGGCGCGGCAAGTGCGTGGTCGAGGAGGATGTTGCGGAGGCCTTGAAGTCCGGCAAGATCAAAGGTTATGCGACCGATGTCTGGTACAGCGATCCCCCGGAGAGCACTCCCCTGACGTCGGCACCCAATACAGTTTGTACGCCGCACATCGGTGCGTCAACCAAGGAAAACCTGCTTCGCATCGGCGAGGTTATCGACCGCCTTATCGGCGAATACGTCAAAGGCAAGTAAGTCAAAAGGAGAAGACGATGGCTGAGCGAGTATACAACTTCAATCCGGGACCGTCCACCCTTCCTTTGCCCGTTCTCGAGAAGATGAAAGCCGAATTGCTCGATTTTGATAATACGGGCATGTCGATTCTCGAAACGAGCCACAGGTCCCCGGAGTTCATCGCGGTACATGCGGAGACGAAGGCTCTTGTAAGGGAAGTCGCCGGAATTTCCGATGACTACCATGTCCTCTTCGCCGGTGGTGGTGCGAGCATGCAGTTCGCCATGACACCTCTGAACTTCCTGCAGGACGGCAAGTCGGCTGATTACATCAACACAGGCGCCTGGTCGAAGAAAGCGATTAAGGAAGCCAAGATGGTCGGCAATGTGAACGTCGCAGGATCGAGCGATGACAAGAACTTCACATACCTGCCGAAGAGTCTCAATCTCGACCCGAACGCGTGTTACGTACACATGACATCGAACAACACGATATTCGGGACGCAGTGGCATGAGTTTCCGGATACGGGTTCAGTGCCGCTGATCTGCGATATGTCATCGGACATATTCTGCAGGAGGCTCAATTTCAGCAAGTTCAAAATGTTCTACGCCGGAGCGCAGAAGAACCTCGGTCCTGCTGGTGTAACCCTTATCGTCCTGCACAAAGACATGGAGCCGAAGATGAATGACGGCATTCTCTCGATGCTGTCGTACAAGACTTACATCGAGAAGGATTCCATGTTCAACACTCCACCCTGTTTTGCTATTTACACTGTCAAGCTCGTTCTTGAGTGGATCAAGGAGCAGGGAGGTCTTGAGGCGATCGAGAAAGTCAATGACCAGAAACAGAAGCTGTTGTACGGCGCAATCGACGCGTCCGACGGCTACTATCGCGGTACGGTCGAGAAAGCGGACAGGTCATGGATGAACGCGACATTGAGGATGAAGGATGAAGACCTCGAGAAGAAGTTCATCGCCGACGCCAAAGCGATCGGACTGCACGGTTTGAAAGGCCACAGATCAGTCGGTGGTATTCGCGTATCCATGTACAACGCTCTCCCGCTTGCGGGTATCGAGAAGCTCGTGAAGTTTATGGATGATTTCAAGAAGTCGAACGGCTGATCAAGTAGAATGATTTAGCAAATAAGAAGCCCCGGTCATTGCTGGCCGGGGCTGATTCTTTTCATATGTGATCATGTCTACTCTATTCTTCCCGCTTTCAAGTTGCCTGTACCCGTGAATATCCATTCGATCAAATCCACCACATCGTCGATATCCACTATTCCGTCCCCTGATGGATCCGCAGCGTTCCAGACTTCGGGAGGGATGCCCTCGCCGAATATGTAGTCAATCAGGAAGATGATGTCATCGAGGTCAACAAATCGTGAGTTGTTCGCATCTCCCCAAACATACTCCATGGATTCGAGCATAGCCCTGGGAAACAGGTCCCGCAAAGGCTCGGTGGCTGTCATCCGCGACATATACACCACACTGCCAGCTCCGACCTGTCTCTTCAGGATACTGACTACCGGATCTATGTCGTCACATGACCAGTGCGCGATGACCGATACGTCACCTGATGCGCCTTGAAGACCTCCAAAGCCGTAATAGCAGGGCATGTTGTCCAGCACGGTCCCCGGTGTAAGACCAAATGCTTCGCCAATTGAATCGACGATCATCTGGCCGGAACTGTTCGCGTATCTCTGGCAACCGAACCAGTCGACAACCGGATCCAGCTCAGGAGTATTCGCCAGAAAGATCGGAACACCTCCACCGCAAACAAGTCCGCCGCCCTTCCTGATATATTCATCAATGGAAGCCGGTTGGCAGGCAATCGCCGCAGACTGTGATGCGAGAATTATCGAGGAGAATTCCGTTGGATCCAGCGGGGCCGGTACATAGCTCAGGTACTCGTAAAAGAACGGTGTCCTATCCAGTACTTGAGATGTCAGACTGTCGGGGACAAGGATACCTGATGCAGAATCGGTTACAACCAAAACCCTGTTCTGGGCAAACGAGCACGATCCTGCCAGGAGGATCAACAGAACCAAGAGAACTGATTCTCTCACGACACGCATGGTTAGGTATTCTCTACTTTTGACCCCTCGATAGCTGCCAGGCCAGCCCTGGCAGGCTCGTATGACGGTTTGAGTTTGAGCGCCTGCAGATATCCCAGTCTTGCGGATTCCTGTGAACCCTGTTTGTAATACACATCGGATATCTTGGTGATAAGAATGTGTGATTCAGGTTCCAGCGAAATGCAGAGTTCATACATCTTGAGCGCTGAATCGAGCAGGCCCTTTTCCATCATGATATCACCGAGCAAGTGAGCGACCGCCAAGTCATCCGGAACGAGTTCCAGGTATGACGATAGCGCCTCGGCCGCCTTGTCTGTCTGCCCGCTCTTCGCGAGGCTGACACCGAGATTCCGGGCGGACATAGCCATACCGGGCGACAGTTTCAGCGCATTACGATAACATTTCTCCGCCTCAGAATACCGCTCCAGCTTGAAATAGGAATTTCCGAGGTTGTTCCAGAGTTCGGTATCGGCCGTGCCTGAAAAGGCGCACTGTTCATAAGCACGGGCAGCAGCATCGAAATCCTCGACCGCATACTTGATATCACCGATCAATCTGGCCGCGTGCTCGAAGTCCGGGAACTGACTGATCAGGCGATCCGCGTAACGGTCGGCCTCCTGCAGTCGATCAGTGCCGTAATACAGACCCGCAAGAGCGTGAAGAATGTCCCTGTTACCGGGCTGCATATCATCCGCCTTCTTGAGGTGAAGCTCGGCGGGATTGGCTCTCCCCAGCATTCGGTAGCTTTCGCCGAGAATGTAGTGAGCGGGCCATGCAGTCGGCACGTTCTTCAAGTGCTGCAGGCCGCAGCTGATCGCATCATCGTATTGACCATCGTTGTACAGAAGTTCCGCGAGCTTCAAGTGCGTATCGAGATACGGTTCCTTGTATTCGAGCGTTTTCCTGTACCACTTTATGGCGTCTGAAGAATTATCGAGCCTGGCATATGCTCGCCCCAGTCCATAACATGCACTGTATTCGCTCTTGTAGTTGAGCAGGATAATGGCCTGTGTTTCTGCCGAGTGGTCGAATTTCTCCCGAGCATCGAGATAACGATGAAACCATCGGGCGGCCTCTGACCAGTTCTCCATCTGCGAGTAGATATGCCCAAGCGTGATGATGGGATCGAGATAATCCGATCTGTATTCAAGGGCTTTAAGGCAGTGGTCTCGCGAATCTTCGAACTCTCCTTTGAAGAAGCAGGCCGATGCGAGCTGGTGCAGGGCCATTAGATGAAGATGGCCGTTATTCCTGGACATCGGATCTGTATTGTCGACAACTCTCTGCGCATGCGTTATGATCTTGTCACAAAGTTCGGGAGACGGATTCGGGCTCTGCCCCCTGTAAAGCTGCGCAAGATTCATGTTTGCGAACGGGTCATTCGGATCGACCTCAAGCTGTTTGAGCAGCAGTTCCGTGGATCGCTCGATTTTCCTTTTCATCAGTTCGGGAGCGAGGCTATAGCCATAATGCTTGATGCGGGCGCTGCCGCGCAGTACCACGTATCTGGCCTCGTCGAACTTCAGCTGGTTGTGCACGATGCCATCATAGCATGCGCCGATCTTTCTCCTGAAAAACCTGATTGATGGCAGGAACGAGGCGAATGACTCGTCCTCGCTGACATTGTAGACAGAGATCGAAAGCAGGTCGTGCTTTTTCTGGGCGAGCATCTCTTTGATAACAGGAATGTCCTCCCTCACGACCTCTTCGTCAGCGTCCAGAATAAAAATCCACTCTTTGGTGGCATAGCTCAACGACTGGTTACGCGCCTTCGAGAAATCTTTCTCCCATTTGTGGTGATAGACCTTTGCACCGAACGATTCAGCTATCTCCACAGTGCGATCGGAGGATCCGGTGTCAACAACGATGACTTCATCAGCCAGGCCCTCAACGCTCTTGAGAGCTCTTGGAAGCTGGTCCTCTTCATTCTTCACTATCATGCAAAGAGAGACCTCTGGCTTGCCAGATTCGAGTGAATCTCTGAACATCTGCAGATCCGTCTTTGTAGAACAAGACGTTAAGGCTCGATCCAGTATCTGGATAGCATCGTCGCGCTGTCCGTTGTGCTCTGCTAAGCGTGCAAGGTTGATGAAGGCAACGGGATAATCAGGCTCGAACTGAATTGCCTGCTCGAAACGAAGCACGGCATCCTGAAGATGCCCCTCCTCCCGGAGAGCGACACCGATGTTGTTCAGAACCTCATGCGCCTTGCGGAACGTGCCCGTGAACGGCGATTCGTCCTCATGACCTTCCTCGATGCCTGATCTGACTTCAATGAACTTCCTGCCATAAAGGTCAACGAGCGTGTAGTCTTCCAAACGCGTACACACATAGACCAGCAGGTAATAGAAATCCAACATGGAATCATCAAGTGCAAGAGCCTTCAGGGCGAAGGTCTTCGCCTCCTCGAGTTCCTGCTTCCGGGCCGAGGCAAATGCCATTATGCGCGAGGCGAACAGAAATGCGCTCCGGTCGTTGGATTGCACTTCCTCACTCATGAGAGATGAGAGTTTCTCCTGTGCCTCGTTGTGCATCCCGGCCTCAAGAAATGCCTGCGCCTCGTCGAGGATCTTGGCATATTGGGAGTCAGAACTCACGCCCATGTTGAATTTAGGCGTCCGGCTGCGCATTGCGGTACGCGGTCTCTGTTTCGGTTTAGCCCGTTTCTTCTTTCCCTTAGCCATTTCTTTACCTAACACCCACGGGGCGTTGTGGAACCTTGTACGGATTCATGTACGCCGGCCTGCTTGCGCCGATTCCATAAACCTGTTTCATCCACTCGATGGTTTTCGGAACTCCTACTTCCAGTTTGATTTTGGGATTGTGGCCGAAATCCATCTTCGCTTTGGAGATGTCAGGCTTTTTGTTCATGATGTTGTGCTTGTCCTCAGGCAGATACGATACCAGATTATCTGACGCGCCGGTATGCTGCAGCACGAGATCAGAGAGATCCTTGACACTCCTGAATTCGGAACCACCGATGTTGTAGACTTCACCGGCCTTGAAATTCTCGCAAACGGATGCAAGCGTCGGGATGAAGTCGTCGATGTACATGAACACCCGATGATAGCCGAGATAGACCTGATACGGGATGTTGTGCAAGGCACGATAGCAGAAGAGACAGACTACGGAGCGATAGTGATGGTAATACTCCCCGGGGCCGTAGGCATTGAAGAATCTCAGCCTGACCACCGGGACCTCATACCGTCTCTCGAAATTCATGATTTGGATCTCATTCACCCATTTCGTGGTGGCGTAATCGTTGTGCTGAATTATCGACTGGTTGAGTGGGATATCCTCTCGCAGAATCTCCTCATGCTTATCTCCGTAAATTTCCGATGAAGACGCGAAGATCAGTTTGAAGCCTTTCTTCTTCTGCCACTCGAGGATGTTTCTCGTACCGATTACGTTTGATTCCCACAGGGTGTCGTAGTATTCCTCCCCGTTGATTCTGCCGAACTCGGCGGCGAGATGGTAAACGTAATCATAGTTCTGCTCGAAGACTCTTTCGAGCTGGCGGTAATTCGCGACATCCGCGCGAATGTAGTTTTCATCAGCCTGATGCTGAAAGTCGATCGCCCAGACTTCATGACCACGTGCCTGAAGTTCCGCTACGAGCGGCTGACCGAGTGTCCCCTTGCTTCCTGTTACGAGTATTTTAGCCATCTTATCTGTACTCCTTGATCTGATGATTCAAAAAGTCGTTGAATTTCAAGGTCATTTCGGGGTCCGAGCATCTTAGTCGCGAAACTGCATCACTCGAACTCCTCGTTGCCGTTATTGTCACACCTCCGCCTTCTGCGGCTGGTGGTATATTTTCACTTTAGGGTCGGTGATGCTGACACCGCCTTCTATCGCATCGGCAAGGAACTGGTCGATTTCATCGATCAGGTTGTTCCTCTGCTGGTTTACGATGCTGACTTTGTCTGCTGCGGCAAGCCTTTCACTGTCCGGAAGCGACAGATCCCGGCGCACGTCCTCGAGATGCCACAGTCGGTTGTTGGCAATGCTGAGCTTGTCGATGAGACTTCCAAGTGTTTCTGCCATCGTTTTCCTCTATTCCTCAGACCTTTAGCTTTTCCAAATCGAGTTCGGCGTGAACATCGGACAATTTGCCGGTTATCCTGCTTCGGCCAATGCCCGCATCAACCATAACCGAATCAAGGCTTTCACCCATCCATTGGCCGTTCCTGAGACGCGGCTTGAAGTCGTATATGCAGATACCTTTTTCCTGTTTGAGCCTGCAGGAGTCACAGATCGAACGGCCTTCGGGGAGTGTCCATTCCCGGCCCGGGGCCTCGGGATTGTCAATTCTCCTTATGACTTCAGACGCGATGGTTTCGGGTTCAACATCATGAGTCTTTCGCATCCGTCGCCTGACCACCCGGCGTTCCCAGTAGTGGTTGAAATCCCAGTCAAATGTCTTACCCCCGCTTTCGGGTTTCACGAAGCTTATGACTTCGCCCGTGGTCCTGTTCGAGCAGAGGTAGAGGAAACGCAGCTGAGGCAGTACGCATTTGTCGGGAATTCCAGACCAGACCGGCGATTCGTCTTCCTCGCAGGTGTGAATCACAACCTGTGGCGTCTCGACCAGCGGCGCGATCATCGCCGACACGGACGTCGAAGTCGATATGAGCAAGTCGATATTCGAGAACCAAAGGACTTCGTCGTACGCGGCCAATTGACCGAGATTGGTGACATTGCTGCCGGTGACGAGGTCATTGCTGGATTCCTGATGACCGTAGAATGTATAGAATTGAAGGTCCGACCTCTCCGCGTTGAGTATGTCTACCACACGCTGGTACTTGGAGACCTCCCAGCCCGAAATTTCCCAGGGGATTGACATGTTGGGCCGCCATGTCGGAATGAACATCATGATTTTCTTCCTGCCCTCGGCTTCTTCAAGCTGTCTGCTGATTCTGTCTCTGTCTGCACGGGGATAGTTGAAGCGAAGGCGGGCTTCGGAGTTGAGTACTTTATCCCAACCGTCAGGACCGTCGAACCCGTCGATGTACTTCTTTGGCTGCCACTTCTCGTCAACGTCGAACGCACCGCGAAGGATGATATCGTACTTGTAGTCATCCAGCGGAACGGAAGGATTGTCTACTGTCTTATCGGTTACTTGGTCGATTGTCTCTGCGATCTCGAATAAAGGTCGCTCGATTCTGCCAGCCGCATAGGACACATCCGCCCCGGGATACCTGGCTTTGAAGATTGCCGTGATCGGATATGACAACAGTGAGTCACCAAAAACGCGAGCCGTTGACTCGACGAGAATCTTCGGAGGATGATCTTTCTTCTTCAGGAAAATCTTCCGATTGTCAGTGACGTTTTCTGTCTCGATATTGACTGCGTTAAATGCCCTGACACACAGGTTCTGCGCGTGCAGGTCATGCAGAGGTTCAACCCGTTCGAACCCGGCCCTCTTCAGGAAGTCCGTGAGCAACCAGAGATCATATGCGAAGTAGTGGAAATTGCCTTCGTAATTCTGTTCGCCATACAACCAGCCAAGGAGATGATATTTTCTTTCAGGATTCTTGTCGATATCAGGCAGCTGGAGATACTGTTCAGCTATGTAGATGAGATTGGGACACCAGATCGTTATCGGCGCACCCGGTTTCAATACTCTTCTCCACTCCCTAAGGACATCGATGGCCTCTTCACGAGTGAAATGTTCGATCACGTGGCGTGCTGCGAGTTCATCAACTGTCTGGTCTCTGAATGGCAGATTGCGGACATCGGAGACATACTTCACACCCGGAAGCGGGCGCATGTCCAGTCCGTCGAATCCATCGATTTTGTTCTCACCACAACCGAGGTCTATTCTTAGCATGGCTGCCCTATACGCTTTCGAGGAAGTTGGTCAGGTGGAAGATGAGGTCTTTCTCATGCCACCATTTCCTGAACCATTCGTACGTGTGTTTCTGCTCGGCTTCAAGCCGCTTCGGGTCTGAGACGAGCGCCTTCATGATCTCGTGCACTTCTTCTTCGGTGGAAGGTGTATACCACGGCAGTTCATTGGTCCCGATCGAGTTGGCGATGCACTTCCGGCCGAATTCATCAAGATGAACCATGTTCACCATACCGAGCGCCGAATTCTCGACCGAGGACAGGCAATAGTAACCGTCACCTATCTGCAGCTGATCGAATGCAATGCTTCCAGTACGCTTAAGGTTGATCGCCTCTTCGAAGCCCATGTTTTCACAGAGTTTGAAGCTGACATTCGGATATTCCGAACTGATTTTCCTGCCAACGGATTCGTAGATATCGGTGTTTTTGATCGGCCTGTCGGTGGGCGAATGGATAATCGTTATCTGGTCGCCGACGGTGATGTCCCGATGGTATCTTGGGTTTTCGAGATCGACGAGAATCGGCGTGTAGGTCGACCCCGGCATGTTCCTGTAGATGTCCGGTTGACATGTAATGATAGGCCAGCCCTTCTCGCGGTACAGGTCAAGGTACCATTGATAGTTTCGCCTGATTGCCGTTGACCCGTAGAAGAACACCGCGCATCTCTTCTTCGCAGTGTATTCGCGCCAGTCTATTTCACCGAATGGGACGTCATCGGAATCCCTGTACCTCGCGTCGAACTGGGAGACACCGGGAGCCACTGCGGCCGAGAATAGCAGCACGTCGGATTCTTTGGCGACTTTGCGAACTTCTGAAAAGTCTGACAGCGTTTTCTCGCCGCCCCACATGGTTCGGTTCAGCACAATGTCCGAGTCAAACCCACGAGATTCCATATGCGTGATGATCCGCATCTTGTGCGGCGTGTATCTTTCAACGGCCTTCTTGAACATCGTCGAGATACCGCCCGGGTCAATCACGCCTATCCACGAAATCTTGAGACCTTTTCCGGTTGCGACATTGCTTCCGAAAGGTTTCTTATCTACGGTGAGTTTCGCATTTTCTTCATACTCGCGGAACCACGTCTTCATGTAGCCCCTGTATGTTTCCCAGTGTTTCGCCGTATCTATGTTGTTCGCGACATTGTCGTTATGCACCCGGTAGTAGAGCAATGACTCGTTCATGAAAGCGACGTCGAAAAAGTAAGCCATTTTGTGCCACATCGCACCGTCGGCCGTGTATCCCCTCCTGCCGCCGAGACCTTCATCGAACCACCCCGTTTTCTCGATACAATCGCGACGGAACATCGCCGAGCATCCGTTTATCGGGTTGCGCTCCCACAGCTCTTCGACCTCTCTACCTTTCGTCAACGGCTTGACATCCGCTCGTTGAGCGACATTGGAATCCTTGTCGATGTACTCGAAATCCGAGTAGACCATCGCAATGTCAGGGTGTTTGTGCAGGTACTCTACCTGTCTTTCGACTTTCTCCGGCTTATAGGCGTCATCAGACGAGAGCCACGATACAAACTCACCCGAGGCTTCCCGTATGCACGAGTTCAACGCCGCAGAGACACCTCGATTTCGATGATGCTTGAGTACTTTGATCTTGTCGCGGTACTTGTCGAGTACATACGGCGTGCTGTCTGTAGAGGCATCGTCACAGACTATTACCTCACAGTCGGCATAGGTCTGGTTCAGCGCTGATTTGATGGCCTCATCTAGATATTCAGCCCTGTTGAAAGTCGGTATGACGATGGAGACCTTGCCATAGTCGAGTTTCTTCTTCTCTACGATATCCGGCACCAACTGCGACTTCACTGATTCTGACCTCTGAGATTTAGGGCTTATGTTCAGTGAAGTGAAAACGCCGTCAAACGCGGACTTCTGCTTATCAAGCGAGTATCTATCGGCTATGTAATCCCGCGCCTGCCTGCCAAGTTGAGCCCTGTCTTCAGTGAGCAGCTTTTCGACCAGTCTCACGCAATCGTCGGGTGTGTTGAACATGTATTCGCCTGGGTAGACATTTTCTGCACCCGGCCATGCGTGAACGAGCGGGAGCAGGCCGGAGGCCATGCCCTCGGCTACCGAGTAGTGAAATGACTCGAACAACGATGTCGAGATTACAAAATCTTTATCCTTGAAATAGCCCGGTACGTCATCGGTCCAGTTTTCGAGGTGAACCGGGATATTCAACCTTTCAAGCATGTGATCGAAGTAAATCTTGATCCTGGGATCCTGATGCCGACCCGCAATATAGAATTCGAATTCCGGGTCCCAGTCATGTATGGCCTTGAACGTGTAGAGGAGCAAGCCCGGATTCTTCTTGTAATTGATGTAACCCAGTGAACAGATCTTCTTTCCGTACCTCTTGTTATCGGGGATCCTGAAGCGATCCAGATCGACTCCATTGGAAATTACTACGCGATCCGTTTTGATATCATGAAATTGATTAAGAATCTTGGAGACGCTTTCATTCACGAGAATGAGACGATCGACTTTGCTCCAGTTCACGTGTGCGGGCATTTCCGTGAATGCCTCGTACGAGTGCAACCGGCAGACAATCCTGCAGGTCTTGTCGAGCTTTGTTGCCTCAATCAGCAGTTGATCGCACCATTCGAACCATGCAACATCCGCCCAACGCATCAGGTGTGCCATGTCATCCACGGTCTTGCCGTTGAAACGGCGCACCTCGTTATGAGTCGAAAGATGCCTGATGATGTCACCCGCGAATGAATCCTGTGATGCAAAGAAAGCAATTTTCAGGTCTCTCGGTTCTGTGCCGAGGTTGTTATCGGTAGTAATGTTTTCCTGAGACTTGACGTTGGGAGTCTGTGCCCTTGTTTCGAATTTCGATCTCCATTGCTTTACTTCCGCGCAGTCCGGCGTGTTATCGAGAAACACATCCGTGACACGAAGGCCGGTTTCGAAGTCTCCCGACTGGAAGCAAACCTCACAAAGATTCTCACATGCTTTCTGGAAGCCGTGATCAAGTGTCAGCGCTTTATTGAAGAACCGAATGGCGCTGTCAGGATCACTCTTGTGTGCCAGGATAACCCCGAGATCGTTGAAACCTTCCGGGTTTCTCGGGTCGAGTTCTATGACCTTTCGGAATGCAGCCTCAGCATCATCGAGCCTGTCGAGAGTAGCATTCAGCAAACCGATGTTATGCCAGATGTTTCTGTCATCAGGGGATAGTCTGGCGGCGGCAATCAGGTGCTCCAGCGCCTCTTCATGTTCCTCAAGCCTGACAGCAAGCGTTCCTGCAGTCGTGAGCACATCTACGGAGTTGGGGAGCTTTTCAGCGAGTTCTTTGATGTATCTGTAAGCATCTCGATGGTTTCCCGCCTGAATGTAGAGGTCGGCGAGATCAAGGTAGCTCTGGTAATCCTCCGGGGTCTGGGAAATTCGAGCTTCGAGCTCCGCAGCCTTCTGAGTATCCATGTGGGTTCCTCTTCCTATGGTAGTCGCGGTTTCCTATTCGATTGAGGGAAGAACCAATCCAAGATCGGGTGAGCACTGATGACGTTTCCAATAATCAGTCTCTCTTAGTCGACATCAATGCCGTTGTTCTTCCTATATTCGCCAACTTCCTGTTTGCTTTGTTCCAGCATCACATCGGTCACCGGCGATCAGATATTGACTGCCAATGACTCGGAGACGCTTTTCTTTTCCCGGCTATCAGTTCTCTTTTCGAGTTCGTCCATGATATTGTGCTTGATCGTATAGGGTCCATTGACGAGCACAATCTGTTTGCCGAGTCCGCTTTCCACGTTGATCAGGATGGGACCCTGAAGATTCGCGGACATCTGGGTGATGTCTTTCGGAATCGTCACAATTACGTAGGTGTCTATGATAGAATCCTCGGACACCATGATTTCCTCGAGCTCTTTGACATGCATCTCGAGTTTGTACTTTGGGAAGAAGAAAACCGGGTTGGTTATGACAAAAGCCAAATTGGGATCTTCGAGTGACTGCAACCACTTGAATGGCTCCGAATCCTCCCTCTGGAGGATGACGTACTTCTTGAATTGCTCGAAGCCGAGCAGCCCTCTCGGGATTTCAATTATTTTGTCTTCCGGGATTTCCAATTCCCCAAATCTCAATGTTACAATCTTCATAACCAGCCCTATCCTAGAAAGTCCAGCAATGACGGTTGAATGATCTTCGCAGCGGCCTGGAGAGCAGCCGTGTAGGTGTTCTCCTGCTGGGCGAGATCCGCAACCAGTTTGGTTAAATCAGCATCCTCTGTATCCGAAAGAAGCTTCGTAAAGCTCAGATTGTATTCCGTGAGTCTCAACTCGGTCGATTCGAGTCGAATCATCTTCGCGCCTGCCGATGCCCGATTGTTAAGGATGGCATCAAGGCTCGAATCCAGGCCTTCAATCACAGAGTTGACCACTTCGCGATCGTTTTCCCTGAGCGCGTCGGCCAGGACGAGCAGGTTCCCCATAACGTCGGGAGATCCAGCGATACCCAGCATTCGCGCGGGTTTGCTCTCCTCGATGTCCTTGACGACCAGTGTCATGGTTTGATCGTCATTCGTTATCGAAATCCCCTTACCGGTGGAGTTGATCGCCGCTGTAATCGAAAGACCGGTCGCATTAAGCGTGTCTATCAGGTCCTGCACGGTGACGAGTGTGCTCGCTCCAAGATCGACAGTAACGGTTGAATCTCCCTGTGAGATTCTGATGCTGTCGAGTTCGAAGCCGACGCCGTTGTTCAGGAGCGAAAGCGCGGTGTCCCCGGTAATCTGCGAGTCAAGATCCTCACCGATCAGGTCGTAATTCATCGTTCCAAGGATTCCGAGTCCGGCAGCTACGGTTTCGTCAACTGCCGATTCTTCAATCACGAATTCCGGCTGAGGTTGCAGATCCGTTCCCACGAGCGTCGGAGAAATATCTCCTACCAGCCCGAGTTCCGTTGCTGTCGTGTTCTGCTCGCCAAGGTTCGAAACGGAAAGCCCGAGCGGCACACCGTTAGTATCCTGTATCTGCAGGCCCGTACCGGCAGCATTCAGCGAAGCAGTAACGTTCGCTATACCCGCTGCGGTCAATTGGCTGTTAATGGACGTGATCACATCTCCGAGGTTCGAGCCGGAGGATATGTCTATGACAACGCTCGTTGAATGATCGGAATTGTGAATCTCAAACGTACCGGGCGAAAGACTAACCCCCGCGCCGCTATTCACATTTGCCAGTGGAGTGTCGACGGTGACATCAGGCCGGTCGGTAGCGGTGAAGCTTATGTTGTTGCCTTCGAGACCGATGCTGGCTGTGAGATTCGTGATTCCGCCGGCTGCGAGCTGCGTATTGATCTCGGTGATGACATCATTGATCGTAACAGCAGCCGATATGTCGACTGTCACGGTCGTGTTCAGATTCGCATCAGTGATATTGAATGTACCCGTCGTCAGGTCAATCCCGTCACCCGCATTCAACTGGGTCAAGAGCGTAGCGCCATCAATGCCCGCCTTGAGATCAGCGTCGTCACCGATAACCGTAAAGGACTTCGTAAGTACACTCGATCCAACCGTGTTAATGCCGACCGTAGCACCATTTTCGATCTCGGTCTTGATAACACCGTCGTCACCTTCGTAGATGACGCCGACACCGGTCGATCGAAAAGCCTGTTGAAGCGTTTTGTGACCGCTGAAGATGTACCGATTATCGAGCTGTGTATTACCTGCCTGCAGGACCTGCTCGAATATTGACTCGATCTCGGACGCCGCACCCTGCCGCGCAGTGTAATCATAGCTGTCATTCGCCAGAGTAACAGCTATCTCCTTTGCCTGGATGAGTAGTCCGTTCATGTCGGAAAGCGCAAGGTCCTCGTGAGACAGCCATGTCTTCGCACTCGAAATGTTCTTGGTGAACTGCTCGAACTGGGCCAGTTTCGAACGATAGCCGAGCGAACTGATCGTTCCGATAGGATCATCGGACGGCTTATTGATCTTCCTTCCCGTAGACATCATGTTCTCGAGCTTCATGAAGTTCTCGATGTTACGGGATAGGTTGGCGATAACCTGCCCGGTTATCATTGAATTTGTTACTCGCATACAAACCTATGCTTCATCGTAGTAGGCGAACCCCGCATCGGGACCGTTGCGCAGGATATTCTCATTGACCTGCGAACGCTGACCGAATCTCGACTTGTCCTTAAGCACGATATTACGGTCGTTCGCTTTCGTGCGAGACAGTTCGCCGTTAGATTTTTCTCTGTTCTGTTTTTTCCTGAAGATACCCATCACTCCGGAGGCCTCTTACCCTGTCTGTTTCCCTTGTTATCGGATTTGTACTTGATATCCGTCTTCTTGTCATCGTCCTTGATCTTACCTTTGAACTTGTTCTTCAAGAGCTGAACGACATTCCCAAGGTCTTCCTTTTCCGTATTGGATGCTTTTCGGTTCTCGTTCTGGATCTTGACATAAATCTCTTCGCGGTGAACAACAACCTTCAATGGCGCTTCAATACCAAGCCGGACCTGCCTGCCGTAGATTCCGAGGACAGTCACCTTGATGTTGTCCCCGATCGTGATGCTCTCTCCTAACTTCCTTGTCAGAATCAGCACGCCTTATCCTTCCTGAGTGAGCCTTACCTCGTTATTCCCATCCCTGATATCACAGTACTCAGAGCTTCATCCATAAACGTAATCACTCTCGCAGCAGCGTCGTACGCATGCTGGAACTTCATCATGTTTGTCATTTCCTCGTCCAAGCTCACGCCTTGAACTGACTGGCGCGAGTTTTCGAGTTGCTGCACGAGAAGTGTGTAGTTTTCTGTCTGGTCATTGGCCTCTTTGACCTGTATGCCGAGTGAACCGACAATCGTATTGTAGTACTCGTCTATGGTCGCACTTCCATTGCTCATGAGACGCTCGAACTTGAGCACATTTGCCACTGAAAGAGCATTAGATCCGTCGCCCGGTTTGTCGGGACCGCTTGCGGCGGCGATCAGGTTCACATCGTTTACAACTTCAATGTTGAGCGTAATCTGGTCGGCGTTCGTGAGAAACTGGTCGAAGAAATTCACGCCTGTAGAGGTTCCGTCAAGGCCGTATCCATTCCTGTGGGTGGAGTTGACATGTTCAACCACGGCTTCCGAGAGTTCGTTAAGCTGGTCGATGTGCCCCTGCACATCCTCATCGCGAAGCTCGAAAAGCGCTTTCATTTCTCCGTTGAAGAAGTCAATTGATATATCCGTGTTCCTCCACTCGATGGAGGTTTTGGTGCCGTTTTCCATAGCGACTACGGTGTCTTCGAGCGGCCAGTAGTCGGGACCTTCGACGAAGCCCATCGCCCCGATTGACACTCGCATCCTGCCGCCGTCATCATAGCTCGTGTTCACATCGACGTATTGGGATAATTGATCTATGAGGTAGTCGCGTTTGTCACGAAGGTCATTGGCCGGTTCGCCTTCGACTTCGATGAAGGCGATCTGCCGGTTCAGATCAGCGATCTCTCTACCCAGGTTGTTAATCTCGTCTACCCTGTGCTTAATGTCGGAGTCAAGCGACTGTTGCAGCTGGCTTAGCTGGCTGTGAACCTGGTGGAACGCGTTCGTAACGAGTTCCGCCTGCTGAATCACGGCCTGCCGAGTCTCAGGCGCTTCAGGCTTGTTCGAGAGATCCTGCCATGCCGCCCAGAAGTCGTTGAGTATCGCACCGAGACTGCTGTCCTGCGGCTCGTTGAAGAAACTCTCGATCTGAGATAGTGTTGTCGATTTGGTTTCCCATCGCCCGAGATTCTGGTTCTCTTCACGCCAGCGATTCGTCAGAAATTGATTCCGAACGTGCTCGATTTGCGAGACATCCACACCGATTCCGAGCGGGCCATAGGCAGACTCCAAAGCAGCGGACGGAGTGGTGATCACTCTCTGGCGAGTGTAGCCGGGTGTATTGACGTTGGCGATGTTGTGGCCTGCAGTATTCAAAGAGAGCTGATGGGTCATCAATGCTCTCTTGCCAAGTTCCAATCCCTGAAACAGCGACATCCTATTGTATGTCCTTTCCTATAGGTCAGACGGTGCGGTTGACTATCACGCTCGCAGGCGGCTTGTCCTTAGAGTTCTTCTCAGCGTAAGTAGGCAAGCTGACACCGTTAGACGACAGAAGCCTGAATGTACCGTCTATGTACTCCATCGACTTCCTGATAAGGAATTCATTACGCGACTTCGCCTTGCTGACCTTTTTGTGAAGGTCGAGCAATGTCTTTTGCATTTTTTCGAGTTTCTCCGCCTGCGGTTCAGGCAGGCTCTCCACGATTCTCGACAGCGTTAAGTTCTCCGATCCGGATTCCATTTGCCCGGATATTTCATTCACGATCCGGGTCCTCGACTTTTCGAGTTCCCGCAGAGAGAGAATCGCTTCCTCCTGTGCCTTCACAACCTGGTTAATGTTATCCAGATCGTTCTCAATCAGATAATCCTGTTGTTCAGTGAGCAACCTGAGAAACAACTCAAACTGCTGCACTTCTTTTGCAACGATATCTGTCAGTTTGTTCGTCAGCGATTCCACATTTACTCCCGATCATAATTGTCGGAGTTTCACTCCGAACTCTTTAGGTTAAATCTATCCATGATGTCTATGACTTTGTCCACGTATTGGACTGTTTCACTGTATGGCGGAACGTCACCATACCTGTCCACAGCGCCGGGTCCTGCATTGTAGGCGGCCAGGGCTAACCTCAGGTCACCAGAGTACTTGTCTAACAGACCGCTCAAATAGCGAGACCCGCCCTCGATATTTTGTTTTGGATCGAAGACGTTCTCCACACCCATATCCGACGCGGTGCTGTCCATGAGCTGCATCATTCCTTTGGCACCTCTGTGAGATACGGCATACTGATTGCCTGCCGATTCAACTTGAATCACCGCCTTGATCAGTCCAGACGGAATCTCGTATTTCGTAGCCGCCGTTTCCACCCATTGCGCAACCTGTTCTTCCGAGGGGAACCTGGCTTTACTTCTGAATCTCAAGGAAGACAACTCGGAGAGCCGATCCGATTCGCGAAGACGTTTGTAACCGGTTCTGTCAAGGCCTTCGGTCTTATCGACGGAATCGACATCTCCATTTGTCGGATATTCGATACCTTCAATACGACTGAACTTCTCCATCAGCATTTCGGCAATTCCAAGCGATCCTGTCTCTGCGATTTTGTCGGCGAAAGCCTGATCCGCGATCGACATGAACACGTCTTTTCCGAAGCTCTCGCCTTTATCCTCGGATGCGAATGATGCTCGCATGTTTTTGAGCAGTTCGAGCACGAACAATGCCTCGAATTGCTGTGCGGCTTTTTCTATTTTCTTCTGCCGCAGCCCTGCATCTGCCTCCCCGCTGCTTTTCAAGCGAGCCAGCATATCAGGCGCGGCCATTTCGAGTCCGTTCAGTAAACTCATCTCAACTCACTATAGGATCACGAGTTCAGCTCTCAATGCACCTGCGGTCTTCAGCGCCTGAAAGATCGCGATGACATCTCTGGGGGTAGCGCCTATGGCGTTTAGTGCCGACGCGACCTCTGAAATATTCGATCTTTCCTCGAAGAATACCACGCGCGCTTCCTCATCGGTAACATCGATGAAGCTCTCGCTGGACTCCACGGTCTTTCCGTTCGAGAACGGAGCCGGTTGAGAAATCACGGGTACTGACTTCACTGCAATCGTAATGGTGCCATGCGCGAGCGCGACCGGCGCGATTGAAACCTTCTCACCGGCGACTATAGTACCGGTCTTTTCATTAATCACGACTCTTGCTGGGACATCCGGCTCGACGGTGAGATTCTCCACACGCGAGACGAACTGCACCCAGCCAGACTTCATCTGCATTGAGTCGGGAACGATCAGCTCTATGGTTCCGGCATCGAGCGGATAGGCGCTGTTCGGAAAAACTTCGTCTATGCGATTCTTGAGGCGGTTTGCCGTAGTGAAATCCGGATTGTAGAGACTCAGCTGGAGGATGCGGTAGTTGAAATCCTCCATGGGATAATCGACATCAACCTTGAATCCACCCGGGATCCTTCCTACGAGAGTGTAATTGTTAACGATCTTATTGTTGTCATCCACCTGTACATTGAACCCGCCAATGGAAGTCGGCCCGGAAGCATACCCGTAGATCATACCGTTGATGGCTTTCATCGGGGTCAGGAGCAAAGTTCCGCCTTTCAGGGAAGTAGCATCGCCAAGGGAGGAGATTGTACAGTCGATGCTACTTCCCCTCTTCGTGCCAGGAGGAAGAGCCGCAGTCACAACAACCGCAGCAACGTTTTTGATTTTTACTTTACTTGCGGGAACGGTTACCCCCATTCTCTCGAGCATATTCACGAGAGACTGGACAGTGAATACCGTCCCTTTGCCGTCCCCGGTCCCTTCCAGTCCCACGACCAGCCCATATCCGATGGCCGAGATCTGGTTCTGGCTGTTTATGCGTGCGATGTCCTTGACCCGGACATCGGCAACGGCTTTCGATGCGAACCAGATAACCGGAACGACGATTATGATCAATGCGATTAGAGTTTTCTTACGCATGGTTTAACCTCAGAAAAGCCAGTTCAGGAATCTCATGACAATACCGGGCCTCGATCCGCCTGCAGCGGGGCCTTTGCCCCGGTAGGAAATCTGTGCATCGGCGATATTGTATGAATCAACCGTGTTATCGGACCCGACATCCTGCGGGCGGACTATGCCGCTCAGGGTGAGAGTCTCGGTATCGTTGTTAATAGTGATGATTCGGTTACCCTCGACCACAAGGTCTCCGTTGTTTCGGATAGCGGTGACCCTGACTGTCATGCGAGCTTTGAGGTTCCCCCTCCGGGCATTGTTGCCCGTACCTTTGTATTCGTTTTTGTGTTCACCCGAAGCCCCGAAGAGCGGGATGAAATCGAGGGTTCCGATTCCGGGTCCGCCTGATGTTTCGAAAGAACCTTCCTTTGTGACATTCGTCTGGGCTTCATTCGTTGCCTGTGCATCTTCATAGATTTGCACGGTCAGGATGTCGCCGATGGAGTTTGCCTTGATGTCCGTGAAGAGACTTCCAGAACCGCCCACCAGTGGTGATGCCACTGTCCCTGCCGGCAGCGCACAGACGGTTATCACGATTACGAGTTTCAAAAGATATCTTGGCATATCAAGCCTCCTCATCGCCTCACTTCCACCAAACCGGGAGCTTTGACTTCGGCAACTATTCTCTTTCTTGTGTCCTTGTTCATCACATCAATCTGGTCACCGAGACATCCATCGTCTTTGGCGATACCAATTGTCGTAATCTGCATCTGCCCAATGTCACAGCGAATCCTGACTTCATCGCCCCTGTAAATCGTGGGGATTGGCTCTATCATGCGTTTTTCGAGGGTCTTGCCGGAAGGGATCGTCGTCGCGGCCCTGTTACCGGTTAGCGACTGTGTGATCTCGACTATCTTGTCGCTGGATCGTGTAACCTCACGGCGTTCGATGACGAAGTCACCGACAGACAGTTCTTCGCCCCGCCTGATCTTCTTAGTGGGGACATACACATCTGCCCAGTAGTCGACTTTCACCGATGCGGAAATGGTTTTGACAACCACACCATCCCTCACTATGTCGAAACGCAAGGGATAACTCCCCCTTGGGAAGGTGCTGTTAGTCGAATAGACTTTCAGTGAATCCCCCGGTAGGAGATCGTCGAATGACCTGTTCTGTCTCATCGTGACAGTGATAGAAGTTTCATCGACATTGAAACGCTCGACGACATAATCACGAGCAGCGTCGACTACGCGATTATCAGCTGTCACCGCACTCACTGAAACGAGCAGAATCAGCAATCCTATGCTGAATATTCTCATTTTCTATCTCTTCAGGTTGTTAGCCAAGCTCGACATATCATCCGATGTCTGAATGGCTTTCGAGTTTATCTCATACGCCCTCTGGGCCACGATCATATTCACCATTTCACTGACAACATCGACATTGGACAGTTCGAGGTATCCCTGGTTAATATTGCCGAGACCTTCTTCACTCGGGCTTCCGGTAATCGGCTCACCCGATGCACCCGACTGGACGAACAAATTGTGACCAATCGCCTCTAGTCCTGCCGGGTTGATGAATTTGGCAAGTTCGAGCTGGCCGAGTTCCTGCGGGTCCACCTGTCCGACCACTTTGGCATATACCGTTCCGTCAAAACCTACCGAAATCATCTCCGCATCTTCGGGAACAGAAATCTCCGGTGAGACGGTGAATCCATCCGAGGTCACGAGCTGACCATCAGCTGACAGTTTGAATGACCCGTCTCGCGTATAGGCGAGGGTCCCATCAGGCATGTTGATCTGAAAGAACCCGTTTCCCTCGATTGACATATCGAGAGGGTTTCCGGTCTCAGAGAGTTCGCCAACCCCGAATTGCCGCACCGTAGCGACCGGGCGAGTGCCATAACCGACCTCGAGTGCGGTTGGGACAGCCGCTCCGGCTGCATTCGAGACTCCGGCCTGTTTCATGTTTTTGTAGAGCAGGTCCTGAAATTCGACCTTGCTCTTCTTGAAACCGGTAGTATTGACGTTTGCCAGGTTGTTGGCGATGTTGTCGACATTGAGTTGTTGCGCTGCCATTCCGCTGGCTGCGGTTCGCATTGCTTTTATCATATTCTTACCCCGCTATCGTTTCGCACCGACTTGATTGACGGTTTGCTGGACGGTGTCATCCAGAATCTGGATAGCTTTCTGGTTTGCTTCATATTCCCTGAAGGATGTTATCATTTCGACCATTTCATGGATCACGTCGACATTCGCCTTCTCGACATAGCCCTGCCTCACGAAGATGCGTTCAGGCTCAGTGGGATTGACATTCTTCGGAGCCCTGAACATGCCTGCAGAATGTCTTTCCAGATCATACTGGTTCTCGAAATCGACGAGCATCAATTTGCCGGCTTCTTCGCCATCGATGAAAACACCACCGTCGATACCGACCTCGAACGAGGCTCCCGGTTCGAGAGCAATCGGCCCGGCATCGCTCATCAGGGAATAGCCCTCAGCGTTCACGAGCATACCCTCCGTAGAAAGCACGAAACTGCCCGCCCTCGTGTAGAGCTGTTCACCCTCAGGCGACTCGACGACCATGAATCCACTGCCGTCCAAACCGATGTTGAAATCATCACCGGTTCTTTCGAGAACTGCCTGGGAATGATCCGTGTAGATATCGCTTAGCATTGGCTTCTCCCATGAGTTTTGAGTCGGAATACGCCGCTGATTTGCGCGACTGAGTTCTTCGGTGAAGACAGCCTGCCGTTTGAAACCTGTCGTATTGACATTCGCGAGGTTATTGGCGATAACTTCCTGTTTTTTGACACGAGGAAGCATTCCTGATGCTGCCTGATAGATACCTTTAATCATAAAATCCTCCGCTCGAAGTTGAGCGAAGAACATGCCAGAATGAAGCCGAGAGGAAATCGCCGAGGGCACACACCGACGGAACCTTGTGCAGAGCATTGCCTTACGGGAGCTTCAGACGGGGCCAAATGGAGCGAATGGAGTCGCTCCCGGGAAGATCGGTAATACGCCTGAAGAAAATACTTCCCTGTCTACGGGGAAAATATTGATCCGATTGCGGGTCGAGAAAACAAGGAGATCGGGATCAGGTCAACGCAGGAGCCAGGGAGCTATTCTATTCAGATCCTTCGAAACTTCTGCCGCCTTAAGTTGGTCGCCTTTGGTGGAGTAGAAGCTGAGGAGATCAACTCTGGATTCAATGTGATTCGGGTCGATTTCAATGGCCTTCTCATACTGGCTTATCATCTCGTCGATTCTCCCGGTCTGCGCGTAGCACTGCCCGAGTAGGAACTCGGCGAGCGCGAAGTCATGGTCACAGATTTCGACCGCTTTCAGCAGAGGAGGTTCGGCTTCGCGAAATCTGCTCGCGCTCATAGCATTCAGCGCATCATACATCAGGTCAGCGAACTCGGTGCTCTTCAGCTTGACATTCGGGTCGGAGAAATCACCATACCTCTTCCAGACAACTTTCATTCTTCCACCAGCAAGGAACCCGATGGTCGAATAGTTCCGCCTGAACTGCGAATTGAGCAGCAAGGCTCGTTCGGCGGGCGCGGATGCCTTGTGACCAGTCGAGAACAGAATGTAATCCGGTTTGAGACTCAGAAGATACTCGGTGTTGAAATTCCGTTCTTTCCATGTTGTCTTCATGCCTTCGATGCTCTCGGGATTCTTGGCGATGTGGCGATCCGTGAGCCCCAGCATATCAATGACGGAGTGCCCTTTCAGGTTGTATGACACTTTGCCGATCGTGGTGGTCGCTATGGAGAAATTCGAACGATCGACCTCGAGTATCTTGTCGGTCACGAGTGTCATCTTA
>Ga0272443_10000880_pt1 | contig 49343 bp, 42 predicted proteins | sample SSMAcet12_FD_193581 | JGI IMG/M metagenome (GOLD analysis project Ga0272443, IMG submission 193581) | Marine sediment archaeal communities from Little Sippewissett salt marsh, Falmouth, MA, United States - SSM-Acet-12 | ecosystem: Environmental > Aquatic > Marine > Wetlands > Sediment ...
ATGATGACGGCGTCCGTCGGGAGGTTCTTGGTCGCGTCCGTCAGGCGGGCCGAACTTCCCTGCGTGACCAGGACGATGTCGCCTTCGCCGGCGCCGAGCGTGTCGATCGCCACCGCGACGCGCCCCGTTGCAGCCAGCACACCCGGCTCCTTTCCCTCGACGGTCATCGCCTGTACGAGCAGCAGCTTGCGGCCGACGACGCTCTCGATCTTCTGGGAAGCGACGACGCTCCCGCTCACCTTGCCGATGAACATGGTTTTTATCTCCCGCCCCCGCGCGGGGTCCGGTACCGCAGGTTCGCAGCAGCACCGACGCGAAACGTTCGCGCCGTTACCGCCGCCTCGGCCGGGCAGCTCAGTGCTTCCTGGGCAGTACCTTTTCCACTTCGTTGTGCGGCCGGGCGATGACGTTGACGCTCACCACCTCGCCGACCTTGGCGGCGCCGGCAGCGCCCGCGTCGACGGCAGCCTTGACCGCCGCCACGTCGCCCACGAGCATCACCGACACGAAGCCCGAACCCACCTGCTTCCAGCCGCGATAGGTCACATTGGCCGCCTTGAGCGCCGCGTCCGTCGCCTCGACAAGCGCCGCCATACCGCGGGTCTCGATCATTCCCAGAGCTTCCAGAGCCATCTTGCGATCTCCTGTTTTGCCGTCGGCCCTGCGCCGGGCCGGTTCACGCTTTGTTGTCTGTCCGTCATGCCGGTCGCCGCCTCGGCGCCGGCCCACGCCACTGTTATTGACCATGCCCTTCCAGCACGTCGCGCGTCTGCCGCGCGACGATGAGCTCCTCGTTCGTCGGGATCACCAGGACCTGCACCCGCGCGTCGTCGGGCGAGATCGTCACTTCCTGGCCGCGGATCTCGTTGCGCCGCTCGTCCAGAACGATGCCGGCGTAGTCCATGGCGCGGCAGACCTGCCGGCGGAACGCGGAGCCGTTCTCGCCGATCCCGCCGGTGAACACGAGCGCGTCAGCACCGTTGAGGACGGCCAGGTACGCTCCGATGTAGTGCCGGACGGACTCGACGAGCACCTCGATCGCCAGGGCGGCCCGGTCGTTGCCCTCGGCCGCTGCCCGCTCGATGTCGCGCAGGTCGTTGCTCACACCGCTGATCCCCAGCAGCCCGCCCCGGCCGGCCATCTCCCGGAGCGCCTCTTCGAAGGTGAGTTTGAAGGCCGGCAGGACCTTGAGCAGCGCGTAAGGGTCGAAGTCGCCCACCCGGTTGTTGTGCGGCAGGCCGGACTGCGGCGTCGTGCCGAAGCTGTTGGCCACGCTTTTGCCGTCGCGGATCGCGCAGATCGAGCTGCTGCCGCCAACATGGCACGAAATCACCCGCAGGTCGTTCCGGCCGAGCAGCTCGGCCGTCCGCACCGCGATGTAGCGGTGGCTGGCGCCATGAAACCCGTAGCGCCGCACGCCCGCCTGCGTCCAGGGCCAGGGAATGGCGTAAGTCGTTCGCGATGCGGGAATGTCCTGGTGGAAGGCCGTCTCGAAGGCTGCCACCTGCGGCACGTCGGGCAGCCGGTCGGCGAAGGCTTTCATCGCTGCCACGTAGGGTGGATTGTGGGCCGGGGCGATGTCGAAGAACTCCGTCATCGTCGCCAGCACGTGTGCGTCGACGCGCACCGCCCCGGAGATCGGCCCGCCGTGGACGGCCTTGAACCCGATCGCGTCGATGTGCGGCGCCGGCTCCGGCAGCATCGCCAGCGCACGCTGGATCGCTTCACCGTGGTCGGCGATCGGGCCGGCCCACGTCTGGTCGGCTACCTTGACGCGCGCATCGTTGCTGCCGATCCGTTCGACGCCGCCGCGCGTCAGTTCGCGCTCGTCGGCCATATCGAACAGCCGGAACTTGAACGAGGTGCTACCGATGTTGGCGACCAGTACGAGCATGGTGAAATTCCCGGGCCTTCGCGATTCAGCCGCGCACCTGGCGGTGCGGACGCGCCCCCGATCTCCCTCAGGGGTTTGTCAGAGGAACACGCCCGTCAGTCCCTCGTGCGGCCGGGGGATCACGTGCGCACAAACCAGTTCGCCCACGCGGTTGGCTGCCTCGGCGCCCGCGTCGACGGCCGCCTTGACGCTGCCGACGTCGCCGCGGACGATCGTCGTCACGTACCCGCCGCCGATCTGCACGGACTTGACGAGCTCGACGTTGGCCGCCTTGCACATCGCGTCGGTGGCTTCCACGAGACCGTTAAAACCCATCGTTTCCACAAAACCCAGTGCGTCACTCATCGCGTTTTCTCCGAATCGCCCCCAGGAGGGGCTTGGTGATCGCTCGTTCCTTTAGGTCCGGGCCGATCGCCCGGCGCGCCGCTTCGAACGGGTCGGCGTTTACTTGCCGCCCTTGGCCTTGGCCTGCTGGGCGCTCGGCACCATGTTGGCCAGGTCCTCGTGCGGCCGAGGGATTACGTGGACGCTGACGACCTCGCCGACCTTGCTGGCCGCCCCCGAGCCGGCGTCCGTCGCCTGCTTGACGGCCGCCACGTCGCCCGTGACGAAGGCCGTCACGTAGCCGCGTCCGACCCGCTCGTAGCCGGTCAGTTCCACGTTGGCGGCTTTGAGCATCGCGTCGGCCGCCTCGATTGCCGGGACGAAACCCTTCGTTTCGACCATCCCCAATGCTTCCATTGCTGCCATCTGTCGGCACTCCTTAGACAAAGACTGTGCATCGTCTTGGCTGATGCACCATTGCGTATCCCGTTTCTGGTTCGGTCTCCAACGGTCCCTTACGGGCCGTCACGTTTTTTTCGCGGCGCGTCATGCCTTGTAAAGCTCGACCCCCCGGGCCCCGGTCAGGTGGGCTGCATTGCCCTCGTCGGTGTCCAGGTGGACCTCGCAGTGCATGGCTGGATTGATCCGGGCGACGATTCCTTCCAGCGTCAGCGCGCAATCGCTGTCCACGTGAAGGTTCATCATGTCCCCGTCGCGGATGCCGTAATAGCTGGCCTCCTGCTCGTTCATGTGCGCGTGTCGCAGTGCGCGGATGACGCCCTGTTTCATCTCGATGTGGCCCTTGGGGCCCAGCACGATGCAACCCGGCGTGGACTCGATGTCCCCGCTCATTCGCACCGGCAGGTCGATGCCCATTGCGATCCCGTCCGTGAAGGACAGTTCGATCTGGTTGGCCTTGCGGACGGGGCCCAGAATCCGGATGTTCGTCAGCGTGCGGTGGCGCGGGCCGATGATCGTCACGGTCTGTTCGCTGGCGAACTGGCCTTCCTGGTAGAGCTCACGAAAAACCGTGAGCTGGGCGCCCGGCCCGAAGAGGTGTTCGAGGTCGGCCTGCGTGATGTGCATATGCCGCGCGGAAATGTTGACGACGACCTCGGGCCGCGGGCCGCCGTCAAGTCCCAGCCGCCGGCGCACGATGTCGCGGACGACGCGTTCGATGGCTGTTCGATCCAGGTTGGCCGCTGTTATCACGCTACTCATGCCCCACCTCGGGATGGATCGTTGCCGTACCGGCCCGGCCTCCGCCGGGCGGCCGGGAAGGTGTTCGGTTTTCGTTGCGGGCGGCTGTCCCATTGCCAGCCGCATCGGGCGCGACGGCGGCCAAAAGCAGTTCCACTCCACTGGCGCGAAGTCGTTGCTGCCAGGAGTCGGCCAATCCCTCATCGCTGATGACGCAGTGGACTTGATCCCAGCCGGCCAGGTGCGCGAGCGCCTTGCGCCCGAACTTCGTGTGGTCGGCCGCCACGATGACCTGGTCAGCGACCTCGATCATCTTGCGCTCCGCGTCGGCCAGCAGCATGTTGGCATTGTAGAGGCCGTCCTCCGCGATCCCCGCCACCGAGAGAATCGCCCGGTCGACGTGCAGCGATGCGACCGCCTGGCTCGTCAGGGGCCCGAGCGCCACGCCCGTTCGCGGATAGATGTAACCGCCCAGAAAAATCAGCTCGATGTTGACGGCTGCACTTAACGCGTTGACGATCGGCAGCGAATGGGTGACGACCTGCAAGGATCGGCCCATGAGATAGCGAGCCACCTGGAAGGTCGTCGTGCCGCCGTCAATCAGGACGGTCTGGCCGTCCTGGAGAAGCTCGGCCACGAGCCGCCCGATCGCCTGTTTTTCAGCCACCTCGCTCGACTCGCGGGCCGCGTAGTTCAGCGCGCTGAACCGATCGCTCACGAAGACCGCCCCGCCATGCGTCCGTCGGACGACGCCTTCGTCTTCCAGTTGCGAGAGGTCGCGCCGGACGGTCGATTCCGAAACGTTCAACTCGGCCGCCAGGTGTGCCAGCTCGGCGTACCCTTTGCGGGCGAGGACCTCCACCAACTGTTGTCGCCGATCATCGACCGCCATGGCCGTTTCCTTCTCACGGGTACTTTCACGCCCGGAGCCTCAAAATATTATCGACAATTACTGCGCATTTGCAAGCAAAACCTATCAGAAACTAGGGCAAAATCTGCTAACATGTGGTAGTTTTCAGTCTGAATTTTTATAAGCTCTTTATTTGAAATGACTTAAAAGATTCCGATGCCGCACCTGACAGCTGTGAGTTATCCACAAACAGGCTGTGAGTTGTTGGGGATAAACAGGAATGCCGCGGCGGGGGCTGCCCGGATGTACCGACCGACCTTCAGGCTGACGGTGGTTGTGATCCCCTCGTTTTGCGCGTTGCGGACCGGCAAGAGTTGCCGCGTGACGGTTGAACTTTGCGCTTTCTCGCGAGTGTTCGAGCCGCGCGGGCCGTCTCGCCTGCGAAGAATCGAATTGTTTATTTTTTTATAACTGCCTTTCCTGAAAGACGTTGTACAGACCGATCGCGGCTTTTTCGCATTGCGTTTTACAGGTTGCGCCTTTTGGCACGGTCGTTGCTCATCGGGGCCGCGAGGTGTGTGCGCCGATTCCCGGCACGTGATAGGCCGGGATGCAGCGGACGCAATGGATAAGGGAAGGTATTCGGAATGGATAAAGCTTTTCTGTTTCCGAGAGCCGGCGATGAGCCTGTGCGGGGCGACTTGTCCGCCCTGGGGCGCCGCATCGTCGAGGCGGCCGCGATGGCGACGGTCGTCACCGTGGCGCCCGAGGCACCGGAGCGGGTTCGGACAGCCGCGCGGGTGGAAGCCCGCGATGCATCGACTTTGAAGTAAAGGGTCTTAGGGCAGAGTGCAGCGTTCATGTTGTACGGGATTTATCAGTCCGCCGGCGGTCTTCTGGCCAACCAGTACCGGATGGAGGTGCTGGCCAACAACCTGGCCAACGCTGACACCGCCGGCTTCAAGCGCGACCTGACCGTCATGCGCGAGCGTTTGCCCGAAGCGCGGGAAGCGTCGGCCGGCTTCGGTGCGTCCGATCCGCGTCTGGCCGGGATGACGGGCGGATCGTTCGTGGCGCCGACGGTGACGCTCTTCGAGCAGGGTCCGATCGAGACCACGGGCAGGCCTTTGGACGTCGCGCTTGTGGGGGATGGTTTTTTCCGTGTTCAGGCCGACGGTGGGGAGCGTTACACGCGTGACGGCCAATTCGTGGTCGACGAGTCGGGTGCGTTGGTGACGGCTGCCGGTTTCCATCCGGTGCTCGACGAATCGGGCGTGCCGATCGTCGTACCGGCCGAGGCACGGGATGCGCTGCGTATCGGGGCGGACGGCCAGATCCGATCCGGCGAACTGTCGCTCGGCCAGCTGGGCATCGTGGACTTCGAGGACCGCGCCCCGCTGCGCAAGACCGGCCAGAACCTCTACGAAACACTCGGCCCCGCGCCGGAGCCTGTTGCCCAGGCGGCATTGAGGGTCGGAGCGGTTGAAAAATCGTCGGTCGACACGGTTCACGCGATGGTTTCGATGATCGAGGTGAGCCGGGCATACGAGTTCAACGCCACGCTTGTTTCGCTGGCTGACGCGACGCTGGGGCGTGCCGTTAATGACGTGGGCCGGTTCCGCTAACAGGTGAGGAGCAACGATGTCGATTGCTGCGATGCATGCCGCCGCCACCGGGATGGAGGCCCTCGACACCAAGCTCAATGTCGTGGCCAACAACCTGGCGAACATCAATACGGTCGGCTTTAAAAAGTCGCGCGTCAACTTCGAGGATCTTCTCTACCAGACGATGCGCGAGCCGGGGATGCGCGACTACGAAGATCGGCCCGTGCCGCACGGCATCCAGGTGGGGGGGGGGGTGGGGGTTTCGGGGACGCAGCTGGATTTCACCCACGGACCCATCGATCCGACGGACCGCAAGCTCGACCTGGCCATCGGCGGCGAGGGATTCTTCCAGGTACGCACGGTTAACAACGGCGAGGAGCTGATCGCCTACACGCGGGCCGGCAACCTCGTCCGCAACGCCGACGGGGATCTTGTGCTGGCCAACAGCGAAGGGTCGATCCTCGAGCCGCCCATCAATATCCCTGAGAACGTGCCGGAAAACGGCATCGTCATCGCCAACAACGGGCGCGTCGCCGTACGGCAGGAAGGTTCGAGCCAGTTGATCGAGGTCGGCCAGATCGAGCTGGCCCGGTTCGTGAACCCGGAGGGCCTGTTGACGATCGGTAAGAACCTCTACATCGAGACGGATGCTTCCGGTACGCCGATCACGGGTAACCCACTTGAAGAGGGGCTTGGCGATCTCATGCAGGGCGTCCTGGAAGGCAGCAACGTCGATCCGGTGCGCGAACTGGTGGACCTGATCTTCACGCAACGCGGTTTCGAACTGAACTCGCAGTCGATCAAGAGCGCCGACGAAGCGCTGCAGGTCGTAACGAACCTGAGGCGGTAAGACCGCCGTGCGGCTGCGGTGCGAAGGTAACGGGTGACGTAAAAGACAGGGTGTTAACGTCAACGGGGGAGGAAGTCAGCATCGAGGTTTTTTGAAAAAAAGACCCAACCATCGGCAAAGGTCGTCGTCCGGCACGCGGAGCCGTGTGAAACGATGGAGATGAAGCGACGCGGAGGTCGTCGATGCAGGATGCACTGGACAAGATGATAACGATCAGGATCGATCGCCGAAAGCCGACCGTCGCCATCGCAGCACGCGCTGTGGGGGCCGCTGTTGCGGTGGCGGCGTTGTCGGCCGTGCTTCGCGCGGACGATTCGACCGCACCTTCGCCTGCCGATGCCGGGGAGATGGAAACGGTCGTGCGGCTCATGCCGGCCGCCGTCGTGACCGGTGATTCGGTTACGCTGGCCGACGTGGCTGAAGTGACGGGACCGGGCGCCTCGCCCGCAGGGAAATGGACGGTCGCGACGATTCCTTCAGCCGGCTCTTCCCGTTCGATCGAGATGCGGGCGGTCCAACGCGCCTTGGCCGAGCAGGGGGTTAACCTGGTCCAATGGCGGTTTCACGGCGCGAGTCGATGTGAAGTCACGGCCCCGGCACGAGCGGAAGAGACGCCTCGCACACATCCTGAAGAGGGCGAGGATAATGCGAGACTGTCCGAACAACGTGTCCTGCGCGCGTCGGGGGTGGATCCGGTTGACCCCAACACGCTCGAAGGCCATCTCCGAGCGCATCTGGCGGCCCGGCTCGAGGGGATGCCCGGCGAGCCCGTCTTCGAGTTCAGCCCGGCCGTCCGCGACGCGCTGAGCCTGTCCGTGCCCGCTTACCGTTTCGAGATTGCCGACCGGAACGAGCGAAAGCTCGGCCTCGTGCCCCTCGAAGTGACCATCTACGAGCAGAACCGCGTGCACAGCACGCTCCAGGTGCTTGTGAACGTCGCACTCCGCACGCGGGTCGTCGTGGCGGCTCGGCCCATCAACCGCCAACAGATTATCGAACTGGACGATCTGACGACGGCTGAACGCGTCTGGGCCCAGGTCGAAACGACGGGTTTGTCGGATCCCGCGCGGCTCGTCGGCCAGCGGGCGCGCCGTTTCATCCGTGCGCAAGAGGTGATTGCGCTGCGCGACGTGGAATCCGTCCCCCTTATCCGGCGCAACGACCTTGTGACCGTCTGGAGCCGACAGAACGGCATCGTCATCAAGATGGTCGGCAAGGCGATGGGTGAGGCTGGCCACGGCGAGGCGGTCCTGCTGAAAAACGAAATGTCCGGTCAGACGTTTACGGCCCGGGCGACCGGACCGCGCATCGCGGTACTCGTGACGCCCGGCTCGCAAGCTGAGCAGGACTCCCGAACGGAGGGCAAATCGTGATGTTCCACCGATGGGTGCTTATGGTTTGGATCGTTGGCGCTGCCGTTTCGTCGTCTGCGGCCCAGAGTTCCTCGATGTGGCGTGCCACGGCGGATGCGCCGGCTCACGCGCCAGTGCCCGGCGCGCCGGGCGCTTCGCAAGACGCTTTCGCCTCGATGCCGCCCGGCCCGAAAGTCAACGCCGCCACACGCGCGATCGAAGCGGTGAGCTTGATTGCGATTCCGTCCCTGCCTCAGCGGAGGTTCCGCGTCAACGACCTCATCACGATCATCGTCCGCCAGCAGAAGGAGCACCGGGCCGACGGGCGTCTCGACAGCAAGAAGGAATGGGACATCAACGGCAAGCTGTCCGAGTGGTTCCGCTTCTACGAGGACCACCGGGTGGGCAGCAACACGTTCCGGCACGGCGAGCCGGGGTTCGACTTCGAGTTCGAGAACGAGCTGAAAAGCAGGAGCCGGGCCGACCGGACCGACACGTTTACAACACGGCTCCAGGCGCGCGTTATCGACGTCAAACCCAACGGCAACCTTGTGCTCGAGGCGCGCGTCCGCGGTACGCACGACGAAGAGCAGTGGACGATCACGCTGACGGGTGTTTGCCGCAGCGAGGATGTGACACCGGATAACTCGGTCCTGAGCACCCAGATCGCCGAGTTGGCCATCGAGGAGACCAACCAAGGCGCGGTGCGGGACGGCACGCGTCGCGGCTGGGTCCCGAAGGTCGTGGACTGGCTGCGGCCGTTCTGAGGGGAACTGCGCCGTGCGCAGCGTCGGAAAAGCGAGGGTATGCGGATGCGTTGGGAGTGCAAGACAACAGGGCGGTCGCTGAGGATGGCCGGGGTCGCCGTCCTCCTGCTCGGCGCGCCGGTGACGGCCACGCCGAAGATCGGCGATATCACGTACCTCCAGGGTGCGCGGACGAACAAACTCACCGGGATGGGCCTGGTCGTGGGTCTGCCGGGGACCGGAGATGGTGGCCGATACGCGCCGACGATCCGCAGTCTGGCCGCCCTGCACCGCACGTTTGCCAGCCCCGCCCTGTCGCTTGACGAAATGCGAAGCGCCAACAACGTCGCCATCGTTCAGGTGGAAGCGACCCTGCCGCGCGACGGCGTGCGCGAAGGGGAGCGCGTCGACGTGGTGGTCAGCAGTCTCGGGCCGGCCAAGAGCCTCCGGGGCGGCCGTCTCCTGCTCACGCCCCTTGTCGGGCCACACCCGGAAGACCCGCGCGGCGTCATGGCGTTGGCCTCCGGGCCGCTCCATCTGGAAGACCCCGAAGTCGAGACGGTTGCGCGCGTCCCCGGGGGCGCGACGCTCGAGCAGAACTGGATCCACAATTACATCGTGACCGGGCGCGCGCTGCCGCCGGCCGTCCAAACCCACGCGGGGATCCTGCCGGACGCATTTTACGTGACGCTCGTCATTCACGAGCCGCACGCGCAGTGGGCCATCGCCTACCAGATTGCCAACACGGTCAACAGCGAGTTCGACCTCGGCACCGACTCGGACGACGCCCCGCTGGCCATCGCGATCGACCCGCGCACCGTCGTCGTGCGCATCCCGCCGATGGACATCGCGAACCCGGCGAGCTTCCTCTACCGGCTCGAGTCGGCCTACCTGCTCATGCCGGCCACCGAGGCGCGCGTCACGATTCATCGCCCCACCGAGACGATCATCATCAGCGGGGACGTGCAGATCGCGCCGGCTGTCATCAGCCACAAGGGGCTGACAATCACGACGATGGTTCCCGAGCCCGCGCCGGCCGACGCGTCACCCCAGCTCGTGACGCGGGAATGGGTGCCTGTCGACTCGAACCGCACGGGGGGGGCCCGGCTCGAGGATCTCGTGGAAACGTTGAACCAGTTGCGCGTGCCGGCCGCGGATCGGATCACGATCATCCGCAAGCTTTACGAGACGGGCCGGCTGCACGCGACGCTGATCGTGGAAGACTGAGTATGGGAGAGCATTGATGTCCGTTTCGTCCGTGGGATCGACAGGGTCGGGGAGCGTGAACACCGCGTCGCTCGTGCAGCGGCGGGCGGCGCTCCGCGAGGCCGTCAACCAGGTCGTCGGGCAGATGCTTTACGCCCCGATGTTCAAGATGGCCAGCGAGAGCCCGTTCAAGGGCGGTTTCGGCCACGGCGGCCGGGGCGAGGACATTTTCCGGGCGCAGCTGGACATGGAGCTCGGCCGGCGTGCGGCGAAACGGGCGGATGGGCCGTTGTGCGAGGCGATGTACCAGAGGCTGGTCAAAAACGTGCGGTGAATGCAAAGAGGCATGCATTGAACACAGTACACGCGGACAAACTGGCGCGCGACCTGGCGCGGTTGCTTGCTGAGCTGACCGGTTTCTACGGCCAGATGAGCCTGCACATGCGCGGCAAGCTCGAGGCGATCAAGCGGGCCGACACCGACCGGGTCGCGTCGATCACGGCCTACGAGATGGCGCTGGCTGACAAGGTCAAGCAGCGCGAGGGGCTTCGTCGCCAATTGACGCGCCGGCTGCTCGATGCGCTGGGAATCGCCGTCCCGTCCGACCGCCCGTTGCGGCTTGTCGAGCTGGCTGAGCATCTCGCCGAGCCGTACCGAAGCCAGGTGCTCAGCGCGGCGGCCGGTCTTCGCGAGCGCCTCCACGACATTCAGCAGCTCCAGGGTACGACGAAACTCGTCACCGAGCGGATGCTCGAACATCTCGGCGCGGTCATGGCGGCGATGACCGCGGCCGTAGCCGGCAATGAAACCTACGCGCGCAGCGGCGCTCCGCAGCCAAGCCGCGCGCCGCACATTTTCGAGGCGGTGGGCTGACATGGGCCTGATGAACGGTGCATTGCAGATCGGGCGAAGCGCGTTACTGTCCTATCAGAGCGCGCTGCACGTGATCGGCAACAACGTGTCGAACGCGGGCAGTGCCTCCTATACGCGTCAGACCCCCCTCCTCACACCCTACCAGGGCACCGCGCTGCCGGAGGGTTTCCTTTCCGGTGGGGGGGTGGCTCTCAGCGCGCTGCGACGCAACATCGATGAATCGCTCGAGGGCCGACTGCGCGTCGCCCTGGGCGATCAGCAGGATGCGCTCGTCCGCCAGCAGACGGTCAGCCGGATCGAGTCCATCCTCAACGAGCTGACCGATACGGACCTGTCCTCGCTGCTCCAGGGGTTCTTCAACTCGTTCCACACGCTTCAGAACGACCCGACCGATGTGGCCGTCCGCGGCATGGTTCTCCAGGCGGGCGATGCGGTCGTTCGCGAGATCGGCCGGCAGCGGCAGGACGTTCTCATGATGCGCGACGAGCTGAACAACCAGATCGCTTCGCTGGCGACCCGTGCCGGCAAGCTAACCGAGGACATCGCCGCGTTGAACACGCGCATCACGGCGACCGAGGGAGCGGCGGCGGGCGGGGCGAACGCGCTGCGCGACCAGCGCGACGAGATGCTTCGCGAGCTGAGCGCGATCATTCAGATCGAGGTGCGCGAGCAGCCGGGCGGCGGCGTCAACGTTTACGCCGGCAATGAGCTCTTGATCGCCGGCGGCATGAACCGCGGCCTTACCTGGACGCTCGATACGGTCGACAATGAGCCGCGCGTCGTCGTGCGCTTCGCCGACAACCAGCGCGCGCTCGTGCCCCGGGGCGGGCAGATCGCCGGCCTCATCAGCGCGCGCGACGAACACGTTCTCGCTCATGTCGAGGCGCTCAACAACCTTTCGCAGGTGCTCATCAGCGAGGTCAACAAGGTCCACGCGGACGGGCAGGGTCTCGTCGGTTTCACGGAGTTGACCGGCGCGTTTCACATGGACGACCCGGACGCAGCGCTCGACGAGGCGGGCCTGGCGCTGACGCCGCAGAACGGTTCGTTCATTCTCCATGTGACGAACACGCAGACCTCGCCGCCGTCGCGAACAGCGACGACGATCAGCGTGGACCTCGACGGGGTGGGCGCTGACGACACGTTAACCACGCTGGCCGCCAAGATCGACGCGGTCGCCGGCGTTTCGGCGGAGGTGACGTCCGACAATCGGCTCAAACTGACGGCCGACGCCGATCACGAAATCACCTTCAGCCAGGACAGCTCGAACGTGCTGGCCGCTTTGGGCCTCAACGTGTTTTTCGTCGGAACGTCGGCCATGGACTTGGCCGTCAATCCCGACCTCGTGGCAAACGTGGACCTGCTGGCGGCCTCGACCCAGCACACGCCGGGCGACGGAAGCAACGCCGGGGCGATGGCTGCCTTGGGCACGACGGCGCTGAGCAGCCTCGGGGGCCGGAGCGTGATGGACTATTACCACACGCTGGCCAGCGATGTGGCCGTCAAGGGGGCCGCGGCCGTGGCCGACGTCGAAGCGAGCGACGCGATCGTACTTTCGTTGTCCGCTCAGCGCGAGTCGATCAGCGGTGTCAACCTCGATGAGGAAGTCATCGCGATGCTGAAGATGGAGCGGGCGTTCGGGGCGGCGGCACGGTTCACGACGGTCGTCGACGGTCTCATGGACGATGTGTTGGCGCTTGTGGGCTGAGTGGATGGAGCATGGTGAGGTAGGCGCGTAGCCGGCGCACGTGCGGCGGCCGGTCTCAAGGGTGCGTGACGAACATGGCGATTACACCGATCAACGTCCATCGCGTCAGTCACAACATGTTCACGTTGTCGCTGCTGGACTCGCTACGCTCCAACACGCTCGATCTGTTCCTCGAACAGAATCGGCTGGCCAGCGGCAACAAGCTCAACGCGCCGAGCGAGGACCCCGTCGAAGCCTTCCGCGCGATGGAGGTGTCGGCCATCCTCGATCAGCAGGCCCAGATACTTCAGAACATCGACCATGCCGACAGCCTTTTGTCGGCCACGGATTCGGCCCTGGGTGAGATCAACGGGTTGCTTATCGACGCGCACGACATCGCCCTGGGCATGATCAACAGTACGACCAGCACGGAGGAGCGCCAGGCCGAGGCCCAGCTTGTCCGGGGCATCCTCGATCAGCTCGTGACGATCGGCAACCGCAGGTACCGCGACCTCTATCTGTTCGGCGGCCAGCAGGTCACCACCGCGCCGTTCACCCAGACCTACGGCGTGGCAGAGTATCGCGGTGACGTGGGGTCGCTGAACGTTCACGTGGATCGCAGCCAGGACCCGGCCGTCAATTTGACCGGCGCCGAGTTGTTCAACGCGCTTGGGGTTTTCTCTGGCTGGGTCGATCTCGACCCGGCGCTCCAGCTCGACACCCGCTTGGCGGACATGGGCGGCACGACGGGGCGGGGCATCCAGACGGGTTCGATCCAGATCACCCTGAGCGAGCCGTCGGCGAGCTTTACAGTCGATCTGGGCGGGGCCGACAGCGCCGGCGATATCATCTCCTTGATCGAGGACGCCGCCCGCAACGCCGGGTTGACGGTTGGTGCGGGCCAGGATCTGGCCGTCGGCTTCAACGCAGCCGGCAACGGTTTCCGTCTCGACGTCACCAGCGGCACGGTCACCGTCGAGGAACTCGGCGACGGTGTCACCGCGCGGGACCTCGGTCTTCTCGGCAGCGGCGGGTCGCTCGAAGGCGACGACGTGAACACCCGGCTCGTTCCCATGACGCGGATCGACACGCTTTTCGGAAACGCCGGTGCGACGCTCGGTACGATCCGCCTGGAGAACGGCCATCTGACCGCCGACGTGGACCTCGCCGACGCGACGACGATTCAGGACGTCATCAACCGCATCAACGCCGCCGGCGTCGAGGTCCGCGCGCAGATCAACGAGGCCGGCACGGGACTGGACGTCGTCAACCTCGTCAGCGGTTTCGAGATGAGGATCAGCGAGGTCGATGGGAACACAGCCACCGTTCTGGGGATCCGCTCCTACCACGCCGGTACGCTCCTCAGCGAAATGAACGACGGACGCGGCGTTCCTACCGTCCCCGGCAGCGCCGACCTGATTGTGCAGGCCAAGGACGGCACGCGGTTCGAGGTGAACCTCGACGACGCGCGGACCGTCCAGGACGTCATCGACGCGATCAATGCAGCCGCGGCGGCAGCCGGCACGGCCGTGTCGGCTTCCCTCGCCACGACGGGCAACGGGATCCGATTGGTCGATGAAACGGGCGGAGGCGGGGCGTTTTCCGTCGAACGCGCGAACATGTCCTACGCGATCGACGCGCTCGGCCTGGACCACTCGACGGACGGCACGGAGCTGGTCAGCGACGACACCAACGGCATCGTCCCCGACAGCATTTTCACCGCTCTGCACAATCTCTACGAGGGACTCGTGGACAATGACGACGTGATGATCACCGATGCGGCCCAACGGCTCGAAAGCTTCATGAACCGGACGAGCCGGCTGGCCGGCGAAGTCGGTGCGCGGTCGAGCGCGATGAAAACGCGCCTGCAGTTCACCGAGGACGCGGTGGTGGCTACCCAGGCGCTGCTCAGCAAGATCAAGGACCTCGACTACAGCGAGGCGGTCACCCGGTTTCAGCAGGCGCAGACGGCCTTGCAGGCGAACCTGATGACCGGCTCACGGTTGATGGAGTTGTCGTTGCTGAACTTCATCCGGTGACAGGTGCCCGCCGGAGGGAGGTCGGCCGGCAGGGAGGCGGGAAGCGGGAGAGGAACGGAGCACGACGTGAGGCCGCTTTTGACTCGGTGGCCCACGGCGGACTGATTGCCCGGTATGGGGTGTACCGGGTCGCGATCAGGAGGACGCAGGCGGATCGCCTGTGATGGGAGGTTTTCGGCAGGGACGGTGGGACCGCGTGTCTCGGATGACCGCGGCCGGCCCTGTCGATGAGCGGGTGATCGGCCAATCGGTTGGGAACGAGTCAGGACAAGGAGTGACGCGATGATGATCGAAACGTCGCGCTTCGGGCCTCTCGAGGTCGACGAAAGCCGACTGATCCGCTTCCCGAAGGGTATTCTGGGATTCCCGGATCAACACGACTACGCGCTGATTCAGACGGCGGAGAACAGCGTGTTCTACTGGCTTCAGTCCGTCGACCGGCCGAACCTGGCCTTCGTCGTCTGCGACCCGCGCCTGTTCATTCCGGATTATGCCGCGCCGGTCAAGCAGGACGACCTCGCCCAGATCGGTTTGGACGACCCCTCGGCGGCCCAGGTGTTCGTGATCGTCAACAAGGTCAACATGATGTTGACCGGCAACCTCCAGGGCCCCCTCGTGGTCAACGTCGAGACCCGGGAGGCCAAGCAGTTGGTGCTCTCGGACCGCCGCTTCGCCACGCGGCATCCCTTGATGACGCTGCCTACCCCCTCGGAGGCCGTCAGCAAGACCGCGTAGCGGCAGCATTCGCAGCCGGCGGGGGTACGGTTCGTTCCGAAGGGTGCCCAGACGGTATCATGAGGAAGACCGCCCCGACGGTTGGAGATGCTGTGGTCGGATGCTCGACCCGGTGCGTGCGGCAGCGGCCCGCCGAGCGCTGCCGCCGGTAACGGACCCGTGGCGGATCGGGCAGGTTATTCATCCGAAGCATCGGCATGGCCAAGGAAGGAGCCGAGGATGTTGGTGCTCTCTCGACAGCGCGATCAGACAATCATGATCGGCGACAATATCGAGATCACGATTGTCGATATTCGCGGCGACAAAGTACGACTCGGAATCAATGCACCCGGGGATGTCCCCGTTCATCGAAAAGAGGTTTACGAGGCCATCAAGCGCGAAAATCGCGCGGCGGCCAATGTTCGACCCGAAGATATCGCGAAAGCAGCGGACGTCGAAAAACAGAAACACGCCAACCAGGCGGGAACGTCCGGCCAAGGATAGACGCTGGCCCCGGAGACCCGCCCCCGCGGGCGCCGGGCATCCGTCACGATGACGGAATGCATAGCCAAGCATCAATCAAGGAGGATTGCCAATGGCTAGAATCAACACGAATGTACCGGCACTCATCGCTCAGCGTACATTGCGTCAGAACCAGAGCGACTTGCAGAAGTCGTTGGAGCGTCTGTCCAGCGGCCTGCGCATCAATCGCGGTGCGGATGATCCCGCCGGCCTGATCAATTCGGAAAGTTTGCGGGCCGAGATTGCCGGCGCGGAGAAGGCGATCAGCAATTCGCAGCGGGCGATCAATATCATCGCCACGGCCGAAGGGGCCCTCAACGAGGCCGCCTCATTGTTGATCGACATTCAGGGCCTGATCGTCGAGATCGCCAACGACGCGGCCATGTCGGAAGAGGAAAAGAGGGCCAACCAGCTCCAGATCGACTCGGCCATCGAGTCGATCACGCGCATTGCCAACACCACCACCTTCGCCGGGCGCAAGCTCATCGACGGTTCGCTCGATTACATTACCAGCGGCGTGAACACCTCCGCCCTGGCTGACATAGCCGTCACAGGCGCCCAGTTCGGCAGCTTCCCCTACATCCCCGTCGAGGTGGATATCACAACGTCCGCCCAGAAGGCCGAGCTCCAGTTCCGCTCCAGCCAGACGACCAGCGCGACGACCATCGTCGTTGCCGGCAACAAGGGCGCCTCGACACTCCAGTTCACCGCCAACCTTCCGGCGTCGGCTATCGTCCGCGCTGTCAATCTTGAATCCCAGTCGACCGGCGTCGAGGCGGCCTTCATCAACTCGGCCAATCCGGGCAGCGGGATCGTCTTTCGGAGCACGGGGTACGGTTCCGACCAGTTCGTCGAAATCACCCCGCTTGTCACAGGCGGCCCCTTCTCCGTGACCGACGCCGACGGGGACGTGCGGACGCGCGACGTGGGACGCGATGCCGTGGGCACCGTGAACGGCGCCGCGGTCACCGGGCGTGGGCTCGAACTCGTGCTCAACACGCGGACGCTCAACATGCGACTCACGCTCAACGAGGCTCTCGGGATCGGCTCGACGTCGTTCGCGATCACGGGCGGCGGCGCGCTGTTCCAACTCGGGCCGAAGGTCAACCCCAACGAGCAGGTCAACATCGGCATCCAGTCGCTCGACGCGAGCCGCCTCGGCAACGCGAACCTCGGCTTCCTCAGCCAGATCAAGGAAGGGGGCGATTACGAGGTGATCCGCAGCCTCGACAACGCCCACCAGGCTTCCGAGATCGTCAGCGAGTCCATTCGGCAGGTAGCCGTGCTGCGCGGCCGGCTCGGCGCCTTCGAGCGGAACACGCTTCAGCCCAACATCAACTCGCTGTCGATCACGGTCGAGAACCTGATGTCGAGCGAATCGAGCATCCGCGATACGGATTTCGCTTATGAGACCTCGCGGTTGACACGGGCCCAGATCCTGGTCAACGCGGGGACCAGCGTGCTGGCGATCGCGAATACGACGCCGCAGAGTGCGCTGGCTTTGCTTGGTGGATGATCCGGACGGGCCGGCCAACAGGCCGGCCTCGTCAAACGCGTCGTAGCCTGACGCGGATGACGTCAATCTTTTCATGGGTCGGCAGGGCCCGGGCGGACTTTCATACCTCCACCCGGGCCCTCTGGCCTGAACGCGCCCCTTTTTGTTTTTGCTGCTGTTGCCTTCCTCCACGCGCCGCCTGAATTTTGGCGCGTCGTCGTACTTCACAAATTTTTTTGCTTTTCGCATGATCGGTCCTTGGCCGTGCTGTCCGGTAAAAGCGATGGACGGCTGTTTCCCTCCCGGCAGTTCCACCCCAGATATCCGACGTGCGTCCGAGAAACCTGTCGGCTCGTGATTGCAGGCAGCCGGGTGGGACGAATCTTTTTAAAGGCCCCTCTGCCCACGGACGATCCGACGAACGCTGACGAGCCCGCGGTAGGGCGGTTCGGCGAAGGGGCAGCACCGGCCGGTTGCCACTTTGCTCAACACCGACGTACCGGGGCGGCTGTTTTCCGCGCAGGGTTTTCTCCGGCGTTGTGCCGGACCGGCGGAACGTATCGTATCGTTGGTGGTCGAGGACACGGCGGTCTAGGGGTCCGCATTTCGAATACGCGGACGGACCGTACCGTTTCGAAGGGTATCGTTGGACCGAGGCCCGCATCCCGAAGACCGTGACGTGTCCGGGAACTGTCGGGTTAGAGGTCGTTGGGAGGCACGCGACTATGACCAGAATCAACACGAACGTGCAGTCACTGCTGGCCGCCCGTGTCATGAACAAGAACACGGAAGCGTTGAACACGACGCTCGAGCGGCTCAGCACGGGTCTGCGAATCAATCGGGGAAAGGATGATCCAGCCGGCCTGATCGCCTCGGAGCACATGCGCGCCGAGATGGTCGCGATCAACGCCGCCATCTCGAACGCCAACCGCGCCAACAACATGATCGCGGTGGCCGAGGGCGGTCTCCAGGAAGTCAACGCCCTGCTGCTGGACCTTGAAAACCTCGTCGGGCAGTCGGCCAACGAGGCCGGCATGAGCAGTGAAGAGGTGGCGGCCAACCAGCTTCAGATCGACTCCATCCTCTCGTCGATCAACCGGATCGCCAGCTCGACCCAGTTCCAGTCCAAAAACCTGCTCAACGGCGAGCTCGACTATCAAACGTCGGGGGTCACCACGGGGCCGACGGCGTCGGCTATCACGAACCTCCAGGTCAACGCCGCTCGGCTGCCCAACGGCGGTACGCGCGGCGTCGTCGTCGAGGTGACGCAATCCGCTCAGACGGCCGGCCTCGTCTACGGAACCTCCGCAATCGCTTCCGGTGGTGCGACGATCCAGGTCACGGGCAACTACGGCAGCGAGCAGCTCAGCTTCGCCAGCGGGACGGCCGTCTCGGCCGTGGCGGCCGCTGTCAACGCCTCGACCTCGCTGACGGGTGTTTCTGCTGCCGTCAGCGGCGGTAATCTGCTGTTCAACTCGACCGGTTACGGCAGCAGCTCGTACGTGACCGTCGAGGCCCTGGCCGGTACGTTCACCGTCACCGGCGGTGACAGCTCGGACACCGCCCACGGTCAGGACGTCGGCGTGACCGTCAACGGGACGGCGGCGGTGACCGACGGTCTCCGCGCTTCGCTGCGCACCGGTGCGCTCGATCTGGACATGACCTTGGCGGCCGACTTCGCCACTCAGACGGCGGACGTCAAGACGTTCACCATCACGGGCGGCGGGGCCGACTTCAGCATTGCCCCGACCCTCGGCGTCAACGCCAAAGCGAGCATTGGTATTCAAAACGTCTCGACCGGCAGTCTGGGACGCGGCGACCTCGGCTACCTGTCGTCGCTGGGCAGCGGCCAGACGAATCAGCTCAGTTCGGAGAATTTCGAGACGGCCCAGCGCATCATCCGGGCAGCGACCTCCCAGATCGCCGGGTTGAGGGGTCGGTTGGGTGCTTTTCAGAAGAACACCCTCGAACCGTCCGTCAACTCTCTGTCCGTTGCTCTGGAGAATACCACAGCGGCTGAAAGCGCGATCCGCGATGCCGATTTCGCCAAGGAAACGAGCAACCTGACCCGGGCCCAGATCCTGGTTCAGTCCTCGACGGCCGTCCTTCAGATGGCCAACGCGGCGCCGCAAAACGCCCTGGCGTTGCTCGGCTAAAGGCGTAAGACCGGGCCTTTTAAGTGGGACGGATTTCCGTCTCGCGGCGGGCTTGCCCGATATGAAGGCCCTGATTTGCGGAAAATAAGTTGAGTTCGACCTGCGGGTCGCCGACGACATGGATCGGAGGCGACCCGCTTTCTTTTGGGCCCTGTTTCGGCGACGCGAGGGCCGATGCGAGGCGGGAGGCAGGCGAAAGGGAATCCGGGCGCGTCATCCGCGGCGGCACGTCCGGAGCCTGTGGGGCGGTTAAGGTCCGATATGGATGAGACCGGCCGCCACGGTTTTTAAAACTAAAGAAGGTCCGGTGAAAGCGTCGAAATCCCAGATGCCTCCTGCAGGGATCCGGAAGGGGGGCGGATTCCCGCAGGTCGCGTTTGAAGCGCCCATGTGGGCGGCCCCTGGTCGTCGAGGATCGCCAGCGGTTCCGGCGGCAACTCACCACGGATGGTGGGGGCTGATTGGGATGATCAGCTTTTAAACAGTCAGGCCTACCCGGCCCTTAAGGGGCATGCAGGGTGGCCACATCCCGCGAGAGGGGCGGTGGAATCCGCTGCTGGCGGGTCGGTTTCTGAGCGTTAGCGCCCGGTTCCCTCGGTTGCGGACCTGGCGCGCGGGACACACGGCTGTGTCCCGTCCGGTGCAAGAACGGAAACTTGCCCGACTGTCACGGAGGATGCCATGAGCGTCATCAACACCAACATTCCCTCAATCCAAGCAGTTCACCGCCTGACCGCCAACCAGGGCGATCTCAGAACTCGCCTCGAGCGGCTGAGCACCGGTTTGCGGATCAACCGCGGGCGCGACGATCCGGCCGGCTTGATCGCCTCGGAGACGCTGCGCAACGAAATCCGCGGCATCAGCCAGTCGATCAGCAACTCGCAGCGGGCGATCAACGTCATCGCCACGGCTGAGGGTGCCCTCAACGAGATTTCCGCGCTGCTGCTGGACGTCCGCGGCCTGGTCAACCATGCCGCCAACGAAGGTGCCATCAGCGACGAGGAGATCCGGGCCGACCAGCTCCAGATCGATTCGATCATCGAAGCGATCGACCGCATCGCCAACACGACACAGTTCGGTGGTGAAAAGCTTATCAATGGAAATTACCAGTACAACGTCTCCGGCCTGGCGGCCTCGTCGATCACAGCGATGACCGTTTTTGGTGCGCGGGTACCGGAAGGTGGTCACCAGGACGTTACGGTCCAGGTCACGCAGTCGGCAGAGACTGCCCAGCTTCAGTTCGCAGCCGGATCGGCGGGCCTGAGCGCAAACGTGACCATCGAGGTCAAGGGCAACCAGGGGATGGAGGTGATTTCGCTGACGAGCGGCACCGCTGCCTCGGGGATCGTAGCGGCCATCAACAATGTCCAGGCAACGACCGGCGTGTCGGCCATTGCCAGTGGTACCGACGTGATCATCAACAGCCAAAACTATGGCAGCGATGCTTTCGTGTCGGTCAAGCCGGTCTACGGCGACTTCATCGTTTCGACCGGTTCGGAAGCGATGGACTACGGCGTGGACGCCGGCGTGATCATCAATGGCCAGGCCGCCTCTGTCGACGGGCTGGAGGCGGCCCTGCGGGCCAACGGCCTGGACCTTAAGTTGATGCTGACCCCCGACCGCGGCACGACTTTGGGAACCACCTCGTTCGCCATCACCGGTGGTGGCGCGACCTTCCAGATCGCGCCGGAGGTGAACCCCAACGGGCAGGTCTCGATCGGTATCCCGAACGTCGGCAGCAGCAACCTCGGCAACGCCGACATCGGCTACCTCTACACGATCAAGGACGGCGGGCCCAACTCGATCAGCGGCGGCAACAGCATGTCGGCCGAACGCATCCTCATGGAGTCGATCAACCAGGTCGCCGTCCTCCGCGGGCGGCTCGGTGGGCTCCAGGCCAACCAGATCGAGACGAACATCAACAGCCAGCGCGTCGCGCTGGAGAACGTGACGGCGGCGGAGTCCGCCATCCGGGACGCGGACATCGCGGTCGAGGTGGCGGCGCTGACCCGGTCACAGATCCTGGTCCAGTCCACCACGTCGATTCTGGGCATCGCCAACCAGATGCCCATGAACGCACTCGCGCTGCTCGGATAAGGTGACGGCCACGGAGGGTCGAACACACCGCCATGGAAGGCGCCTAAAGGCAGTAAGGCAGTCGGAATTACGTGGAGACGGTCTCGTCCATTCCGGGCGAGACCGTCTTTGCGCGCCGGGGAAATACCCCGCAATGTTTTCGAGCCGGATTTCTGCCGCAAGACAGCCCACTTGCGCCAAGCCGCCGGCGTTCTGTCCGTACATCGCCGCTTTCGGGAATTTGTAGCGGCATCAGGGCGCGTTGATCGAGCCGCTGCATGGGTCCGATAGCGCGGATCGGCGGGCGTATTTGTTCGTTCGGGTTCGGACGATTATACTCATTTTTGTTAGGGGCTTGGGGGCCGCGGTGGCAGCCCGAGTTGCCTGATAAGCCGACACAAGCAGGGGCGTTTCTCATGGCTGATAGTGCCGACAAGCCGGTTCAGGATGATGTGCATCAACGCGTGTCAGCGGTTATCGACAGGTTGCGGCCGCTCCTCCAAAGCGACGGGGGTGACATCGAGCTGGTCGGCGTACGCGATGACGGCGTCGTGCAGGTTCGACTGCACGGGGCGTGTGTCGGGTGCCCCGGCGCGCAGATGACCTTGAAGATGGGCGTGGAGCGCCACCTCAAGGAAAAGGTGCCTGAGGTGACCGAGGTCGTTTGCGTCTGACGGGCCTGTGGCCATTTCGGACAGTGCACTTTCCCGGCTTTTCATGCCCTGAGAAAAACCTTGGCTGCCCAGTGTTCGACGTCGGTCTCGACCGTTCCGCCCATGTCCGCCTCGTCGCCTGAGAAGAACTCCCGCCATCGGCCCTGGTGGGGTATCGGCACCGGGATTTTTTGCCCGTCGGGCGAAAAATTGGCGACGACCACCACTTCATCTCCCGCGTCATTCCAGCGATGGTAGACCACTGACTTCCTGTCGGGCAGGATCGCGTCGATCGCGATATTTGTCGTTCGCAGGGCGTCCCGCTCACGACGGAGCCGGGCGAGCCGTTTGTAGTGCTCGTGCAGCCCCTTGCCGCCGGGTGTGCCGAGTTCCTCCCAGTTGATGAAGTTGTGATCCATGTTTTTGGGCGTATCCTGGCCCATCGTCTGCCCGTGGTAGAGCATGGGTTCTCCGACGGCCGTGAACAGGACCGTCGCCCCGAGCGCGCTCTTGCGCCGGGCCGCCTCCTCGTCGAAGCCGGCCTCTTGGACCTCGAGGACGACGCGCTGCTCGTCGTGGCTTTCCAGGTAGTTGACCATGCAGCAGGGGCGCTCGCCGTATCCTTCGTTGCCCGGATCGAGTGTGCGGATGGCCCTCTCGAAATCATCCCACGCGTAGCCGTGATTGTCCCGCTGACAGAGCAGCGCCTTCAGCGCCTGGCTGAAACGGACGTGCCATGCTCCGTCCATGTCGGCCATGAGCATGAGGCCGGGATCCTCGGGTAGGTGCTCGCCGATGACGTAGACGTCGGGCCGGGTCTGCCTCGCCGCCCAGGCGAGCGTCGGCACGCCGTACCCGTCGGGTGTGACGCCGATGCTCTTGACGTAATCGAAGCGGAACCCGTCCACGTGGTAATCGTTCAGCCAATACGCCAGGACGTCCCTGGCGAAGGCCCGGGTGGTCGATTTGGAGAAGTCCAGTTGAGGCAGGCCGAATTCGTTGCCCCCGTTCGGGCCGGTCCCGTACCAGGGGCTCTGCTCGTAGGGGTACATTTGATTGAAGGGGTGCTCGTGGCCCGTGTGGGCCAGGACCATGTCGAGGATGACGGCCAGCCCCTGGCCGTGCGCTTCGTCGATGAGCCAGCGGAGTTCGTCGGGCGTGCCGTATGACGAATTGGGCGCGAACAGATACGTCGGCGTATACCCCCAGCCCTTGTTCTCGTGAATGGCGAAGATGGGCATCAGCTCGATGGCGTTCATACCCAGGTCGCTGACGTAGCCCAAACGTTCGACCGCTTCCCGGAAATCGCGTTGGGGCGTAAAGTCGGCGATGTGCAGCTCGTAGATGAGCAGATCCTGGAAGCGGGGGCGCTGCCAGTCGTCGTGTTGCCATTGGTAGGGGTCTTGTTTCGGCTTGACGACGGCTTTCCGCGGACGGTCGCCGGGATACTCTTCGACGTACCGGGCGTATGGGTCGCAGACCACCAGCTCGCCGTCGATCAGAAACTGGTAGGCGAACGCGCCGCGGGAAAGTTGCTTTTCGACCGTCCAGAGTTCATCGGCGACCTGGTGCATCGGGTCGGCGTCGCGCTTCCAGTCGTTGAAGTCGCCGATCAGGTGTACGGATTGCTTGTTGGGCGCGTAGAGTGTGAAGCTGACGACGCCGTCGCGGTCGATGGCGCCCGGCGAAGGGAGTCGGGATGGATTGTCTTTTTCGGTCATGAACCGGCCGCCTTGTGTGATCGTCCTCGCGAAAAACCTTTCGTAGCCGGGCCTCATTCTACCATCCATTCCGCTTTGGCCACACGCAGGCATTGGTGAAGGCTCAGGAATCTTGACTCAAGCGGGTCGATCCTTTTACGGGTGTGCGGAAACGCCCAGCCTCCGCCCTCGTACGGGCAAACTGCGACCGTCCGTCACGATGGGGTATTCCATAATCGCGGACAATCCGTGCGTGAGGACGGCCGCCACAGGGGGCGGCCGCTACAAAGATCGTGAAATGCCAAGGCTAGGCCGTGTCAACCGCCGCAACCCTCGCCGATCGCCCTGCCGTCCGCGCTGCGCGGGTCCGACACGCCGAGCCAGGTGCCGGTCGTCGCGTCGAGGCCCACGGCCTGCACGTCACCCAGGCGCGCGGGCGAAGGCGCGAACGCGTGCCCCTTTCCTGTCAGGGCGTGGCGGACCTCTTCCGGCAGCGCCGCTGGTTCGTAGCGGATGTGGTCGGGGAGCCATTGGTGGTGGATGCGCGGTGCGGCCACGGCCTCGTCGAGTTCCATGTCGTGGTCGATCACGTTGACGATGACCTGAAGGACCGTGTTGATGATCGTCGGGCCGCCGGGACTGCCCAGCACGAGTACGACCCGGCCGTCCTTGAGCACGATCGTCGGCGTCATCGATGAGAGAGGCCGCTTGCGCGGCTCGATCGCGTTGGCCTCCCCCTGGATGAGGCCGAAAAAGTTGGGCACACCCGCTTTGCTGGTGAAATCGTCCATCTCGTTGTTGAGCAGAAAACCCGCGCCGGCCACAGTGACGCCGCTGCCGAAGTTCGTGTTGAGCGTGTAGGTGTTCGCCACGGCGTTGCCGGCCGCATCGATGACGGAAAAGTGCGTCGTTTCCGTCGGCTCGGCGGGCAGCGGTCGGCCGGGTTGGATCCGACGGCTCGGTGTGGCATGGTCGGGGTCAATCGTGCGAACCCGGCTGGACGCATAGCGCTTGTCGGTCAAATACGCGACCGGGACGTTGACGAAATCGGGGTCGCCGAAATGGGCCGCACGATCGGCGAAAGCGCGTTTCATCACCTCGACAAGCAGGTGGTATTTTTCAGGTGAAGCGGGTTGCATGTCGCCGAGGTCGACCGTTTCGAGCATGTTGAGCATCGCGATGAGCACGGTGCCGCCGGAACTCGGCGGCGGCATCGTGAGCAGCTCGTAACCGCGGTAGGTGCCCCGCAGCGGTACGCGCTCGACCGCCCGGTAGTGTCGCAGGTCCTCCAGCGTGATGAGTCCGCCGTTGGCCCGCATGTCGTCGGCGATGAGCCGGGCGGTTCGGCCCTCGTAGAACTCCCGCCAGCCGTCACGCTGGAGGCGTGCGAGCGTGGCGGCCAACTCGGGTTGCCGGAAGCGCGCCCCGACGCGGTACCCTTGGCCGTCGTTCAGGAAGATGCGACGGGTTTCGGGGAACCGCTCCAGCAGGTCGCGCTTTTTGTTCAGGTTCTCGACGAAGGCCGCACTGACCGCGAAGCCGTCGGCCGCCAGTTGCCGGGCCGGTTCGATCACCTCCTCCCAGGGCAGCCAGCCGAACCGTGCATGCGCCGTCGCAAGACCCGCCACCGTTCCGGGCACGCCGGACGCCCGGTAGCCCACCGTTGATGCCTCGGCAATGACCTCGCCTTCGCTGTCGAGGTACATGTCGCGTGTCGCGGCGGCCGGGGCCGTTTCGCGGTAGTCGATGACCGTCGTTTGCCCGTTGGCCATGCGGATCAAGATGAACCCGCCGCCGCCCAGGTTGCCGGCGATCGGATAGGTGACGGCCTTGGCGAATGCGACCGCCACGGCCGCGTCCACAGCGTTGCCTCCTTGTTGCAGGATGCGGCAGCCCGCTTCCGAGGCCAGTCCGCAGGCCGACGCCACGACGCCCGACCCGCCCGCACCGCTTGGGGTGGCCGGTGGTGAGAGGATCGCTCCTGCCTCAGCCGCGACGGTCTGTATCGGTTTACCCGTAAGCACGGCCAGTGCAATGCTGAAACGCATGATGATATTGACTATCCGAATCACACGCTTCATGCCTGATCTCCGATCATGACAGACCGCCGGTTCCAGGAGGGACGTGGATTGGCTTGCATGCGATCTGCTGCTTCCTGTTCCGGCCGCGGCCCTCACAGCAATTCCCTCGGCAAATGGACACGAATGTCAGACTCGTCGGTAATTTCCATGCCATTGCCTCGATGACATGTCGTGGCACGTCAGCGGCGCCGGATGGCAGCGCAGAGATCGGCGACCTGGCGCGTCTCGGCCACGTCGTGGACCCGGACGCACTCGACGCCGGCAAGGATGCAGGCTGCCACGGCTCCGAGTGTTCCGTAGAGGCGATCGGCCGGGCGTTTGATGCCCAGGATCTCACCGATGAACCGCTTGCGCGACGGGCCGACGAGGACGGGCACGCCCACGGTGCGGAAGGCAGCCAGATCGGCCAGGATAGTCAGGTTGTGCGCGCGGGTCTTGCCGAAGCCGATCCCCGGGTCGATGACGATCCGCGCACGGGCGATGCCGGCAGCCGTTGCCGCCGCGACGCGGTCAGCCAGAAACGCACGCACCTCGCGGACGACGTCGTCGTAACTCGGCTGCTGCTGCATGGTCGCCGGGGTGCCCTGCATGTGCATGAGCACGACGGTGGCGTTGCGTTCGGCCGCCAAGTCGGCCATCTCCGGGTCGTTGCGCAGGGCTGTAATGTCGTTGACGATACGGGCACCGGCGTCCAGGGCCGCTCGTGCGACGCACGCCAGGCGCGTATCGATCGAGAGTGCCGGACCATCGCGGCCGAACCGTTCAGCTAAAGCAGCGATGACCGGCTGGGTCCTTCGGATCTGTTCGTCGGCCGATACGGGCGAGGAACCGGGGCGTGTCGATTCGCCGCCGACGTCGATGACGTCTGCGCCGGCGTCGGCCATCCTCCTGCCTGCGGTGACGGCTCCCTCGGCGCTGGTGAAGCGGCCGCCGTCGCTGAACGAGTCGGGCGTCACGTTGAGCACGCCGACGACGAACGGGCCGCCGCCGACCGCCAGCGGGCCGTGCGGTAATCGGATGGGTTGGTCGTTTGCCGTCATAGGCGGCATTATAGACATTCGCTCTCTCAGATGCCGCACGAAGTCAAACGTGACCCGTCAAGGACGGCTTACAGAACCATGGCACACGACAGACTGTGACTAATTGTCCGGTTGGATGCGAACCAGTTATAATCGCACGCGATCATGGCTGACCTTCCTTCTCAACCGACGCGTCTGGGTGTTGTGGAGTTTCTCAACACGCGCCCGCTCATCGATGGATTGGCCGACCGGACGGACCTCGAACTCTATCCGGCCGTGCCGTCCCGCCTGGCCGCGATGCTTACCGGCGGCCGGGTTGATGCAGCCCTCGTTCCGGTGATCGACCTGGCCCGTGCGGGTGACGCGTGGGTTCGGGTATCCGACGCCGGGATCGCCTCGGAAGGTGAGACGCTGACGGTCCGCGTTTTCTCGCGCGTCCCGCCCGAGGCGATGACGACGCTGCATGTCGACGGCGATTCGCACACCTCCGTGGTCCTTGCGCAACTGATCTGGCGGCATTTTTTCAAGCGGCCGGTCACGACGCGCGACCTGTCGGGCGTTGCGCCCGAAACGTGCGAGTCGGTGCTGCTGATCGGCGACAAGGTCGTCGCGGTACCCGATGCGAGTTGGCCTTACAGCATCGATCTCGGTGTGGCGTGGAAGCGGTGGACGGGGTTGCCGTTCGTATTCGCCGCCTGGGCCGCACCGGCCGACGGCGAGGACGACGCTTTGCTTGCCCGGCTCCTGTCGGAGGCGCGCGACCGCGGTGTGAGCCGGGCCATGCAACTGGCGACTGATTTCGGTCCCGTGCATGGTTGGCCGACCGAGTTGGCCGCCCACTACCTGACCCGGTGCATGCGTTACGTGATCACGCCGGCGGCCGAAGAGGCGATCGCACGTTTCACCGCGTTGGCCGCGGCTGAGGGCTTCATTCCTGCAGCCGGGAAGGTGACCGGATGAGGTCCGCCCGCGATTCATCGCCGCAGGTTTCGGATGGCTGCGCTTCGGTCGCCCGTTTACGCCGGATCGGTGCGGCTGAAGCGCTGGCGATGTACCGAGAGTGTTCGATTCACGAGCTCGGCCGCCGCGCGCATGCCGCTGCCCGGCAACTGCACCCCGAGCCGTGGCGCACCTACGTCGTGGACCGCAACATCAATTACGCCAACTGGTGCGCCGCGGGGTGCCTGTTCTGCAATTTCAAGGCTGACCTGCCGGGCAGCGCGCAGCGCCGGGACGCCCAGCCCGAAGGGTACGTGCTGAGCTTCGATGCGATCGGGCGCAAGATTCAGGAGCTTGTCGACATCGGCGGCACGCAGGTGCTCATGCAGGGGGGGCTGGCCCCGCCGGAGATTCTGGATTTCGACTGGTACCTCGACCTGCTGCGGTTCATCAAGGGGCAGTTCCCGTCGATCCACGTTCACGCGTTCAGCCCGCCGGAGATCGACTGGTTCCACAAGGTGTTCAAGATGCCGATCCGCGAGGTGCTCGCCCGTTTCCGCGAGGCCGGTCTGGACACGATCCCCGGCGGCGGCGCGGAGATCCTCGTCGACCGCGTCCGCGAAAAGATCAGCCCCGGCAAGTGCCGGACCGACGAGTACCTCGCGGTCATGCGCGAGGCGCACAAGCTCGGCATGCGCACGACGGCGACGATGATGTTCGGCCACATCGAGACGATTCCCGAGCGGATCGAGCACCTGAAGCGCGTACGCGATCTCCAGGACGAGACGGGGGGGTTCACCGCGTTCATCGCCTGGACGTTCCAGCCGGAGAACACGGCGCTCGGCCGCTTTCCCCCGCACGACCCGGATGACGCGCGCGATCCCGACGGCGAGCATCTCGTCCTGGCCGGCGCGCACGCGTACCTCCGCACGCTGGCCGTCGCGCGGCTCTTCCTGGATAACGTCTCGAATGTTCAGGCGAGCTGGGTGACGCAGGGGCCGAAGATCGGGCAGTTGGCCCTGTTTTTCGGCGCCAACGACATGGGCTCGGTCATGATGGAAGAGAACGTCGTGTCGGCTGCGGGCACGACCTACCGCCTCACCGAAGCCGACATCCGCCGCCTTATCGCCGATGCCGGCTACCAGCCGCGAAAGCGCAACTGCTACTACGAACTGCTGGATTGAATGAAAAAGCGTCAGAACCCATTGATGGCGAAACAGGGTAGGCGGCCGATACATTGTCACCGTGCAAATGGGCACGCCATGCGGCGACGTCGGTCAAGTCGTCGGCCATCTCGTTCAGCAGGAAGCGTCTGCGACAGCCCCTATCGACTTTCTTTGAATCTTTCCATTTCATCAAGCAGCAGGCGTTGCATGGAGCTGTCGAAATGGTTGTATTGGGCCGGTGAGAGGCGAACCAGGTTATCCTTGGCCTTGCAGGCCACATAAGCACTTTGCAGACGTTCAAAGGTCTGGTCGGCCTTGTCGACCGGAGCAAAACGGTCGTGGGTGGGCGTGATCAGGATCAACGGCTTGGGCGCCTGGGCAGCCAGGATATCGTCCAGGTCGTAAGGGACACGCGCTTCCCTGCCAGAAAACACCCCCAATTGCGGCAGGAGCATGGATTCCTGGGCCCAGCGTTCGATCCCGCCCGTTTCGAGGATGTCCGTGTCGAGCCGGAACGGCAAGGGCGGACACACGAGGCCATAGCCTGCCGGCCGCGTATCCAGCGCCATGAAATGAATGGCTGTAAACGCGCCCATCCCGTATCCAACGACCCAGATGCGGCCGGGGTCGATGTAGTTTAGTTCGTGCATGGCGTCCAGGGCCGCCTTGGCATCGCGCACCATTTTTCCGAGCAGCGACCAGTTCGGATGCCGATCATAAAACAGGGCAGCCTCGTCGACGCGTCGGCCGGTGCCGATGGGATCGAAGCAAAAGACGGCATAGCCCGCCTGCGCCATGGTACGGTAAGCCTGCTCGCCCCGCCGGTAGGCTGCGCTGTAACCGGTAGGTGTGCAGAATGGCGGCAAATAGAGAATGGCCCGCAATTTTTCCGCCCCGTTCCTGCTGCCTTCCGGAAGATAGACGTCGCCATTGATGTACTCGCCGAATACCAGTTCATCCCGTTCGAGATGTGCCCCCGCACTGCCGCGGCCGTACAGGTCCTGCAGCCGGTTCCGAAGTTTGCCGTACGTCATATTGGCCACACGCCCGCGCGGCGGCGCTTCGCCGAGCATCTTTTTAACGGTTTCAGAGAGCGCGTCTCTCGGTGGCGCGTCTTTGCCCCGCTCCGGCAAGTTGTCAGGGTCGAAGGGCGGCGTTGCGGTTTCCCGCCAGCCCTGCCAGTCCCAGGGGTAGACGAATTCTTCCTCGAACTCGATTTTCTTGCGCCCGAAATGCAGGTCGCACCAATCCAGGTAGCGCTCGATGATTTCCGTCCAGGTTTCGTGACCGCCTGAACGCCACAGGATGCGCAGGTTGTCTTCCGCCCCATACAAACCATAAACGGGTTTGGCGGCGAGATAGGTGTGCTGCAATGCCCAACTGTGCTCCACATTGTCGTTGAGCGCAATGCTTAACAGGCACGGCCGCGGCGCGCAGAGGGCCGTCAGGTGATGCAAATCGACCGGAACTTTATGCTCCCGACCGACGAAGAAACGCCAGCGGGGATGGAACCAGTCGGGAAAACGGCGCGTGATGAGCTCGATGCCTTCTTTGAACTCGGTTTCGCCCGCATAGCGCGATGGGAGGGCGCCGCCCGTGCCGCTGCTGCTGGAAATAACCACCGCGATGCGCTCATCCATGGCCGCTCCCATCAGGGAGGATTTGCCGTTTCGGGAATGACCCGTCAGGACGTTTTTCGTGACGTCGGCTTCGGGCACGGTAGCCAGATAATCGAGACATCTTCCCGCGGCCCAGCCCCGCCGCAGCAGGCGCGACCAGTCGTGTTCCGGCCAAGCCTCCGCAAAGGTGTCGGTGTCGTCCCGGCTGTCCGAGCCCGCATAGACGCAGGCGATGTAACCGCGCCGGAGCGCGATCTGCGCCCAGCCACGGTGGTTGTCCTGGGTTATGAAGACGGGAAACGGGCCTTCGCCTCCCGGCAGATAGAGCTGCACCCATAGCCGTGCCTTGTGGCCGGGCCCAAAACGAAGTTCCACCTCGCGGATTCGAACAGCATCAACGAGCCGTTCGTCCAGTACTTCGGCCACAAGATTGGTGGGCGCCGGGGGAGCGCTGCCCAGTATCCAGTGGCACAATTTGCTCAGCAGACGTTCCCGCTCTTGACGCCACCTGGGAATGGTCGCGATGGTCACTTTCTTCCCATCGATGATGGGCGAAAGAGGTTGCGGGACCGGGGCATGGCTAGGCAGGGCGGAAAAGTCAGGGGGGCGCTCTCCGGACGTCTCCAGCCATTCCGAGAAAGCGGCGCTTGAAGGTGTCATACTGAGAAGTTCACCGAGGGTGGTATCCTGAGTCGGCACCGCGGAAAAAGTCATCGACAGAATCCCTGTCAAGCAAACGAACATGGTCATGACGTTCCTTTCCTGCTTGCCCGGCCGACGTTGCCTTTCACATTGATGCCGCCCGTTTGACTGCGGGGTCTTTCGGCTGCACCTGCCGTGAGCTGGAGCGCCGAAGTTTTTCCATGAACAAGTTCTGTCACAGCATGGCCGGCATTTCAGCGAACGACGGCCGAGCCTTGCAGCGTACGAGAGACGAAAAGATAGTAAGGGCGATGTCTCTCCGGTGCGAACCTTACTGTGACATCACACAACCGGGGCAGGGGGGTAGCGCGGGTCTCCCTCATCGCTCCAGTCACTTTGTCCTGTACGACAGGCGCGAGCCGGGGGCGATTCAGTACCGCGCCCGGCACGCCCGTATCAGCAGCAGTCCGGCGTCGGACTGCGTTTGCCGACCTTGGAAAGCTCCGCGACGCCTGCCATGGCGGAGGGGGCTATCGCGGGGAGCGCGTGTTCCTGTTGATCTTGCCCGATCAATCGCCAAAATACGCATCGCCGGGCCTGGCAGAGCCGGCTTCGTGCTGCTTTTTCTTTGGACTTAGACTGCCGGCACTGCGAAGCACACAGGTACCCGGCAGGCAGTCTCCTTGCTCCAGGTGGGTTCGGGCATGGCGGTCATCGCTCTTCTGACGGATTTCGGCACGCGGGACCACTTCGTGGCCACGATGAAGGGCGTCATCCTTCAGATCGACGCCAAAGCCACGATCGTGGATGTCACGCACGAGGTTGACCCGCAGGAAATCTACGCGGCTGCCTTTACGCTCCGCCAGGTATTTCCCTATTTCCCGGAAGGTACCATTTTCGTGGTGGTCGTCGATCCCACCGTCGGCACGAGCCGGCGCGTTCTCGCGACCCGGTACAGCAACCGGATCGTCCTGGCGCCGGACAACGGCGTGATCACGCTCATCCACCGTGACGCCGAGCTTCAGGAAGCCCGCGTCGTCGAGAACCGGCGTTTCTTCGCTCGTTCGCTCTCGAGCACCTTTCACGGTCGGGATGTCTTCGCGCCGGTGGCCGCTCACCTGTCCAAGGGCGTCGGGCTCGGCGCGCTGGGTCCTGTGGCCGACTCCCTCGACCTGCTCGAGCTGGCCAAGCCCGCCCGCGCCGGGAACGGGGCACTTTCCGGCGCGGTCGTCTACGTGGACCGGTTCGGCAACCTTATTACGAATATCTCGGCACTTGACCTGTCAGCCGCCAACTCGCCCGGCCGCACGCTCCGGGTGCGCGTCGGGGATACCGATGTCGGCCCGGTCCGCATCGCCTATGCCGACGTGCCCGCGGGCCAGTTCGTTGCGTTGATCGGCAGTACGCAGATGCTCGAGGTCGCCGTCAACCAGGGCAGTGCGCGGGATCGGTTGGGGGTCGGCCGGGGCGCCCCCGTGACGGTCGAACCATAGGGGATCGCCTTCCGATCCGGGCGTTCATTCGATGCGGATGTGGCGGCTGAAGATCGCGCGCGGATCTTACTCCTGCTCGATCCGTGACTCCCATGCCGTGTTGAGGTCGGCCAGCTCGGCCCGCCATTGCTCGCATTTGGCGCGGAGCGCGCGGGCGAGCTCCGGGTCGCGGTAAAGTTCCGGATCGGCGAAGCGCGCTTCCGCGTCGGCCAACTCCTCCTCGCGTCCGATGATGGCCTGCTCGATCTGTGCAAGCGAGAAGCCGGCGTAGGGAGCGTCATCTTCTGTTACGGAATCGGTCCCTGACTGCTGCCGGCGGCGGGGGGTCCCGCGCCTGCGGACGGCAGTGCTTTTCGCCTCGCGTTCGGCCCGGCGCTGCGCTTCCTCGTCGGCCAGCTTCTGTTCGTACGTGGACCAGTTTCCGGGGATGTACTCGTAACGGCCTCGCTCCGGCAGGATGAGCAGCTTGTTGATGACGCGGTCCAGGAAGTAGCGGTCGTGGCTGACCAGCAGGATCGCGCCTTCGTAAGCGATGAGCGCCTCCTCGAGCGCTTCGCGGCCGGGGATGTCGAGGTGGTTCGTCGGCTCGTCGAGGATGAGCACCTGCGGATTCGACCAGACGAGGCGGGCGAGCATGACGCGGCTCTGCTGTCCGCCGGACAGATCGCCGACGCGCTTGTAGACCTCGTCGCCGAAGAAAAGGAACCGCGCCAGAAAGGCGCGCACCTGCTGGGCCTGCCGCGTGCCGTGGGCCGAAGGATCGATCGCAGCCAGGACGCTCTGGTCGGTGTCGAGGCTGGCGTGCTCCTGGTCGTAGTAGCCCACGTCGAGGTTCTCGTAGAGCCGCACCTGGCCGCGGTCGGGCTCGACTTGGCGCATCGCCATCTTCAGCAGCGTACTCTTGCCCACGCCGTTGGGCCCGACGATGCCGACTTTTTCGCCACGGTAGATCTCGAGCTCGAAGTTTTCGAAGAGCACCGTCGGCCCATACGCTTTGGAGACCTCGCGGCAGGAGAGTACGCGGTCGCCCCCGCGCCGCGAGGGCGTGAACTGAAGGGCCATCCGCCGGCGGTGGGAGACGGGCTTGTTCTTCACCTGGCCCGTGCGCTCCATGCGGTCGAGCCGGCGGAGCCGGCCGCGGGCCTGCTTGGCGCGGGATTTGTCAGCCTTGACCCGTTCGGCGTACTCACGCTGGTGGCGAATCCACTCCTGCTGCCGTTGGTAGCTGCGCTGCTCGCTCAGCTCGCGGACATGCTTGGTCTCGACGTAGTCCGAGTACCCGCAGGGGTAGACGTCGATTTTGCGATCGTGCAGGTCGGCGATCTTGACGACGACGCGATCGAGCAGGTAGCGGTCGTGCGAAACGATGACGGCCGCCCCGTGGTAGCCGGCCAGGTATTTCTCGAGGTACCGCGTCGCTTCGAGGTCGAGGTGGTTCGTCGGCTCGTCGAGCAGCAGAAGGTCCGCCTCCTGGAGAAGCAGGCCGGCCAGCGCCGCACGGCACTTCTGGCCGCCGGACAGAGCAGCGATCGGCTTGTCGTAGTCATCCGGCGTGAAACCGAGCCCGCCGAGCACCTCGCGCACGGTTACTTCGTAGTGATACCCGCCGGCCGCCTCGAGCCGGTGCTGAAGCTCGTCGTACTCGGCCATGATCTCGTCGATGCGGTCGGTGTCGTGATGGTCGGCGATGCGCTGGGCAGCCTCGGCGACGCGCTGTTCGAGCTTGCGGACGTGTTCGAAGGTGGCGGTCGTTTCAGCCAGGAGAGTTTTGGTCGAGTCGAGGGCCGGCTCCTGCGGCAGGTAGGCGATCTGCAGGCCGCGGGAGCGGGTTACCGTGCCGACCTGCGGGGCCAGCTCGCCGGTGATGAGCCGGAAAAGCGTCGTCTTGCCCGATCCGTTCGGCCCGACCAGCCCGACCTTCTCGCCGCGCTGGATCTGCCAGTCCAGGGCATCGAGGACGGCCGTCCCCTCGAAACCGATCTGCACGTTCTGGAGCGACACGATGGCCATGAGTCAATGATAGAGACAACCAGGATGCAATCCAATTGGCCGGCGAACAGCCGATGCGGGTCCATCCGTAGAAACGGTCCATTGTACGGGATAATCGCAATCGGAATCCTGGCCATCTTCGTGTCATGATCTGACCACGAGAACGCGACCTTTTCGAAAAACCGGTCGGTTTCATCCTGCCATTTTTCGGGTCCGTAGCTCTCCGGAAGTCTATCGTAATACGGCCACCCCATTTTTTGCTCATGTTGTGGGTGGGCTGAGGTTTTTCTGTTGCAGGGGTAAATACCAGCAAAGTTGCCAATAAGTTCGTATTATTATGCCGATTTTTTATTTACATTGTGGATGATGTCTGGTAAACTCGCCTGGGATCAGGAATGTAGTTTTCGGCCAACGGCGCAATGTGCGTCAGTAAAAAAGGGGGATCTTCAATGAGACATACGGCAAAATGGATGGCAGGCTGGATCATGAGCATTTCCTGCCTCAGTCTTCTCGCCCCCGTTTGCGGCCCCAGCGCAAACGAGCCTGCGCAGGTTCTCGAAAAATCCTATACCGGCTTTTTGCATTTGCGCTATACGCAGAATACGCCTCCCATCGAAGCCACGGCCCAGATGGCGGTGAGTGTCGATCGTTTCGGGAATATGACTTTCACACCCGGAGCACTTCTCTATGAAGGGGAGGCGCAGGTAAGCGATGATGCCCGTTTGCGCCGCAGTGGTCAGGTAGCTCTGGCACCGACAGGTTCGTGGTTCGAAAGCCAGGGGGAAGACTGGTTTCAGGTCATAGAAAACGGCACGGGCCAGGACCGGACGGAGGAATGGGTGTTCGACGGAACCGACTGGCAGAAGATCGTCGATTTTACCTTACCCATCAGTTGGACGGGTGGGCTGGCGTTCAAGCTGGCCGACGCGGAAACCACCGGCTCGGTGGTCGAGGTCAACACTGGAGAAGGGCTTGTGCGCTGGACACTCAACCTCGTTCCCGACTTGGTGGACTGATCCGCTTTGGGAGCGACAGGATCGAAACAATCGAGCAAAGCCCGGACCGTCGCCATGGCGCACTCCGCAAGTGGTTGCAACAAGTTGTTTGCTCCAAGACATGATCAAACGCTTGCAAGGCCTCGTTTTCGAACAGTAGCAGGCACGTTCGGCGGTCGATAGCGAATCTCCGGCTGCGACCGAAGACCCGAAAAAAAGCGTATCTCGTAGATTCTGAATCACCCCTTCTTTTGCCGTTCCTCATCGCCTCGTTGTTCCATAGCGCACAGAAGAAACTACCTGCGCCGAATGGCTTTACCGGAGCCTTTGGTTTGCTTCCGAAGCAGTTTGCTTTCGGGAACCGGCTCTTCTTTTTGGGGTATGTATCGGCGAAGTAACAATTGACGGCTTGATAACCCCATTCGAGGCAAATCCCGAGCGTCCGGCTGTTCGATTCCCTTGCGGGGATCAACAAGCGTTGCAGGGGAAAGGAGTATTCTGGCCAGGATTGGACTGTCATGGTACAGTGGCGGAAGTAAGATTTAGGCTGATCAGACAACCCGAGCATGGTCGAAGAGCTTATTTGAGTAATCGGGGGCTGCCATAACCGCCCCCGGATTCACGGCGGATTCCGGCTAAGATCGTTGATTATTTGTCCTGTCAGCGAGGATAGAGCAATGGTAATGTCACGCACGGTACTTCGGGGGCTGATCCTGGGAATGTTGCTGACCATCCTTACGGCAGGAGGTGTACTGGCCGACATCGGGAAGCCCAACGTGGTGATCGTTCTAACGGACGACCAGGGTTATGGTGATCTGTCCTGCCACGGCAACCCCATCCTGAAAACACCTCAACTCGATCGTCTTCACCATGAAAGCATTCGCCTGACGGACTTCCACGTCGCCCCCATGTGCACGCCGACTCGGTCACAGCTCATGTCGGGCCGGGATGCGCTGGACAATGGGGCGATGAACGTCAGCAGCGGGCGAACCATGCTGCGGCGCGAGATTCCGACGATGGCGGATTTCTTTGCCGACTCAGGCTACCGGACGGGGCTGTTCGGCAAATGGCACCTGGGAGACTCCTATCCCTACCGCCCACAGGATCGCGGGTTTGAGAAGGCCATCTGGTTTCCTTCGTCGCACATTCCGTCCGCGCCCGACTACTGGTGCAACGATTACTTCGACACGCATTTCCGGCTGGAGGATGGGACGATCCGGCAGTTCAAAGGTTATTGCACCGACGTCCTTTTCGACGAAGCGATGGCCTGGATGCGCGAGAGGGCCGGGGCAGCCGAGCCGTTTTTCGCATACATTCCGTTGAACGCCGCCCACGCCCCGCTGTGGGTGCCCGGCAAGTACCGTGAGCCCTACCGTGAACTGAAGGCGGAGGTCGCCAGTTATTTTGCGATGATCGCCAATATCGACGAGAACATGGGCCGCCTGGAGGCGATGCTCGCAGAGACCGGCTTGCGCGACAATACCCTGTTGATTTTTATGACGGACAACGGTGGAACATTCGGGGTTCCCATATTCAATGCCGGGATGAAGGGCCGGAAGATCACGCTCTGGGAGGGCGGGCATCGTGTGCCTTGCTTCATCCGCTGGCCGGCCGGCCGACTCGGTTCTCCACGCGATGTGGACGAACTCACTCAGGTGCAGGATCTTCTGCCCACGCTCGCCGACCTGTGTTCGCTGACCGTCCCTTCGGACTGGCCCACGGACGGCATGAGCCTTGCAAACCTGCTTCGCGGTGAATGCTCCCACCTGGACGATCGGATGCTGGTAGTGCAGTTCAGCCGAATGGATCATCCGTCGCCCCAGAAGGCAGACGCCGCGGTGTTATGGAAAAAGTGGCGGCTTCTCCCTGATCGCGCGCTTTATGATGTGGCGAACGATCCTGCCCAGGAGCATGACGTCGCTGAAAAGCATCCCGAGATCGTCGAACAGATGCGCGCGCATTATGACCGTTGGTGGGCGGAAATTGAGCCTCGGGTCAACGAGTTCAGCAACCTGATCATCGGCTCGGAGGCCGAACCGATCACGGTTCTTTCGCCGGCCGACTGGCAGGACGTTTTCCTGGATCAGCAGCTGCAGGTTCGGCGCGGTCTGTTGCGCAGTGGGCCATGGGGCCTGGAGGTTGCGCGGGACGGGACATACGTGTTCGAGCTTCGCCGCTGGCCTCGCGAGGCCGACCTCCCTTTGACCGGCGGCGCCCCGCCGTTCGAGGGTGGTGATGGCAGATTGCCTGCGGGAACGCCCCTGCCGATCGCGAATGCGAAGCTGCGCGTCGGTGCGTTCGAGCAGGTGCAGGAGGTGCGTGAAGGGGACACGTTCGTCAGATTCATCGTTCCACTGAAGAAAGGGACGACCAAGGCGCAAACCTGGTTTTATGATGCCCAGGAAAATGAACTCTGCGGGGCCTACTACGTCTACGTGCAGCTTCAGCACAGCTTGGACGAGTAAGCGAGTCTGTGAGCGCTCGTAGGAAAACGTGGCGCCGGCGCAGAGGCCGACGGTCGGTTTGAGAGGGGAGCCCCCTGTCCTGCCCGGACCGCGCGAAAAACGGGTTTTAACTCCTCGTTCCGATGAAGGCCCTTCCACGTCCCCCGGCCGGTACGAACAACGCGGGTTAACGTTGACGATTGAAAGCTCCGGACATTCTGGCCGCTTTAAGCCGGCCTGGAATGCCCAAAACGACAACTTGACTGACAGCTGTCGCCCGGGCCGGACTTTGCTGCTCGTAACTATATTCCTGACAGTAGCTTGCGCATTTCTTTGGGCTCTGAAAGAAACCCTGGTACGACGTATGCCCGCAATGCTTCCCGAATGCAGGCAGAAGGCCAAAGAGTCGTTTTTTGCCTCTATTGGATTCTAATCGGGGTTACGATCTGCTCTTGCCGTTACGAAGCGGCCTCAAGGCCGACAGATGCAGCGCCGCACACGGCCCGCTGTGACAGCGGCTGCACCTTCGAAGCAGAACGGTTGGGTCGGAGCTCGTGTTCAGAACAAGCGAGGTTGGCCCTCATGGAAAACACACAGGTTGCCAACATTCTGGATGAAATCGCCGACCTGCTCGAACTGCGAGAGGCTGACGAGTTTCGTGTGCGGGCATATCGCAACGCTTCAAGGACGATTCGCGGGCTTTCTCAGAGGCTCGAAGACCTGCTTGACGAGGACAAGGATCTCACGAAGCTGTCGAACGTCGGCCAGAGCACCGCTGACAAGATCCGCGAAATCCTGGAAACAGGCACTTGCCAGCGCTTGGAAGAGTTAAAAAAGAAGGTGCCTGAGCAACTGACGGAACTGATGAAGGTTCCTCAACTCGGTCCCCGCAAGGTGATGCAACTTCACGATGAACTGGGCGTCGATAATCTGGATGACCTCGAAAAGGCCTGCGAGGAACATTCTGTCCGGGAGTTGCCGGGCATGGGAAAAAAGACCGAGGAAAACATCCTCAAAGGTATCAAGACATTCGCCGCTACTTCCGGGCGTCATTCGATCAAAGCCGCCTCTGAGCATGTGGACACCCTGGGGCGGCAGCTGGACCGCGTCTCATCGATCAACCAATGGGTGGTGGCTGGGAGTTTTCGTCGTTGCAAGGAGACGATCGGCGACCTCGACGTGCTCATGCAGGCAAAGAAGCGTTCGCGTGCGACGAAAGAAATCCTGGATCTTGAATTGGTGGATGAAGTGGTCAGCAAGGGAGAGGAGCGGATAACGGTTCGGCTGAAAGGGGGATTACAGGTAGACTTCCGTTTTTTTGAACAAAAAGCCTTTGGCTCTGCGATGATATACTTCACCGGCTCGAAGGCTCACAACATCGCCCTGCGTAAACGGGCCCAGCAGAACGACTGGAAGCTGAACGAGTATGGACTCAACAAAGGAAAAAGATCGCTTGCCGGCAAGACCGAGGAATCTGTCTATCATCGTTTGTCTTTGTCCTGGATCCCGCCCGAGCTTCGCGAGAACCGCGGCGAGCTGGAGGCTGCTGAAAACGACGAATTGCCCCACCTTATCGATATCGACGACATTCGCGGCGACCTGCATGTGCACACCAAAGCTTCGGACGGCACGAACACGATTGAAGAGATGGTGGATGCCGCCCGCCGGCGAGGTTACAGTTACTTGGCGATCACCGATCATTCCAAAGCGGTCACCGTCGCCAACGGACTCGACGAAAAGCGCCTCAAAAAGCACGCCGAGCGGATCCGGGAAGTGAACGAGTCGATGAAAAATTTCCGGCTGCTGGCCGGGGTGGAGGTGGACATCCTCAAGAGCGGAAAGCTCGACTTGGACGAGGATGCGTTGGCCGAGCTTGATTGGGTCTGTGCAAGCATACACTCCTATTTCAGCCTCGATAAGAAAAAGATGACGGATCGCTTGCTTTCAGCCATTCGTTCGGGCGTCGTCCACACCCTCGGGCATCCGTCCGGGCGGATGATAGGCAAGCGCGATCCCATTGCATTTGACGTGGACAAGGTGTTTGAGGCCTGCCACGACAACAATGTCTGCCTCGAGATCAATGCCCAGCCGGAAAGGCTCGATCTGCTGGACACCTATTGCCAGCGAGGCCGCGATGCGGGCGTGGATTTCGTGATTGGCACGGATGCGCACAAACAGGATGACCTCGATTTCATGCGGTTCGGCGTCGGGGTCGCAAGAAGGGGTTGGCTGGAGAAGAAGAACGTGCTGAACACACGCACCACCCGGCAACTCGAGAAGCATCTGAAGCGGAGCTAGAGCTGCCGCGCGCAGGAACGAGCAGAACAGGAACGGCGAGCTGACCTTCGAGGCGGGCAGCCGAGCTGCCCGGCGGACAGTGATCGTCAAAAAACGAGGGTTGAAGCAGGCCGCCATGCTTTTACGTGCCCCGATCATGGAAAATGGCCCGTTGCGATCTACGTTTTCGCGCCTATTCTGCCGGGCGTGCGAGTTGGTGGGGCACGACGTTCACGAAACACAGGGTGGCTTCACCCGCGCGCGGGACGGATGCCGCCCGCCAGGTCTCGGACATGATCCTTCAAGACGATTCCTTTTCTTCCATCGTGGCCGCTGTCGAGCAGGGCCGCATCATCTTCGGAAACATCCGAAAGTCCGTTTTGTTCATGTTGTGCACGAACGGCGCGGAGATCGTGGCCGTTGCACTCGCCTCTCTGGCGGGAGCCCCCATTCCACTGCGGCCGCTTCAGATCCTCTTTCTCAATGTGCTCACCGACGTCTTCCCCGCCTTGTCTCTGGGCGTTGGCAAAGGGTCTTCCGACGTGATGAATCGGCCGCCTCGGCCGCCGGAAGAAGAGGTTCTGACACGGCGACACTGGCTGTCAATCGGCGGTTGGAGCTTCCTGATCGCAGCCTGCGTCCTTTCCAGTCTGGCTGCGGCCTGTCTCTGGATTGGCCTGCCGACGCATGCGGCGGTGACGGTCTCCTTTCTCACGCTGGGTTTCGCCAAACTCTTCTTTGCGATCAATCTGCGCGATAAAGGAACGCGTCTATGGAACAACGACGTGGTCAATAATCCCTGGTACTGGGGCGCCCTTGGCCTCTGCGCTACACTGCTCGTCCTCGCGGTCTATCTGCCCGGCCTGTCCGATGTACTCAAGACGCAGCCCATCGGTTGGAACGCATGGCTGCTGGTATTCGCTCTGGCGCTTGTTCCCATGTTGTTTGGCCAGGTACTTCATGTCTATGCAAGATTTTCCGACGGCACGACAGAGCGTGAAGGGGCCCAGTCAGTCGATAATGGTGGGAACGGCGGTTGAGAAAAATGTCGCGACCGGCCGGATGCCTGCTCCACTTCTTGCACACCCTCTGTGATCACCCGGACGGTGCTGAGTCCGGAGGTGTTCGGCACACCTTCTTTTCTTCCTCTGTTTTCTGGTTGGGAGGGTGTTTGATCCGACGAACCGCCTCCTGGTAGAGATACAGCTTCCCGTCCATGTCAGAGCCGGCCGGCAAGGGCAAGGGGATATGTCGAGCCGCGTGCTTCCGGTCGTAGCGGGCATTGAACGCTCCGACATCTCCCTTTATGCACGGCAGCGCCAGTTCGATCCTGGCGTAGATGCTTCGGACCGGACGGCCGGCGCGCGTCAGCTCGCAAACACGAGCAAAAGCGGGCAAGGAAGCGACCCGGGAACGAAATTGCTCCGGGGTGACAATCACGTCGGCGACGGGCTGGATCGTTTCCAGAAGCGACTCCACCATATCGGCGCGATGATCGTAGCCGGCCAGCACGCGTCGTCCCGTGTAATACTCAGCCACCGGCGCTTCCATCCCGCTGTTCGTATGCAGACACAAAACGGTCGCGTCCAGGGGCACATGCGCGCGTACATACCAGCCGGCTGCCTTGATTCCCGTATCCGGTTGCACATTGCCCCAGCCCGTGTGGACACCGGTCCAACGCCGCAGCCCGCCGCCAGCCAGACAAACATCAGCCGAACCGACGAGCATGTGCGCCAGCGACAGTGCGCCCACTGCAGCAACGAGCCCGCGCATCCAACGACGCAGGCCCAGTCGGCGATGTGCTTCACAAACGAGCAGAACCGACAGCAGCCCGCCTGCGTAAACCGCCTCGATCAGGTACGCACCGGGATGGCCGATGCGCGCCGGGTCCGTCGCCAGCAGCAGGGGCAAGGCAGCCGCCCACGCCCACAGGCCGAGCAGGCCTTTGCGTTCTCCTCGGGACAGCCACATGAGGCTGACGAGCATGCCGGCCGCTGCGATAGGGCCCGCGAGGTAGCCGAATTGACTCAGCCAGGTATCTCCCCATTGCCCCAGGCGAGACAGCTCCCAACCGCCGGTACCTTGCTGGTGCTTATGCAACAGCCGGCCGAGCTGCCCCTCGCCTGTCCCGAGCCAACTGACGGTAATGAACGTCAGAGCGGTCATGCAGGGCACGACAAAGCCGACGAAAGCCCATCGCAACGCCACCGCCTGCCCGTTGCGGGTGCGGGCAGCCTTGGGCAGCACGGCCGCCCTCCATGCAACGAGCAATGTCAAAGGCAAGGCAAACGCGTAGCAGTTTGTCAGGCAATGGGCGACCAGTGCCAGTGACCCGAGCGCCAATTGCCACCCTTTTCGATCATCGAACCAGGCCAGCGTCGCCCACAGGGCAACAGTGCCAAAAAAAAGCCAGCAACTCAGGTAGGCCCACGGGTAATGCGCATCAGTGACAAGCGTCGGAAGCGCGGCGCAACAGACCATGCCGAGGGCAGCCTCGGTCGGCGTGCACCGCAAACGGCGCAGAAGCGGGTAGCTCCAGGCAATCTGAGCAAGGCTGATCAGCACGACGGGCAGCCGGAAGGCCGCTTCGGTGATGGGCAGGTGCAGGTGGGAAAGAGCCTCAGCCCAGGCCCGTTGAAGCATGGCGACGATCGGACCGTAATCGTGTGCGAGTATCCAGCGAAAGCCGTAGCTGTGCCGTACCTGGTACGGCAGGGCAGCCTGGTCGGAGGATGTAAAGGTTGCCCCAAGTCCCCACGTGCGCAGGGCAATTGCGGTGGTCGCCACCGCGACCGCGGCACAAGCCGTCGGCCACACGCGGTGTACGGTTTGGCTGTACCTCAACATCGCCGGATCCACATCTGCCGGACCGGCTCGAACAGCGCCGTCGGAGACCATCCCCATGTGCATCTCCCCGGTGCCTTTTACAGGCACCCTCGCATACCACCAACGGCGCCCGCCCGGGACCGCCCGTGTGCGCTACCGGTCGTAATTTATCGGATGTTCGAAGGTTGTTCTTTAGATCGCAGGCCAATAATCGGGCTTTTTAACAGCACGCCAAGGCTTCCCATGTCGATAATTCCGCCATGGGAACAGCAGTGCAATGCCCACTGCCGCCGCCTGTTGTTCGAGGCCGTCGCGGGCCCACCGCCGAGCAGGCCGAAGAGCAACGTCCCGACCACATGGTCAGTGCCAGCCTCGCGCTGCTCAGCGACCTCTACAACTACAATCACTGGATCTTCAATAAGGTGCGCCCGTTTATCGGAGGTCGGGTCTGCGAGGTCGGATGCGGGATCGGCAACATCACCCAGTTTCTGCTTAACGCCGAAGCGGTGGTGGGGATCGAACCGCAGCGCGCGTGCTGCGAGCACGTTCGCCAGCGGTTCGCCGACCACCTCAACCTGCGCTTCGTACAATGCCAACTAGCGGACTGTCCCTCCAGAGAAGTGCCGACGGCTGGGTTCGATACGGTCGTCTGCCTGAATGTTTTGGAGCACATCGAAGACGACGTGGGCAGCCTCGTGCGCATGCGGCAGCTTTGCGGGCCCAAAGGCCGCGTGGTGATCCTCGTGCCTGCACACATGCACCTCTATGGACAACTGGATCGCTCGTTCGGTCATTACCGGCGCTACAACCGTGCCGGCCTGCGAAAAACATTCGCGGCTGCCGGCCTGAAGCCCGTCTACAGCACTTACATGAACGCGCTGGGGTGCCTGGGCTGGTGGTGGCACAGCCGATGCCGCAAGCGCCGGCAGATTCCGCGCGATGCGAGCCGCTTCTTCAATCGCCTGGTACCCTTCCTCGATGCGGCTGAACGTCTTGTCCCGCCGCCCTTCGGCCAATCGCTCATCATGGTCGGCACGACGGCTTGAAGAACCGACCACCGCATCCAAGTTTGATAATGGTTATTTGACAATTAAGTAACATCCGAGACATTCTCAGAACATTCGTTCGTTGCTAGTGCTCCTCGGCAAGCCATTGTCTGGCGGCATCCATCTGGGCCGGGGTGAAGTAGCGGACTTCAGCGGCCGTGAAGGGCTTGTAGAGGAAGGCCATGACCTTCTGCCAGCGTTCCTCGCCAACTATCGCCACCCGTTCCATGTCCCGGTAGTGCTTGAGGCCGAACTTCAAATCCTCCCAGAGAACACCGCCCGTCCAGCCTTCCAGATCGGACATGACAATCAGCATCCGCATCCGGTCATGCGACTGCATCAATTCGTCCATCGCATCGGCGAAGCGAACGTAGTCATCCCGGGTAAGCTTGCCGGAGACTGCAATCTCGATGACGCGGCCGTCATGCGTTTCTTGCCAGTTCATAGGCATGGTTAACTCCTTTCTGTCAGGTGTCAGATATCAGTGCTGCTGCCGCCGGTTCCAAGCAGTCGCAGGCTGTTGAAGATCACCAGAAGTGTAGCGCCCGTGTCGGCAGCGATGGCCATCCAGAGGGAGGCCAGGCCCGCCAGGGCCAGCACGAGGAACAGCAGCTTGAGCCCGAGGGCGAAAAAAATGTTTTGCTTGATGACGCCCAGCGTCCGGCGGGAGTGGCGGATCAGCCAGGGCAGCCTGGACAGATCATCGCTCATCAGAGCCACGTCGGCCGTCTCCAGGGCCGCGTCCGTTCCCATCGTGCCCATGGCGATGCCGAAGGTCGCCGCCGCCATGGCCGGGGTGTCGTTGATGCCGTCGCCCACCATCGCAACATGCGCATGCTCGCGGACGAGCCGGCCGACGGCCTCGACCTTGTCCTCGGGCAACAGCTCGCACTGGAATTCGTCGATCCCCGCCTCGGCGGCCACAGCGCGGGCCGTCGTTTCGTTGTCGCCGGTAAGCATGACCACCTTTTTTACCCCGGCCTGCCTGATTTTCCCGACGATGCGGGGGACGTCGGGACGCAGGCTGTCGGCGATGCTGACCAGTCCGCAGACATGGGTGTCGTTGCCGATGGCCACGACGGTGTGGCCGGCGTCCTCCAGAGACAACGCCCGCGCGTGCACCTCTTCGGTTTCCTGGCCTTTCTCGTGCATGAAGCGATGGCTGCCGATCCAGAAGGCCCGTCCGTCGAGACGTGCCTCCGCCCCCTTGCCCCGGACGGCCCGGAAACCCTCGGCCGCCGCCGGTTGTATCCCCGCTTCACGCGCCTTGTTCACGATGGCCCGTGCAAAAGGATGCTCGCTGTTGGCCTCCAACGCTGCGGCCCGCTCGAGCAACTCCTCTTCTGTATGCCCGTCCAGGGGGATAATCCGTTGCACTTCAGGTCGGCCGTACGTCAGCGTACCGGTCTTGTCCAGGGCCAGGGCCTTGAGTCGGCCCGCCGCCTCGAGATAGACGCCCCCCTTGATGAGCACGCCGCTCCGGGCCGAAGACGTCAGTGCAGAGACGATGCTCACCGGCGTGGAAATCACCAGCGCGCAGGGGCAGGCGATCACCAGGATCACCAGACCCCGGTAAACCCACTGCGACCAGGATGCGGAAAGCGCCAGCGGCGGAAGCACCGCGATGGCGATGGCCAGGAACATCATGATCGGCGTGTAGTAGACGGCAAAACGATCCACCCATTGCTGACTTCTCGCCCGACGGGACTGGGCGCTTTCGACCATGTGAATGATTCGCGCCAGCGTGGTATCCGCCGCCGACTTGGTCGTCTGGAATTCCAGCGCGCCGTCCTGGTTGATCGTCCCGGCATACACTTCGTCGCCGGCCGTCTTGGCCACCGGCATGGATTCGCCGGTAATCGGGGCCTGGTTGACCGTCGATTCGCCCCGGGTGACCTCGCCATCCAGCGGAATCCGTTCTCCCGGCCTGACGATCACAGTTGAACCGAGCGGCACATTGTCAACGGGCACCTCCTGAACATCGCCGTCATCCGGGCGGATGCAGCGCGCGGTCGGCGGCGAGATATCCAGCAGGGCCCCGATGGCGTTCCGGGCACGCTCAACGCTCCAATGCTCCAGAAGCAGGGCCACGGCGAACAGGAAGGCCACTGTCGCCGCTTCGAACCACTCACCGAGGATCATCGCCCCGATGACGGCCACGACCATCAGGAAGTTCATGTCCGGGTGAAGCCTTCGGGCGGCCTGGAGCGCCTTGGGGGCTACGTACCACGCTCCTGCGATTACCGACGCTCCATAAAGCAGAATCACAAGCAGGGGGAAAATGTGTTCTTCCCCATGGCCGCCCGCGAAGGCATCCAGCAGGCTACCATGCAGCAACCAGTGGGTGATGAATCCTGCGAGAAGCAGGCTGCCGCTGACGATGGCCATCACCAGCCGTCCATGCTTTTCCCAGAACGTGCCTTGCTTTGTTCTCGCCCGATTTCCCCACGGCGACGCCTTCATGCCGGTCTTGTCGACGGCGGAGACGATCTGCTCCGGCTTGATTGCATCGGCGTCGTACTCGACGCTCATTCGGGCGTCGACCACGTCGAATTCCAGGTTGATCACCCCGGACAGACCGCCGACCTCGCGGCGCAGGATGGCCACCTCCTCGGAGCAGTCCAGGCCCTGTACTCTGTAGACGACTCTGCTCGTCATCGTGCGGGCAGCCTCATTTTGAATCCTGGACAATGAGTTCTCCGTGCATGTCGCCATGGCCGCTGCCACAGTAGACGGTGCAATGGAAGTGATGGCGGCCGGGTTTGTCGGCGGTGAACGCGATGGTCTCGGTCTGGCCTGGTTCGAGCTTGCGGTCGATGTGGTAGGACGCGACGCCGAAACCGTGGGTCACATCTTCGCTGATCACCTTCAAGCGAACCTTCTCCCCCTCTCGCACGACGATGGTCGCAGGGTCGAATTCGAACCTCCTGGCCGACACCTCGATGACCCGTACGCCGTCGATCAGTTGGCCGGAGAGCTTCGTCGTTGATCCGCCATCGGGCTGGGCAGCGTTTCCATGATGGTGTTGGCCCTCGCTGTTGACTTGGCCAGTATGTCCGTGGTGGTCGACGTGGTGGCCGTCATGCCACCACAACGTCCTGCCGAAACCGAAGAGCGCCAGTGCCGCCAGGACGATTCCAACCGCCACAGCGATGGCCCAGGTTGCTGTTGACTGTCTCATTGCCAAGGTTCCTTTTACAGGGAGAATCTCTCGGAGTGCATCCGGGAGGCATCGACATCCAGTTCACGCAGAGCCTGCTCGAGCTTGTCCATCATGGGGGACGGGCCGCAAAGATAGACGTCGGCCTGCGGCAGCAGTTCACCAGCGTGTCGCGTGATGATGTCCTTCGTCACGAATCCCCGTTCGCCATCCCATTTCTCGTCCGGATCGGAAAGCACGTGAACGACGCGAACATTGTCGGGCAGCGCGTCCAGCTCATCTCGAAACAGAATGTCCTTCTCGGTTTTGTTGCCGTAGAGAAGCACGACCGGCCGCGTGTCGCCGCTGTCGGCAAGACACCGGAGCATGCTTCGGATCGGGGTGATACCCACGCCGCCGATAATGAACAGGAGGGCTTTCGGCTCGTGATGCACATAGCTGAACCGCCCGAATGGATGCTCAACGTGGGCTTCGTCACCGGGGCGGGTCTGGCTGATCGTGTTCGTGAAGTCGCCGGACTCCTTGATCGTGGCGGCCAGGTAGCCCGTTTCGGTGGGCGACGCGGAGATCGTGAACGGATGCTCCTCGCTGGGCCGGCCGGGTCGAACGAGCTTAAGGAACATGAACTGGCCCGGGTTCCTCGGCCGAAGCTCCTGGCCGTTTGCAGGTTTCAGACGAAGGGTGTAGGTGTCATGACTGGCGGCCTGAACGTCGACCACCTCGAATCGCTGCCGGCCCCGGATCGGCACGAAAACGTTCCGCCACGCGTAGACCAGCGCCGCTACCCCGAAGAGGCCGGACCAGTAGGCGAGCACCAAAGGTTCCTGAAGGTCTCGGCCCACGAGAATGCTGTGGACGAACCCCAGAATCACGACGGCTACCATGCCCTTATGGAGTCGCCGCCAGCTCTGGTACTCCAACCGCCAGACGCGAACGGCCAGGGCATATCCGACACCGAAAATCAGGAGAAACAACGCGATTTTACCCAGCCAGACCTGCCAGGACGTGGCGAAGGTAAAAAGTTTCATGTTCCCTGCACCCAGCGCCAGAAAGCTCGGGTGCGAGAGGAGCAGCACGCTGGCCAGGATCGCCATCGCCTTGTGAAAGTGCACCACGATGTCCAGCCCGAAGGGACGGTCCAGCCAGTGAAACCGACTGGCAAGAACAGGCTGGAGGGCGAGCAGGGAGAAGCCCAGCAGGGCCGCCCCGCGTCCCAGTTCCGTCAGGAAGGACTGCTCCGAATCCGGCCGGGCCAGAAGTGCCAAAAAGACCGGCACACAGGCCAGGACCAGATAGACCGCGACCAGCCATACCCCCCACGCGACGGAAGTTTGCCAGCCGAGGACTGCCTGAAAGGGACTTCGTTCTGCGTTTTCTGATTTGGTTTCAGTCATGGGAGTGACCTTTCATCGAACCGCCGTGCATCATTCGGCTCTGCCTGTGAAGCCGACGGGATTCGTCGGGCAGGGGTTTGACCTCGATGCCGTCGGCCTCAAGTTCGTCGTTCGTGGCTGGCCGCGCTACGGTCCCTTCCGGGAAATTGTAGGGCCCCGGGTCTTCGTAGCTGGTGATGTCTTCGCGAACTTTCAGCACGTTCGCCATGGACCCTAAGTTCGGCTTTCGCACTTTTTTGAGGCTTGGCAGATGAAGCCTTGATAAACAAAAAAGAGCCCCTTGGCCGATGCGTTGGGTGAATGGATTCCATC
>Ga0272443_10000881_pt1 | contig 49320 bp, 41 predicted proteins | sample SSMAcet12_FD_193581 | JGI IMG/M metagenome (GOLD analysis project Ga0272443, IMG submission 193581) | Marine sediment archaeal communities from Little Sippewissett salt marsh, Falmouth, MA, United States - SSM-Acet-12 | ecosystem: Environmental > Aquatic > Marine > Wetlands > Sediment ...
AGGAAGAAAAAGAACGTTAAAAAAAAGCTGGATATTTCATTTTTGAATGTATTCAAGGATGTAAGATTAGCGGCGGGTTTTGCGATTGTGCTATTGATCGCGGGTTCCATCGCGGGTATCGGGTATCTATTCCTGAACAGCCCGTTTTTTGAAATAAAAGAGGTGCATGTGATAGGCGGGGTGGAGGCTGAAAAACTCAAAATAGGTAAAAAAGCGGAAGCTTTGTATGATTTCAGGAATATATTCACGGTTGACCTGAAAAACGCCGGTTCGTTCCTGGTAAAAGAGGTGCCTGAGATCAAACAGATAGAAATTCGCCGGAGGATGCCGGACACGCTCGAGATCGAGGTCCTTATAAGGGAGCCGGTCGCTTTTATCGCTTCCGGAAGAGGCATAGTAATCGACCGGGAAGGGATAGTCCTTTCCTCGGAACTTAAAGGGAGCGGCGACCTCATATTGGTAAAGGGGATAAATTTTTTCCTGAGGACGCCGAGATCCGGTGAAGTGGTCAGGACACGGGCTATTGACAAGGCGCTTTTGCTTATCGATCTGATCAAAAGAAAAAATATACAGAAGAGGCACAGGGTAAAATATATAGACATATCGGACCTGGATAACATTATTGTGTCAGTGGATAATGTGGTGGTAAAAATGGGCAATGATGATTTTCAATGGAAGATAAACCGGTTAAAGGAGATACTGGAAGACCCGGCTATAGACGCGAAAGGCATAGGATATATAGACCTGAGGTTTGAAGACGCGGTGATATCTCCCAAATGATAGTGGTTTTCACTAAATGGAAGGGATATAATGGGAAAGACTTTTGCTGTCCTGGATTTCAAGACCGATGAGATATCCGCGGTATACGCGTCCTGGGGGCGGAACAATGAATATATCATCAAGGGATACGAAAATGTCAGGGCGCGTGGGGTCCCCAGGGGTATTGTAAAGGACCTTAACGCAGCTTCAGATACCATCGCGGAAATATTCGATAGAATAAACAAGAAATCTGACAAAAAGGTCCACGAAGCGTATGTCGGCATCACTCCCGCGGAAATAGATATCGAACCATCCTCGTATACGGCATTACTTTCAAAATACGGGAAAGAAATATCGCGGTTGGATGTAGATAAGATCGTCCGCATGGGATCAATACTTAAACTTCCCGAAGGGAAAACACCGTTACACAAGATCGTCCGTGGCTTTACGGTAGACGGTGAAACAGGGATCAGAAATCCGATGGGGCTGGAGGGCGTGAAACTCGGGGTGGAAATGAACATCATAACCGTTAATTCGGCCGTTCTTAACAACCTTGATAAATGTATCGCGCTGGCCGGGTATTCAGTGAAAAGGGCCCTTTTATCCGGTATTGCCTACCCCTACAGATTGGCCGCCGAGGAAGACTATAACAAATTTCTGGTCTGTCTTAATATCGGGCATGCCCGGGCTGAGGGGATCTTTTTCAATAATGGCGCCTTGATGGACATAGTCACGATACCGGTCGGCCTTGATGACCTCGGAGCCGATAAGTCCGGTGATGCGGCCGCGGATCGTATCAACACGCTGGTCGATGGCTTGAAATCACTTAAAGGATGGCACAGGTCCGGGAAAGTCCTGGTGACTTGCGAGGGTATGTTCGATGAAAATGTCTCTTACCGATTATCCGAAGCCTCCGGTTTGTCATTTGAGCCCGCTGTGTGCCGTACGAGGCCGTTCGAGCATTTACCTCCCGAAAGGATGAGGTATGCCAATTGTCTCGGGATGCTTGATTTCCTCCAGGAAGAGAAAAAGATGAAAAGACCCGAAAGCAACATATTAAAAAGTCTTGCGAAAAAGAGTATCAGTTTTATCAATAAATATTTCTAAAAAAGCGTTACTCTCAATATTCCCGCGTACCCTTCGGGATGTGACCAAAACAAGCGGCGTAACACCCCGGATCCGCACACAGGACAGGACATATTATCGGCGGCAAGGCACCAGTCAGGGGGGGTACCCTTCAGTGATATCCATGTCCGGGAAGAGCTGTTGGAGTAAATAGACAGCCCGGACATTTATTTGACTTTATGGGCGAATTATGATATTTTTTACCATTACATAATTTTATATGCCGGGAACACCAAACTATGTCCGCGGCAGGGCTGTTTACAAATAAATTGAAAAATATGGGCAAAACGATCGGGATCATAGGGTGCGGTAATATGGGCGGCGCGATATTGAAAGGCCTGGCCGAAGCGGAAACCTTTGCCGCGGCGGGAATATTCATAACCGACAAAGACCGAGAAAAGGCGGAAAAACTGGCGAAAGTCTACAGGTGTACCTCCGTTTCCCTGGAAGGACTTCTTGACAGTGCCGGGTATCTGGTCATCGCGGTAAAACCACAGGATTCAGGACAGCTTTTAGGCGAGATAGGGGGAAAGGCCGCGGGCAAGGTAGTTGTTTCGATCATGGCAGGCGTCACGATAAAATCTATTGAAACGTTTTTAAAAGATAAGGATATCGCCGTTGTAAGGGCGATGCCGAATCTGGGCGCGATGACAGGTAACAGCATGACATGTATAGCGGATAACGGTATAGCCTATGAAAAGAATGTTGTCGAGGAGATATTTTTATCGATAGGGAAGGTCTCCCGTGTGGACGAATCACTGATGGACGCTGTGACCGCGGTAGCGGGAAGCGGACCGGCGTATTTGTTCTTTCTGGCGGGCGCGATGATACAGGCGGCGGTAGACAACGGATTTACCCGGGAAGCCGCGGAGGATATAGTAATGCATACGATAAAAGGGGCGGTTTCATATATGTCCGCAAGCGGAGACTCTCCGGAAACACTGATAGACAAAGTCGCCTCAAAAGGCGGGACCACCGAAGCGGCATTGAGCGTTTTAAAGGAAAGAAAGATTTACGAGGGTATTATCCATGCGATCAAAATGGCCAGGAAAAGGTCGGAAGAACTTTCAAGGGGGTAGCGATGTTCATATTAGCTGAATTGATCCGCAGTATGGCGCTTTTGATCTCCCTGGTTTTCAATATCCTGTATATCGTACTTGTGGTAAGGGTGATCATGTCGTGGGTAGGAGCGGACCCTTATAACGAAATAGTGCGCGTGGTGTTCATGATAACCGAACCCATCCTCGCTCCTTTACGAAAACTGCCGCTGCAGGCGGGGGCCCTGGATTTTTCACCCATAGTGGCGTTCATACTGCTCAGTGTGTTAAAGAATTTTGTTGTGAACATTCTGTACCAAATGGCTTATCGCCTGGGATGAGTGTGTTATGCGTCTGGATATAAAGGTCATCCCTAAAGCTTCCCGCCGCAGGGTGCTGGAGGATAACGGACGGCTTAAAGTATATTTAACGTCAGCACCTGATAAAGGTAAGGCAAACAGGGAGCTGATAGAGATATTATCTAAAAAATACGGTGTCGCTAAAAGCCGCATCTCAATAATAGCCGGGGCGGCTTCCCGCACTAAAGTGGTGGAGGTATCGGAAGATGGGTAAGACAGGCATAATAGGCGGAAGCGCGTTATACACTATCGAGGACCTGAAGATAACGGAAGAGAAAAAAGTGACCACACCTTTCGGGGACCCGTCAGGGAATTTTGTGTCCGGGGTGCTGTCCGGAAAAGATGTCGTTTTTCTCCCGAGGCACGGGGAAAAACATACGCTTTTACCGGCAGAGGTCAATTACAGGGCAAATATATACGCTTTCAAAATACTGGGAGTGGACAGGATAATATCGGTTTCGGCTGTAGGGAGCCTTAAAGAAGAGCTGCGTCCTCTTGACATGCTCCTGGTCGACCAGTTCATAGACAGGACCAACCAGGGAAGGAAGATGACCTTTTTCGGCGAAGGCATAGTAGCGCATATCCCGTTCGCTGATCCTGTGTGCGCGGATCTCAGGAACGCCATAATCGATTCGAACAGGGATGCCGGGATAACGATACATAATGGCGGGACATACATAAATATGGAAGGGCCGGCTTTTTCCACCAGGGCCGAGTCAATGCTTTACAGAAGCTGGGGTGTGGATGTCATCGGTATGACGAACATAGCAGAGGCCCGTCTGGCCAGAGAGGCCGGGATATGTTATGCGACGATCGCCATGATAACCGATTATGACTGCTGGTTCGAGGAAAACGAATCGGTTACGGTAGATATGATCATCGCGAACCTTAACAAAAACGTAGAAAATGCCAAGAAGATGTTGAAAAACACATTGGCCTTGTTGCCGGCCAGCCCGGAGTGTGATTGCGGGGATTCACTGCGATCAGCGGTTATCACACCGTTGGACGCGGTACCGGGCGAAGTTTTAGAGCGGTTAAAGCCCATACTCGGTAAAGTAGCGGGTTAAGATTTCGAGGGCCGGCCCCGGGATCCGCGGAGCAACATGGAGAATATATAAGGCACCGGCAAGTTCCCCGGTAGATGGAAGATAATGATGCAGAAGAACAGGACGGAAAAAACGGTAAATTACAAAGATACCTTGAACCTTCCAAGGACTTCTTTTTCCATGAAAGCGGGGCTTTCCCGCATGGAGCCCGAAATGCTGGAAAAATGGGAAAAGAAGGATACTTATGGGAACATCATAAAAAAACGGGAAGGGACCGGCAGGACATTTGTTTTGCATGACGGCCCGCCTTACGCGAACGGCAATATACACATGGGCCACGTGCTGAACAAGATATTGAAAGATATATGTGTAAAATACCAGGCGATGAAGGGGTGCCTTTCCAGATATGTCCCCGGGTGGGATTGCCATGGTTTACCTGTCGAGCATCAGCTTTTTAAAGAACTCGGGATGACAAAAAACGATATCGGTCAGGTCGAGTTCCGCAAGAAAGCTTATAAATACGCGATGAGGTATGTGAGGATACAGGCGGAAGAATTCAAAAGGCTGGGCATTTTCGGTGACTGGGATAATCCTTATCTTACCCTGACCAAGGAATATGAGGCCGATATTCTGTTTTCCCTGGCGGACCTTTACGATAAAGGTTATATATACAAAGGACTGAAACCGGTAAACTGGTGCGCGGACTGTGAGACGGCCCTGGCGGAAGCGGAAGTCGAGTATGAGGACAAGATATCGCCTTCTATATACGTGAAATTCGAATCTCCCCTGAAGCACAACGGGGAGAAGACGTTCTTTATTATATGGACCACGACACCCTGGACATTACTGGCGAATGTAGCCATAGCGGTGCATCCCGAATATATCTATTCGTTTGTCTCGGTTAATGACGAGACATGGATAATGTTGTCCGACCGCGTGGATGATATCATGAAAAGATCCGGCAAAGATAAATATACGGTCATAGACAAAATAAGCGGTAAGGAGCTTTCGACCAGATACAAAACGGCCAGGCATCCTTTTATCGAAAGGGACTCCGCGATAGTCACGGCTGATTATGTTACCGGGGATGAAGGTACCGGATGTGTACATACCGCTCCCGGGCATGGCCAGGACGATTATATCACGGGTAAAAAATACGGGTTGCCGGTCATAATGCCCGTAGATAAAAACGGCAGGTTCACGGCCGAAGGCGGGGAGTTTTCCGGGAAATTTGTACTTGAAGCGAATGACGATATCGTTGAAAAACTCAGCGGTAAAGGCGCTCTCATATCCGCCGAAAAGATGAACCATTCCTACCCCCATTGCTGGCGCTGTAAGAATCCCGTGATCTTCAGGGCGACGGAACAATGGTTCATGGATATAGACCATGACGGGCTTCGCGGCAGGATGATAGAAACAATAAAAAACGATGTGGAGTGGATCCCTCCCTCCGGGGTAGACAGAATAAGCGCCATGGTCATGAACCGGCCCGACTGGTGTATATCCCGGCAGCGGTACTGGGGGGTTCCCATACCGGCGTTTAAATGCGCGGATTGCGGCGAGATTTTTACGACATCCGGGTTGATAAGAAAAGTGGCTGAACTGACAGCGGAGCATGGTGCTGATGTGTGGTTTGAAAAAGACGCCGATGAGCTTCGCGCATCCGGCTCAAAGTGCGTGAAGTGCGGAGGGGAAAAGTTTGAGAAAGAGGAAGACATACTTGACGTGTGGTTCGATTCCGGTATCAGCCATCAGGCGGTGCTTAAAGCCCGCAAAGACCTGTCTTTTCCCGCGGACCTTTATCTGGAAGGGTCGGACCAGCACAGAGGCTGGTTCCAGTCGGCATTGATAACTTCCATGGGGATGAATGGGAACGCGCCCTACAGAAAAGTGCTGACACATGGATTTGTGGTGGACGGTGACGGGAAAAAGATGTCAAAGTCCATCGGTAATGTCATAAGCCCGCAGGATGTGATGAAGAAATACGGGGCTGACATACTGAGATTATGGGTAGCGTCAAGTGATTACGAAGCTGACATTAAATTATCCGATGAGATACTGGCAAGATTATCGGACGGGTATCGTAAGATAAGAAATACGTTCAGGTATTTATTGAGCAACCTGTACGATTTCGATGTCGCGTCCGACAGGGTAGAGTATAGCGACCTGGCCGAGATAGACAAATGGATGCTGTCCAGGTTATGCGGCATAGTGGATGATGTCACCGGCTTTTATGATTCATGGGAATTCTACCGGGTATACCGTACCATATATGATTTTTGCGTGACAGATATCAGTTCTTTCTACCTGGATGCACTAAAAGACGTCCTTTATATCTATGCTCCGGGTTCTTTAGAGAGAAGATCAGCGCAGACGGCCATGTTCGAGGTCCTGGACAAATTGGCGCGTCTTATGGCGCCTGTCATCGCTTTTACTTCCGATGAAGTATGGGGACATATGGACTTTCCCGGAAGGCCCGAAAGTGTTCATATGTCCGACTGGCCGTGTGCCCGCGACCTGTCGTTATGGCGGGACGAGGGCCTTGAATCAAAATGGCGCAAGATACTTGGCATGCGTGATAAGGTGATGAAACTCATAGAGAATAAGAGAGAAAAAGGGGCTATCGGGAGTTCTCTTGAAGTGATGTTGACACTTCATGCGGATGATGATAATATGAAACGCTTTCTGAATGAGAATGTTTCACTTTTTCCGCAGGTTTTCAGGGTCTCTCAGGTGTATTTATTGGATACGCCGGACGCGGATATGGAAAACACGGAAGATGCCCTCCTCAAAATAGGGGTAAAGAAAGCGGAGGGCGCCAAATGCCCCAGATGCTGGAATTTCAGTGAGATCACCGGAGAGGACGAACGATTTCCGGAGCTGTGCGAGCGATGTCGCGATATTATGTCGGAAAGGAGCGGTAATGGTAAATAAAAAATCTTCCAGGAAGAACAATAAGAAATATACCAGGGATGATCTTAAAAAGATCAGGAGATCCCTGGTTAACCAGAAGAGTAAGATCATTGAAGAACTTATGGTGCTGAATGAGGACTCACTCAGAAAATCCAGCCGGGATGCCTCCGGGGATCTTTCGGGTTATTCTTTTCACATGGCGGATATGGCCACTGACCAGTATGACAGGGAGTTTTTGCTTAGTCTGGCGGAAGGGGAGAGAGAGATACTCTATACGCTGGATGATGCTATAAAAAAAATAGATGAAGGCACATACGGCACATGTGACATGTGCGGTGAGATCATTTCAAAACAACGCTTAAAGGCGATGCCGCAGGCCCAGTATTGCATAAAATGCCAAGAGAAAAAAGAAAAATCTTCAGGCAGATAGCAGCGGTAGCAACATCTGTGTTATCTGTTTATCTTCTGGACAGGGTGACGAAAGCTTTAGCCGAAGGATATCTGGACCCGTCCGAAACGATCCCGGTCATCAAAGGTCTATTTCATGTAACACTGGTCTATAACACGGGAGCCGCGTTTGGAATATTAAGATCATATCCGGAAGTCTTTGTGCCTGTTGCCGCCGCCGCTTTATGCGTGATCACAGGCATCCTGATTTTTAAGAACGACAATCTCAATCGATTGGAAATAACGGCATTATCGTTTATGCTGGCCGGGGTGATGGGGAATTTGACGGACCGGGTGCTTTACGGGCATGTGATAGATTTTATCGATCTCAGGGTCTGGCCGGTCTTCAATATTGCCGATTCTTTCATAACCACAGGTGTAGGTATGCTTATCATTTCAACGATATTCACCCCCGGACGAAAAAGGCCCGGGGTTTGACGGCAGGTCCGGATCAATGCCGGGGACCGGGGAGAAGCGAGGATGCACAGGGTTTTGTTCCAGATAGGCGGTTTTTCCATATACAGTTATGGTGTATGTATAACACTGGCGCTGTTGATATGCACGGCTCTTATACGCAGGGAGGCCATACGATCCAATATCCGTTTCGACGAGGTCCTGGATTGCCTGTTCTGGGTCATAATCGGAGGTCTGGTCGGGGGCAGGCTGCTTTATGTCCTGATAAACCTTAAGGATTATACCGGGGATCCTGTGAGGATATTAGCGTTCAGGGACGGCGGGATGGCGGTGCATGGCAGTGTTTTTCTGGGCGCTGTATCCGGGTATATAGCGGCCAGGGTCAGGAAAATATCGTTTTCCAAAACAGCCGATCTTATAGCGCCCTATATACCCCTGGGACAGGCTATAGGCCGGGTGGGATGTTTTTTGAACGGGTGTTGTTACGGAAAACCGGCCTCATGCGGTTTCTATGTGATCTTTGAAGGAGATATTGTCCCCAGGATACCGGTCCAGGCCATCTCCTCCGTGTGTTTGTGCCTGATATTTCTTATGCTTCTTGAGCTGAAAAAAAAGAATTTCTTCGATGGCGCGATCATTTTGCTTTATCTGATGTCATATTCCCTGTTCAGATTCGGTATAGAATATTTCAGGGGGGACAATCCATGCATAGCCGGCGGGATGACTCTAGCGCAGGTGATCAGCATAGTCATATTCGCGGTGTCCTTTGCCGTGTTTGTTGCCGTTCATATAAAGAAAACCCGTTATTGAATTATTGGACAACATGAACACAGAAAAAAGCGACCTTACATTTGCAGTCACCGCTGATGAAGCGGGGGAACGGCTGGATAGATATCTGGCCCTCAGGCTTGGAGAGGAGTATTCACGCAGCTATTTTAAGTCTCTCATAGACGGGGGTAGTGTGGAGGTGAATGAAGCTACTGTTAAACCGCGCTATTTGACAAGGGCAGGCGATATAATACTGGTGAAATTGAAAGAAAAAGAGGCCTCACGCGTATCGCCGCAGGATATACCGTTACGTATACTGTATGAGGACAGTGAGATAATTGTTGTCAATAAGCCGGCAGGCATGGTAGTGCACCCCGGCGCGGGCAACAAACAGGATACCCTGGTGAACGCGCTTTTGCATCATTGCGGGAAACTGGCCGATACGGGAGATGTATCAAGACCCGGGATTGTCCACCGGCTTGATAAGGATACTTCGGGAGTTATTATCGCGGTGAAGAATGATAAAGCATTGCGGATCATTTCAAGGCAGTTCCAGCAGCGGACAGTCAAAAAGAAATATATCGCGATAGTCAAAGGGAGGGTGGAGCCTGATAACGGTGTGATCGACCTTCCTTTGGCAAGGCACGAGACAAACAGAAAAAAAATGGACATAGATCCCGTCAAGGGGAAAAGGGCGTATACCCGCTACCGGGTGATGGAAAGATCTGATAAGTTCTCCGTTCTTTCGATCACCCTTGAGACCGGCCGCACTCATCAGATAAGGGTCCACATGAAACATCTGGGGCATCCCGTGCTGGGAGATACGGTGTACGGGAATCCGGGGACAATAGATCGGCAGGCTTTGCATGCCGAGATGATAGGCATAGAACATCCGTCCAGCGGTGAATATATCGAGTTTCACGCGCCTGTGCCGGATGATATGATGTCGATAATAAAAAAACCACAGATAGATCAGTGATGCCGGCAGGGGATAAGCGGTAACGCGAAGGAGTCAGCATGGACTGGAAAATCCGACGTTCAGGGATCGTAAGAGGAGAGATAACAGTCCCTCCCGACAAAAGCATTTCACACAGGGCGATAATGTTCGGATCACTCGCCTCAGGTACTGTAAAAGTGGACAGGTTTTTACGCAGTGAGGATTGTCTGAGTACATTGGATGCTTTCAGGGCCCTGGGTGTCGATATGGACGATAGAGGAGAGACCATAACCATCAAGGGTAGAGGCGTCTCAGGGTTGAAGGCTCCGGGCGGGCCTGTATATCTGGGAAATTCAGGTACAAGTATGCGAATAATGTCAGGCATACTGGCCGGTCAGGATTTTACTACCATCCTTACGGGCGATGGGTCTCTTAATAAGCGCCCGATGCGGAGAGTAATGGAACCGTTGAGATGCATGGGGGCACAGATCGAGGCTGTAGAAGGCGGCGACCATGCTCCGCTTCGCATAAAGGGTTCCGCCGGATGCCTGAAGCCCGTTGACTACAGTTCCGGTGTAGCGAGCGCCCAGGTGAAATCCTGTGTTTTAGCGGCCGGGATATACGCGGATGGTTTGACGAGTTTTACCGAGCCGTTCCAGTCTAGGGACCACACCGAAAGGATGTTGGAATATTTTTCCGCCGACATATCACGCCGGGGACTGACGACTTCCATCAAAGGTCCCGGCAGACTGGAAGCGAGGGATATCGCTGTTCCCGGGGATATATCAAGCGCGGCGTTCTTTATTATAGCGGCTTTACTCGCCGGTGAATCGGAACTGTTGCTGCGCAATGTCGGCCTGAACCCGACCCGCATGGGGGTCATCAACGTCTTGAAACGGATGGGCGCTTCTATTGAGGTACTGGATGAAAAAGACGGCCTTGAGCCCGCGGCGGACCTCAGGGTCTCTGCTTCACATCTTAAAGGGACGGTTGTTTCGGATGAAGAAATACCGCTGCTGATAGATGAAATACCGATCCTTACCGTGGCCGCGTCCATGGCGGAGGGCGAAACCGAAATACGCGGTGTGGCAGAATTAAAAGTCAAAGAAACCGACAGGGTAAAAAGCATGGTGGACAACTTAAGGGAAGCGGGCGCGGAATTGTACGAAAATAAGGATTCATTGTTCATCAAGGGAGGGGTGGAAAAGTTCCGCGCGGCGGAGTTCAAAAGCTTCAAAGATCACCGTACCGCGATGAGCATGGCGGTAGCCGCGTTAAATTCGGCCGGGGAGTCCGCGATCAGGGATGTCGGATGCGTCAATACATCGTACCCGGATTTTATACACGATCTCAATGCGGTAGCCGGGGCCGGATGCGCTTCGATTATATAAATGAGTAGGTACTCAAAAATGTAAAAATATGTTTGACAAAGAAAACCATATCTGATAAATTTTAGAAAACATATAAATATAAATATTTATACAAATACAAAGAGGACGGGTGCCATACATGTTTCAAAAAAACTTAACTAATGCGTTCGATGGACTTATGGGGCTATTTTCAAGTGATATAGGTATAGACCTGGGGACCGCTTCTACTCTTGTTTATTTGAAGAATGAAGGCATTGTCCTTTGTGAACCATCGGTTGTCGCAATAGAATCCGGGACCACTAATGTCCTGGCTGTGGGTGAAGAAGCGAAGCGGATGCTCGGCAGGACTCCCGGTAACATTGTGGCGATACGGCCTATGCGCGACGGAGTTATCGCGGATTTCGAGATAACCGAAAATATGCTCCGTTATTTTATCAAGAAAGTACACCATTCAAAACGGCTTGTAAGGCCCAGGATCGTTGTAGCAGTGCCTTCCGGTATAACAGAAGTGGAGCGAAGAGCGGTTAAAGATTCCGCGCTGCATGCCGGGGCGAGGGAAGTCTATATGATAGAAGAACCGCTTGCGGCGGCGATAGGAGTGGGCCTGCCGATACATGAACCTTCCGGTAACATGATAATAGACATAGGAGGCGGGACTACGGAGATGGCTGTTATCTCTCTTGCCGGCCTGGTATTTTCAAAGTCCATACGGATAGGCGGAGATGAACTGGACGCGGCGATCATAAACTATCTGAAAAGGACATATAACCTGATGATCGGAGAGAGGACCGCGGAAGACATAAAAATAAGAATAGGATCGGGATATCCGTTGGAAGAGGAGATGGCGATGGAAGTGCGCGGGAGGGACCTTGTCGCGGGCCTCCCGAAGATGATAAACATAAATAGTGAAGAGATAAGAGAAGCCTTATCAGAGCCCATAGCGCAGATAGTGGAAGCGGTGAGGATTACCTTGGAGCGGACGCCTCCCGAACTATCCGCGGACCTTATAGAGAAGGGTTTGATACTGGCCGGGGGGGGATCCTTGCTCCGGGGTCTTGATAAACTGATAGCGGAGGAGACCGGCCTTCCTGTCCACATCGCCGACGATCCTCTTACCGCGGTCGTTCTGGGGACCGGAAAAGTTTTAAGTGAACTGGGATATTTGAAGCGTTTGACTGTGGCCCCCGCGCTGCAGAAATAATCGTCATTTTTCGATGTGCCTAAAATTTACATTCGCAAAAAAACATGGGTTATCCTTTCCACTGTATCCGTTTCAGTGCTCCTGATAATTTCAGACCCCGCCATCGTAAATAGATCCGGTGATATTGTGGTCAGATGCCTTACCGTTCCTTCCGGTTTTTTTAAAAACACCGGTGATTATTTCAAAAATAAAAAGAAGCTGCATGAAGAAAACCGCCGATTACTGGAAAAAGTGAATGAACTTTCTCTTGAGATCTCCAGGATAGGATCTATGGCGGAGGAAAACTCGCGGCTGAGGGCGTTGCTTGATTTTCAGGAGAGGTACAAATATTCAACTGTCCCGGCCGAGATCATCGCGCGGGAGCCTAATGACTGGACCGGCTCCGTGATAATCAACAGGGGGACTGATGACGGGGTTGTCAGGCACACCGCGGTTTGTTCTTCCAAGGGCCTTCTTGGAAAGGTGGTCGAAACCGGCCGGCACAGGAGTTTTGTATCGCTTATAACTCATCCCAACTTCAGGGCGGGAGGGGTCATACACGGCAGCAGGGTGAACGGGGTCATAGTGGGGGCGGGCCGCGGACGGGCTAAAATGCTTTATATCCCGCTGGATGCCGAGGTGAAAAAAGGCGAGGTCGTATCAACTTCAGGACTTAGCAGTATTTTCCCGGAAGGCATAGATATCGGGGATATCATCTCTGTTTCCAAAAGCGAGTCAGGGCTGTATAAGATCGCCGTGATCAGGCCTTATGCCGACCTTTATGACGAGGAAGAAGTTCTTTGCGTGCTGGAATGATCCGGCATGACCGGCAGATAGTTTTTCCCTGGACATGCTAATGAAAAAAATATATCTGACCTTTATATTTCTCTGCGTGGCGTTATTTGTACAGATACAGTTTGCCGAATACAGTATCTGGCTTCCGGATCTTATTATCCTGGCGGTCATATTCGCCGCGATATTCAATGACCTGGAAGAGGGTATACTGGTCGGGTTCGTCGCCGGCCTGCTCAGGAGCGCACTGTCGATATGGACGCTTCCGGTCGATATAATCTTTTTTCCGGCTATAGCTTTTTTTTCATCTCTGGTGTCAAGGATGCTTTACAGGCATAATCCTATAGTCCATATGCTGCTCGCTTTTCTGTCAATATCCGGATTGATATCTTTTCATGTGATATATCTGAGTTCGATTTCAGGCAATGACCTGGGACTGGCCGTGGTTTTCGGGAAAAGCTGGCGCACGATAATCACGACGGTCCTGGCAGCGCCTGCTTTATTTTTGACAATAAACTGGTTGCAGGAGAAGTACGGGATAAGATGAGGATAAGGATCTACGTAAGAATACTGATAGCAGGCATGGTCTTTCTCGCGGGCGGGCTTTTTTACGTCCAGATAATAAAGTATGACCAGTACAGGGTCATGTCTGAGGAGAACCGTCTGAAGGTTATCCCGCTTATGGCGCCTCGCGGAAATATTTATGACCGAAACGGGGAAGTCCTGGTGAAAGATGACCTCAGTTTTGATGTTTCCATAATCTACGGGAGGGTCAGGAAGTATAAATCCGAATTAGTCGATCTTTTATCCGGGGTACTCGAGGTGGGAAAAGGTGATCTGGAAAAGAGAATAGACGGCTGCAAATGGCGGCCATATTCCCCCATGGTCATTGTAAAGGACATAGGAGCCGGATCCGCGATACGCCTTGAAGAGATAGCTTCGGATTATTCGGGTCTTCTGGTCCAGGTGTCCACGAAGAGGAGATACATACATGGTAAGACGGCCGCGAATGTTATCGGATACCTGGGGCTTATAAACAGGTCTGAACTTGAACGCTTGAAACCCTACGGGTACAGGATAAACGATCTGATGGGGCGCAGCGGCATTGAAAAACAATATGACAATTATCTGCGGGGCATACACGGCGGAAAACAGATAGAGGTGGATCATCTGGGCCGGGAGGTCCTCACTATAGGTTATAAAGAACCGGTGCCCGGGAGGAACGTTTTTTTGACCATCGATTATGAGCTTCAGGCTTTTTGTGAAGATCTGTTGTCGGATAAAAAGGGCGCGATCGTGGTTTTGAACCCTGAAAATGGCGCGGTGCTTGCCATGGCAAGCGCCCCGTCCTATGACCCCGGTATTTTTATAGACAGCAAAAAGTCTGGTGAGGTGGGAGGACTCTTAAAAGATGCCGATTATCCTCTGATAAACAGGGCCATTTCCGGCGTGTATCCACCGGGTTCTGTTTTTAAGCTTGTCATAGCGGCTGCCGCTCTGGAGACAAAAAAAGCCACCGCGGAGACATCGGCGGTCTGCGAGGGGGCCTTTACGCTGGGCCGGAAAACTTTTAAATGCTGGAAAAAGAGCGGGCACGGCTACCAGGAAATGACCGATGCCATCAAGAACTCGTGCAATGTATATTTTTACAGATTGGGGCTATTGGTGGGCGTAGATGATATAGCGAAATACGCGAAGAAATTCGGTTTCGGGCACAAAAGCGGTATCGACATCCCGGGAGAATCTACAGGGATAGTCCCTTCCAGGGCATGGAAGAAAAAAAGGTTCAAGGATAACTGGTATAAGGGGGAGACCGTAAATTACGCGATCGGGCAGGGGTATCTTCTGGTGACACCGCTGCAGATAGCCAGGATGATGTCGGTATTCGCCAACCGCGGCTATCTTGTTAAGCCGTATCTGGTGGATAATATCGGAGGCATAAAGGTTAAAAAGGAAAAAAAGGAATCTTTGGGCATGGCTTCCAGGACCATAGACATAGCCAGGGAAGGTCTGAAAAGGTGTGTAAATGACAAGAGGGGCACAGGGATGAAAGCCCGCCAAAGCGATATCATCGTGGCGGGGAAAACCGGTACGGCGCAGACGTCCCGCGGGAAGAACCACGGCTGGTTTGCCGGGTTCGCGCCCTTTGAAAAGCCCAGATTGACAGTTGTAGTTTTCGATGAACACGGGGGAAAGGGCGGTTATTATGCCGCGGAAACAGCCGGTAAGGTGTTTAAAGAAGCGAGAAGATTGGGAATAATTTAGTGATCAGTATTGCGTATAGAGATAACAAGTATTTTTTACTATGCACCATGCGCTTTGCGCTATGCGAGCTGAAACATGCTGATCATTGCGAGATCGAGGAGATTATATGCGTCCGGGATATGGAAGAATAGACAAGATCTTACTGCTTACAGTGGTTTTAATATCGGTCCTAAGCGTCTTTTTCCTTTATAGCGCCACATATGTGCGGGGGGGCGAAACGGAAGATATAAACCCGATCGTCATCAGACAGATATTATGGATAATCCTGGGATTTATCATAATGTTGTTTATAGCGAACATGGATTACATAAGGGTTTTGGATTTCGCTTATTTCGCGTATGCGTTAAACCTCATCCTTTTATTGTTCCTGCTGATCTTCGGGGGTGAGCGTTACGGGGCTAAAAGATGGATAGACCTGGGTTTTTTCTCTTTGCAGCCTTCTGAATTCGTGAAGATCACGGCTATTTTCGCGCTTGCCGCGTTTTTGGGCGGGCGAAGGGAGAAAACCGGGGCGCTGGATAATTTCATTTATTCCATTTTTTTGATCATGCCGGCTTTTCTGCTTATTTTCCTGCAGCCTGATCTTGGAACGGCCCTGGTGCTCGTTCCCATACTTTTTTCAATACTTTTTGTTTGCGGGGAAAACATCAAATATGTCATAACCACTATGGTCATGGGCCTGTTGAGTATGCCGATCTTCTGGAATATACTTAAAGATTACCAGAAGAGCAGGCTTATGGTTTTTATTAATCCCGATATTGATCCTTTAGGCGCGGGTTACACGATAATCCAGTCAAAGATAGCCATAGGTTCAGGGGGGCTGTTAGGCAAAGGGTGGCTTAACGGTACGCAGAGCCATTTAAAGTTCCTTCCCGAACGCCATACGGATTTCATTTTCTCAGTTATCGGGGAAGAGTGGGGGTTTATGGGCGCCCTGGCGCTTCTGGCGCTTTACGCGCTGCTTATCGGCCGGGGCATCAGGATCATATCGGGGGTTGACGATATTTATGGTAAGGCCATAACCACGGGATTCGTGACGTTGTTATCTTTTCAGATACTGGTGAACATCGCCATGACCATCGGGCTTATGCCGGTTGTAGGTCTGCCCTTGCCGCTTATAAGTTACGGCGGGTCAAATATCGTGGCTACAATGATCGGTGCCGGTTTTCTTTTGAGCGCAAGCCGGCATCGAAAAAGATAATCAGGGAACGGGGACGCAGGAAGAGATATGGCTGGATTAACAGATATATTGCGGAAGGTGCAGAAGCCGGGCAGGTACATAGGGGAAGAAACGAATGCGGTAAGGAAGACTGCGGCCGCCGGCAGGATCTCGGTACTCCTGGCTTATCCGGACCTTTATGAGGTCGGGATGAGTTACCTTGGCCTTAAAGTATTGTATCATCTTCTGAATGATAGAGATGACGTAGTCTGTGAACGTGCGTTCGCGCCTTGGATCGACATGGAAGAGGAGCTGCGCAAAAACAATATAGAGCTTTTCAGCCTTGAATCAAAAAGGCCTGTCAGGGGATTTGATATCGTAGGTTTTTCACTGTCGTATGAACTTACTTATACGAATGTGCTGAATATGCTGCATCTTGCCGGGATACCCGTAGCCGCGAAAGACCGGGGAAAGGACGATCCGTTCGTAATAGCCGGCGGCGCGTGTTGCAGTAACCCGGAACCGATGAGCGGGTATATCGACATTTTTTTTCTGGGAGACGCTGAAGAGACGCTGCCGGAATTTATCGAGGCGTTCAAAAGGCTGAGATCAACAAAGCTGACCCGGAGCGAAAAACTTGTAAAACTGTCCGGATGCAGGGGGGTATATGTACCGGCGTTATATAAACCTCTGTACGAGGATTCCCGTTTTGCCGGTCTTGAGACAGCCTGTGAAAAGGCGCCGCTTCGTGTCGACAAGAACGTGGTTGCAGACCTTGATAAGGCATTTTATCCCGTCAAGCAGCTGGTGCCCCTCATAAAAATAGTCCACGACCGGATTTCCATGGAGATCATGAGAGGATGTCCCAATACGTGCCGTTTTTGCCAGGCCAGCCGTGTAAACAGGCCCGTGCGTATAAGGACTCCTGACAAATTGAGAAGGCTTTGTGTGGATACTTACAGGGGTACCGGTTATTCACAGATATCGTTGCTTTCCCTGTCCAGCGTGAATTACCCGTATTTAAACGAACTGGTTGACGGGATAAATTCGGACTTTGAGGCAAAAGGCGTAAGTATTTCAATACCTTCGCTGCGGGTAGACGAGGCGTTTTACGATCTGCCGGAGATAATCTCTGCCGTAAAAAAAGCCGGCCTGACTTTCGCGCCGGAAACGGCAGGAGCGGAGAACCAGAAGTCCATAGGGAAACTCGTCGACTATGAGGTGCTTTGCCGGTCCGCCAGGCTTGCGTATACGCACGGCTGGAACAGATTAAAACTTTATTTTATGGTAGGTTTCCCCGTAAAAGACGAAGAAAAAGAGGTAAGGGACATTATTTCGTGGGCCGAAGGGTTATCAGAACTTAAGAGAGGCCGGGGAAGCGGTGCGGCTGAGATACGGTTAAGCGTAAATCCCTTTATCCCCAAACCCCATACACCTTTCCAATGGATGGGTATGCGGCCGGAACGTTCGCTTGTCAGGGCGAGGGATTTTCTGGTCAGGCACTCTTCCCGTAAAATAAAGGTCGATTTTCATGACGTGAATAAATCATGTTTGGAAGGCTGTCTCTCGCGGGGGGACAGGCGTATGGGAGATGTGATATTATCGGCATGGAAAAACGGTGCCAGGCTGGACAGCTGGATCGAATGTTTTGATTTTTCGATCTGGAAAGACGCTTTTGCCGAAAACGGCATGGATATTTTTTCTGAAGCATCCAAAAGCTTTCCTATGGACGCTGCCCTGCCGTGGGCTCATATAGGAGCCGGGCCGGAAGAAACTTATCTGAGATCAGAATTCATTGAAAGCGGGTTTTCCCGCGATAACATTCCTTAATATCCCTTTTTGACTTTCTCCGAAGCGTTAGGTATTATTTATGTACTTAAATAATGCGCCGGCCGGGGCCGGAATCACCAGACAAGGAGACAAGATGGAGATCACAAAATTATTGAACGCTATGCCGGAAAAAGAGGCATCGGACCTGCATATAGGCGCTAATACACCCATGCATTACCGCATTAATGGTATGCTTGTAGACGCGACTGACCATCCTTTGACCCCGGATGAGACCCGAAAGAACGTTTATGCCATAATGACGGAAGAACAGATCAACAGATTCGAGAAGGAAAGAGAACTGGACTTTTCATATTCGATCGAAAATATCGCCAGGTTCAGGGTCAATGTCTTTATGCAGCGGTCCAATGTGGGATGCGCGATAAGGATGATCCCTGAATATGTACGGACTATCGCCGAATGCGGCCTCCCAGAAGATATAGTCAAGGATTTCTGTAAGTTCCCTAAAGGCATGGTCCTGGTGACCGGGGCAACGGGAAGCGGTAAATCCACCACCCTGGCCGCGATGGTGGAAGAGATCAATAAGACCAGAGGATGCCATATCATCACTGTTGAGGACCCGATCGAGTATGTTCACAAGAACAAGAAATCCATTATAGACCAGAGGGAGATACACCACGATACATATTCGTTCAACAATGCGCTGCGGCATGTATTGCGGCAGGACCCGGATGTGATACTGATCGGGGAGTTGAGGGATCTTGAGAGTATCCAGCACGCGCTGGTCATAGCCGATACCGGGCATCTTGTGCTGGCTACCCTGCACACTTCGGACAGTATACAGACGATAAACCGTATTATTGACGTTTTTCCTTCACATCAGCAGAAACAGGTCAGAATACAGCTTTCGTTTGTTCTGCTGGGGGTTATATCACAGCAGCTGATCCCCACTGTGGGTGAGGACGCGCAGGTTCTGGCTACTGAGATCCTTGTAGCTACGCCTCCGATAAAAAATATGATCAGGGATGAAAGGGTGCATCAGATATATTCTTCGCTGCAGACATCTCAGAAGATGGGGATGAAGACTATGAACCAGTCCCTGGCGGAACTGTATAATTCAGGCGTGATCAATTATGAAGCCGCTATTTCCAGGTCTACCGATGTGGAGGAACTGGTCAAATTGATCGGATATCCCAGGTAGACCGGGCCGCCGGGAGAATTTGAAGATGCGTTGATCCTGCGAGGGGGAGGGATTGTGGTACTGAAAAAAAGAACAGAGGAAAGGCTGGGGGAGATATTGCTGCGCCAGGGGAAGATCTCAAAAAACCAGCTGCAACAGGCGTTGGAGCTCCAGTCGGAGAAAGGCGGCCTTCTGGGAGAGGTACTTATAAGCATGGGGCATGTCAAGGAAGAAGGGATAGCCCAGGCGCTGGTCTCGCAGTACGGTTTTCCGTTTATCCCCCTGGATAACGTTGACTTCAATCCCGAAGCCGCCCGTATTTTTCCAGAAAACCTGGCCAGGAAATACCTGGCGGCGCCGATGGATATCATAGGAGATGTGCTTGTGCTGGCCATGTCGAATCCATTGAACATAAGCGCGATAAAGGAGATCGAGATGTTCACTGAAAAAAAAGCGCAAACGTTCATAGCGGTAATAACCTCGATCAATGAAGCGATAAATAAAATTTACAAAAAAACGTGACTGTTCCCGGCGCCGGAACGGCAGGGTGTAAAATATGGGAAGATCATTTATCGATAAAGTGTGTGACAGCCTTCTGGAAAAAGGGTTGTTGACCGATGCCGACCTTAAGCGGGCAAGGGAGATATATACCGAGAAGGGGGGTAAGCTCACGGACATACTGGTCAAGCTGAACATCGTCACAAGAGAAGACATTCTGCGGGTCCAGAGCGAGGCATATGGATTCCCTTCGATAGACCTGTCGCAGACCAAAATAGAGGAAGAAGTGCTGAAATTGATACCGAAAAGGGTCTGTATGCTCTACCAGGTGCTGCCGGTCTCGGTATCCAGAAAACAGCTTACCGTAGCGATGGTGGACCCGACAAATATTTTCGCGCTCGATGACCTTAAAGCCGTTACAAAGATGGCCATAAACCCCGTGATAGCCGACCGTGACGATATGCAGACGGCCATTGAAAATTCGTATGAGCGTTCGGCGACGGAAGAAATATCTGAGATAGTGGAAGGCATTTCCGGTTCTGAGATGGAAATGGTGTCGAAAGGCGAGGATGAGGAGATGTCTTCCGGTGAACTGCTGAAGATAATGGAAGAGACTCCCGTAATAAAGCTTACCAACCTGATAGTAAGCCAGGGAGTCAAGGAAAAAGCCAGTGATATCCTTGTTGAACCCATGGAGAAGGAGTTCAGGGTGCGGTACAGGATCGACGGGATACTTCATGAACGCCAGTCAGCGCCGAAAAAATACCACTGTCCGCTTATATCAAGGTTGAAAGTGATGTCAAATCTGAACATAGCCGAAAGACGGCTGCCGCAGGATGGCCGGTTTCAATTAAAAGTGGCGGACCGGAACGTGGACTTCAGGTTGTCCATCCTTCCCTCTATAACAGGAGAGAAGGCATGTTTGAGGATACTTGACAAGGAACAGGTCATGATAGACATCAACAAGCTCGGGATAAAGGAAAGAGACCTCAAAAAGATCCTCGCGGCGGGAGAAATGCCCCACGGTATGATACTTTCCTGCGGCCCTACGGGGTCCGGCAAGACTACAACATTGTATTCACTGCTCAAGTATATAGATTCTCCCACCAAGAACCTGGTGACGGTCGAGGACCCGGTGGAATATGAAATAAAAGGCATAAACCAGGTGAATGTGAACAGTGACATAGGCCTGACCTTCGCGGGAAGCCTGAGGTCGATATTGAGGCAGGATCCCGACGTCATATTGATCGGGGAAATAAGAGATTACGAGACTGTGGATATCGCTATAAAGGCGGCATTGACCGGGCATCTCGTATTAAGTACTATACACACAAACACGGCCAGCGGGTCGATTGTACGGCTTATGAATATGGGGGTCGAACCTTTTCTTATCGCTTCTTCGGTCATACTTATTGTGGCGCAGAGGCTGGTGAGGAGACTGTGCCCCGAATGTAAAGAAGCGTATGTCCCCACGGAAACGGTGGCGAAAAAATACGGTCTTTATGACAAAAACGGGGATATTGCGACAATATACCGTCCAAAAGGATGCGGACGATGTTTTAATTTCGGATATAAAGGCAGAGTGGCGCTCGTGGAATGCCTTCAGGTGACCCAGGCCATCAAGGCACTTTTGTTCAAACGGGCCGGTGAGGGCGAGATAGAGAACAAAGCCCGGGAGGAAGGCATGGTCACTTTGCGGATGAACGGCATCGAGAATGTGGTCGACGGTATGACTTCACTGGAAGAGGTCCTGCGGATAACCGCGCAGGACCGCAAGGTCGAGCAGGAGCAGTAATATGGAAAGATCGGCTCAGGAAAAGATAATGAAATCGATAGTGGACAAGGGCCTGGCTGACCAGGACAAGATCCGCAATCTTTTTTCAAGCGGCAAAACAGGCCGGAATGGTGATTTCATAAAAATACTTGTGGACAATAACATACTTTCGGACAGGGAACTTTTGTCGATCATGAGCTGTGAGTTCGATCTGCCCCCGGTAGATCTGTCCAGGATAAAGATCGATGAGGATGTCGCGAAGCTGCTCCCCCCGAAGATAGCTTTAAAATATAACATAATCGCTTTATCCAAGCTGGGGGATAACCTGACAGTTGCCGTAACGGACCCTACCGATATTTTTGCCATAGATGACGTGAGGACCGTGACAAGGTGCGAGGTCTCCCAGGTCCTGGCGTCAAAAAGCGACATCGCGGCGGCCCTGAACGTATACACTTCCAGGGAGGAACAGGACGTGTCCGTGATCCTGGATGAGACCGCTGACGGTGAGCCCATGGTCGAAGAGGTCGAGAGGGTGAACATGGAATCCCTCGATCTCTCCAGTGAAAGCGAAGCCGCTCCGATAGTGAAGGTGGTGTCGGTACTCATAAGTGAGGCGATAAAGCGAAGGGCCAGCGATATACATATAGAACCCCTTGAAAAATCCCTGAGAGTAAGGTACAGGATAGACGGGGAATTATATGATGCTTTTGACCTGCCGAAGAAAAATCAGAATTCTATAATCGCGCGCATAAAGATAATGTCAAGCCTTGATATAACAGAGAACAGGGTCCCCCAGGACGGGAGGTTCAGGATAAAGCTGGAGGGAAGGGAGATCGACTTCCGCGTATCCGTGCTGCCCACGGTGCATGGTAATAAGATCGTCCTGCGCGCGCTGGATAAAGGGAATATAACGATCGGGCTGGAGTCACTGGGGTTTCTTCCGGACCCGCTGAAGGATTTTGATCGCGCGCTCGAGAAACCCTTCGGGATCATCCTGGTCACGGGGCCGACCGGCAGCGGCAAGTCGACCACGCTTTATTCGGTTCTGAACAAGATCAATGTCCCTGAAATAAACATTATAACGGTCGAAGATCCGGTGGAATATCAGGTAGCGGGTATAACTCAGGTGCCGGTCAACCATGAGATAGGGTTGACCTTCGCGTCGGGGTTGCGTTCCATACTCAGGCAGACCCCCGATGTTATCCTGATCGGGGAGATACGCGACCACGAGACCGCCGATATAGCGATCAAATCATCCCTGACAGGGCACCTGGTCTTAAGTACGCTTCATACCAATGATTCGGTGGGGGCTATTACGCGGCTTGTAAACATGGGCGTAGAGCCTTTTCTTATCGGGTCCAGCCTTATAATGGCCTGCGCGCAGAGACTTCTGAGAAAGATATGTCCGCATTGCTCCGAAGAGGCTACGATCCCCGTGGATGTGCGAAAGGACCTGGAGGGTAGATATCCTGAAGTGAAAAACGTCGATAAGTTCTACCAGGGGAAAGGGTGCTCCAAATGCAATAATTCCGGATACAGGGGCCGGTTGGGCACGCTTGAGACATTATATATAGAGGATGACATAAGGGACTTGATAGGTTCCGGGGCGTCTGAAGTTGAAATAAGGGCCCTTATAGCGGAAAAAGGGTTCAGGACGCTGAGGCAGAACGCCATAACAAAGTTCTGCAAAGGTCTTACGACGCTTGATGAAGTTTACAGGGTGACATAGAAATGCGCGCAGTCAGGAGTATGGAGTCAGGAGAATGCTTTTTCTTGTGTTGTGTACTGACACGATGCAGTAGAGTCACGTCCGCGGCGGAACAGTAAAAAAGGAGATAAATGCCTAAATTCGTATATACAGCCAAAGAGTCCGGGGGAAAGACCATAAAAGGCGACCTTGAGGCTAATGATAAAAAACACGCTCTTGAGCTTTTGCGTGAAAAAAAACTTCTTGTGCTTAAGCTGGAAGAGACAAGCGTGAAGAAAGGCCTTTTTTCCATTTCTTTCGGCAGAAAAAGGGTGACACTCGACGAACTGGTGGTTTTTTTCAGGCAATTAGCAACCATGATCGATTCCGGTATACCGGTGGTCATGTCCCTGGATATCCTTATTGAGCAGACGGAGAACATCACACTCAAGAAGATCCTGACAGATGTCCGCAATGCCGTTAATACGGGTTCGAGTCTTTCAGACGCGATGATAAAACATTCCGATACTTTCAGCGCCCTATTTGTCAATATGGTCCGGGCCGGGGAGTCAAGCGGGACCCTGGATGTTATATTGGACAGGGTGGCTTCGTATATCGAGAAGACCAATGCTCTCCAGAAAAAAATAAAAGCGGCTCTGGTATACCCCGCGGTCGTTTCCGGCATGGCCGTGATCATCACTCTCGTGCTCATATTGAAAGTCATCCCTGTATTCAAGGACATCTTTACGGGTTTCGGGGCGCAGCTTCCTACGCCGACACAGATACTTATAGATATAAGCGATTTTATGCGTGGAAATTTTCACTGGATAGTCTTCTTTTTCATCGCGTTGATCGCGTTTCTTAAATGGTATTCCGGGACTGTGAACGGGAAAAGGGTCCTCGACGATTTTAAATTAAAAGTCCCTATTTTCGGGTCTTTACTGCGCAAAGTCGCTATAAGTAAATTCAGCCGCACATTAAGCACCCTGGTCAAAAGCGGTGTACCCATACTTTCAGCGCTTGAGATTGTCGCTAAAACGGCCGGGAACACCGTGGTCGAAAAGGCCGTGGATAAGGTCCGGGAAAGCGTCCGGGACGGTGAAAGTATCGCGGCGCCGCTGGAAAGAAGCGGTATTTTCCCCGCGATGGTGACCAGGATGGTTTCAGTCGGGGAAAAAAGCGGGCAGCTTGAAAAAATGCTCACTAAAATATCGGATTTTTATGATACACAGGTAGATGCCTCTGTCGACGGCCTTACCAGCATGATAGAGCCGTTGATCATAGCTTTTCTGGGCATAGTCATAGGCGGCATAGTCATGTGTATGTTTCTTCCGATATTTAAGTTGTCAACAGTTATTGGTATGTAAACCGTAAAAATAGGTAACTAATTTTGTTACATAGAGTTAGTCGTTTCAAAATTTGCCTAACTGAAATATGCTGGTATACTAGGTTTTGTAGGGGTAAGATCTTAATGGTCCTATAATCTTTGTTCTTTGAAAGGAGGTGAGAAATATGAAGCTGAGAAAGTTGATGGGTAAACAAGGTTTCACGCTCGTTGAAATTATGATCGTTGTTGCAATTATAGGTTTATTGGCCGCAGTTGCCATTCCTAATTTCATGCGGGCAAGGACCCAGGCGCAGACAAATGCCTGTATCGCCAATCTGAAACAGATGGATGGTGCGAAGACATTGTGGGCGCTGGATGGGGGAAGTGGAACACCGAACTGGACGGATCTGGTAACCGCTTATTTAAAAGCTATACCATCATGTCCGGCGAATGGGACATATACGCTGAATGATGCCGACAGCGATCCTACATGCGACCAGTCCGGGCACGTACTTCCGTAATATTTTTTCTTGCGGATAAAAAAAGAGGGCATACTATCAAAGCATGCCCTCTTTTTTTGTCAATAGATGTAAGCATTTCAAAAAGTCAGAAATTTATGTTTGTTTTTTGAATTTTCCTTCTATAAACTAGTGATATGAAACTATCTTTATATAATATTAACAAATGCGCCACTTTTTAAATTTATTTAAAAAGTTTATTTCATATGTCGTGGTATCAACTAAATGGGGATGTATGTTTAAAGGTTTAAAGTCTAAAAGAAGAGGGATCATTATAAGACGGTCGGTCAGTATCGGACTGGTTTGTTCCATGCTGATCTTCACCGCTTATGACGCGTATTCTTTCACGGGCGGACTTTTGCCGGCGCGTATGATGATCGATAAAGAGGAAAACCTTCCAGCAAAATTCTCTGTTGAAGGGTTCAGCCTGCCCGTGGGATTGGCGTCGATAAGGGAGCGCTATACCCCTGCCGGAAGTGCTAACGAAAATATAATACTTCATATCCAGGACGCGCATTGCAATTACAACGCCCAGAAGGCCATCAATGAGATCATACAGTATATTTCATCCGAATACGGGGTGACGGCTATAAACCTAGAGGGAGGAGCTGGGCCATATGACATATCCATTTTTACGGATATAACAGACAAAAAACTCAGGGAAAAAGTATCTGATTATTTCGTTTCCCGGGGATTATTGAGCGGCCCGGAATATTTCGCGGTGAACAATCCGGACAGGGCCGATCTCTGGGGTATAGAATCGGTGGGCCTGTATCTCAAGAACCTTTCGGTCTATCGCGGGTCATTGGATTACAAGAGTGATGTGCGGAGGAGCATCAGTATCCTTGAAAAAGCCATCGGAAGATTGAAAGATAAGATATACTCGGACAAGCTCAAGCTGTTTGACGGCAAATACAACGGTTATAAAAACAAAAGCATCGATTTTCAGGATTACCTGGATTTTCTTTTCAAGTGTGCCCGGGAAGAGATGATAAACATAAAGAACTTCAAAAATGTTTATCTTCTGAAACTCGCGATGAGGCAGGAAAAAGATATCGATTTTGACAGGGCGAACAGGGAAAGAGATGAGTACATCGATGAACTTCACGACCTTCTTTCAAAAAAAGATATAGAGGAACTTGTACTTAAGACCGTTGATTTCAGGGAAAAAGTCATCTCTGACGCTTCCTTTTATGAGTTTCTGGTGAAAAAAGGCGCCCTTGTCGACCTTGACCTGGATGATTATCCGGACCTTCAGAAATACATAGTGTACATATCGGTCTATTCCGCTATAGATAAGACGGAGATGATGTACGAGATCGAAAGCCTGGAAGACACGCTTAAAGGCGTGATGTTCGAGAATGACGAACAGGAAGATCTGGCCGTGTTCTCAAAGAATCTTACCCTGTTGAAAAACATGTTCGATATAACTCTTACCAAATACGATTATGAGTATTATTCCGCTAACAGGGTAAGATTCTCGGCAGGTGAATTCAGGTCATTTATCGAACGCATGTCGGCACGGTACGGTCTCGATGCCGGGATCGGCGGGGATATGAAGCGGCTTGATGTTTTCCGCGAAAAAATAGAGAAATTTTACGAGTATTCTTTCCTGAGGGATGAAGCGTTCGTGAAAAACCTCAGATTTTCTTCCAGGGAGATAGAGAGCGGCAAAAGCACGGGGAAGATATGTGTTTTGGTTACGGGAGGTTTTCATGCCGGGAACATTGCTGATATCTTCAGAAAAGAGGGGTATTCGTATATATCCATAATGCCGTCTTTTTCCAACGCGCGGGGATATGTGAACCCGTATTTTGACCTTCTTTCGGGCGGTGGGGATAAATTTATGTCGAACCTGTCGGGCACGCTCAGTTCCTCGATAGCTGTCGCCAGCGCCTTGACCGAACTGGGGAGGCGCGTGGATAAGGAACAGCCTCTTATATACGCCGTATATGTTAAATGGGCCGCTGCTGTCCTTTCCGAGCGCGATCCAAAATCCGGCATAATGCTTACAGCGGGTGACAGTGTCCGGTTTATTGATAAGAATGCTGATGTAAAAAGTGTTTTGGCCGCCGGAGAAGAATATGACGATTACATCAAAGTCGAACTGTCCGATGTTGAAGATGAGATCAGGCGGGACAGGGAAGGCGGCCACACAGGAACAGCATCCGGTGAAAGCAGAGGATTCCAGTCCGAGATCGCGGACAGTTATTACCGCGCAGAGGACATGATGATCGGTGATAAGACTGTAAGCAGTGTCCCGGATCTTGCCGGGATAAGGAATAAGGACTTTTCGCGCAGACGTATGGTGATCGATGAAAAAGACGGGTATGCGGTAGAGCTGGCGATAGATCAGGAGATATCAGCGGAAATGGGGCAGGAGATAGATGAGATACTGGAAATGATAAGGACCGCGATAATGATAAGAGGCCCGGATAAATTTAAAAATATGCCGGATGAGCCTGTATATATCACTTTGCTTGACCGTTCAAAATATCTTTTCGAGGACCACAAAAGAAACAGCATTATTGGTATAAATCGCGTTTTGTTCGATAAAAACCTGTTCCGTCTGACCCCCGAGGAAAGGGATATCTTGTTCCAGGTCGGTATTACACATGAATTGAGGCATGAATCCCTGAAAGGCGGCCCGGAGGACCATGATAAAGCCGAGACCGAACTTACCATGGAAGACGCCGAACTCATACTGGACCTTGCCGGCATATGGGAGAGTGACGGTAACGCGCTATATTCCAGGATGCGGTCAGTAGTGGAAAGCGGGATATTGCACGAAAGCCTCTTTGACCGGCTGGTCGGCAGCTATTTAGAGATAGATAAAGAGATCCGCAGGTTATGTTCACCCGCGGGGGTTGCCCAGGTAAAACGGATCGAGATATGGAAGGGCCTAAATTACGATCACAACAGGGTCGTAAGGTTTTTCCACAGGAATATGCGTGATCTGAAAGGAGTGTTGCGCCAAGGGTATGTAAGGGCATTAAATGATTTTTTCCTGTACACTGCCCAGATCGGGAACAGGGAGGGGTCGGACGCCGGACGGAGTGAGTATATACACGGGACCGATGTAGACTCCGTAGTACCTATTATCGCGTCGGGAAAGATAAGGCAGGCGAAAGGCCAGATGGCGCAGGGGGAAGGTGTGTACGGATTTGAGCTTTCCGGCGAAGCCGGGTTCCTGGTAGATGAGGATATGCATGGCACAAAGAAAGATCAGCTTACCGGAATGCTTCATGGAAGGATGAAAAGGGACGCTTCGAAGAAAGAATTTATGCCGTATGCGATAGTTAAATTTAAAAAATATGAACTCACAAAAAGGGGGGTAAGCGCCGAATATCTCCAGGCGCCGGGAAGAGCCGGTTGGGTAGACACTAACAGGGATAAGAAAGGGATAATATTCGAAGAGGAATATATCCCCGAAGAATGTTACGAAATATTTGTGCCCCAATTTGCCCTGGAATCCGGAGAGTTCGGGCCTCTTTTCGGATATCTTGTGGAAAGGGGGCTTGTGCGCATGGAAAACAACAAAGTCGTGCGCGATGAGAACGGCCTCCCGGTCATCATCTTTGATGACGATATCCTGACGCGGCAAGTTTACGAACACGGCCCGTTGGCGGGTAAACCCACAGGCTGGGTAAAGATAAACCCGGCGTCGATCAACCCGGTCCCCGATCTCGAGAAAATGGAGACACTTGCGCGTGAGATCAATTCAGCGTCTTCAGAAATATTAAAACTGCTGAATGACGATCTTATCGCGGAGGTAAACAGGAAAATACATTCAAGCGGGTATGGCGGTATAGAGATAGACGCCATGTCGACGGGATCGACATCCAGGGGCACTTTTGACAGTTCAAATCCGGATTTTGATTTTGGATTAGTCTTGAAAGGCGATATAGCGGGCCTGACCCCAAGAGACAGGATCAGGTTAAGGACAATAGTTGTGGATTTTTTAAATGAGATCTTTGTGGCGAAAAACAATACCGCCGGCATAGAGTTGTTCGAGAGGATGAGAAGTTCTCTTGAGAGTATTTACCGCCGTCATAATCTTCCAGGCAGTTTTGACATCCAGAAGGGATACGAGGCGCCGATCAATACCGGTTCAACGGAAGAGGAAAAGTCATTATACGCGATCAAATTCGTCCTTACGGAAATAACCCCGTTCGGGGAAAGGAACAGGGAAGTGGGAGGCATGGATATCGCCATGTTCTACAAGGAGGGTGACCTGTCGTACCCGGAGCGTTTTGAGGCGCAACTGGAGGACCTTACGGACGGCGATGAGGGCCTGAAGGAGACCGCGCGCAGGGAGATAAGAAAATTAAAACGATTAACTAAAGAATTGAACATTTATAAGACACTGACGCAGAAAAAAGGTATGTTCACAGGTGTTCTTATCGAACAGCTGTTCCTTAACATAGTGCCCCGGGATGATCTTACGGTCGAGGGGTTTATGCGGCAGCTTGATATCAAGTCCCGGGACGGGGAAGATATAGCGCTTTCCCTGCCCGAGGAAATACGCGGTAGATGGGCGGTGATAAGCGAAACAAATAAAAATATACTCAAAGATGTCGCGGCTGTTATCGCGGGTGAAGATGAAACGGGAGAAGGCGACGCGGCGAAAAACCTGAAAGAGGCCGCGGCCAGGGACTTGAGGATCTCCCTGTTCGAGAAATTCAGGGAATCGGATCCCATGCTTGAGGAATTCAGGGATTTTTTATTTAATGGACGCCTGGGAGACCCGGGAAGCAGTCTTCGCGATCTGCGATCCATAAGTTTAAGGGATGACGCGGCTTTGATGGTTTTACAGGAGGCCAAGTACAGGTTGCTCATTCCGTATTTTATGGTGTTACGGGGGTTTGAATATGACGAGTATGAGCGCTTAATAAGAAATGTCAATGAAGGAAGCGTGCGTTTGGGGCGTCGGGTCCTGTCTCTCGATCTGGTCACACCGGATGAGTGGGGCCGGCTTGACGGCAAGATCCAGAGAAGACTGGATGCGTTTATGTCATCCGGCGCGATAGCGAAAGGGAGATGGGAGATCGCGGTCAGCATATCCGCAAGGCCGGAAGACCTGGTGCCCGAAGCCCTGGTTTCGGGTGAAGACAGGGCGGAAAGAGAAAGGATCATAGCTAAGGTCACGGCGGCTGTCGATAATATAAAAGACAGGCGGCTTAATGTCCTGGGGGACGATGACCCTGACAAAGAGAGGGCTATGCGTTTTCTGGGTGAATTGGAAACGGCAAGGCTGTATCTTTTCAACGCCCGGGTCGACAGTCCGGAGGATTATCTGCTGGGGTTTAATATCTTCCGGGACGGACATTTATCGGCGGTCGGCCTTTCGGTCGAGATGCTGGACCGTTTGAACGGCAAAGACCTTGAGGAATATATATTTCATGAGACGCTGGTGGAAGCTTTTCCCGGTACCCATGACATTAACTATGGCAAAGCGGACCGCGCCGGATCCATACAGGGCAAGATCTTCGGGGGCAATACTCTTAAAAAAGTATTAAGGCGCTTTGTGACCCAGATGGTCATGCAAAAGGAAAGAGAAACATTAAAATCCGATATAGGGATGGAAATGCGTTTAGTGGACAGGGCGCCTTCAGGGATAGCTCCGGAACGCGTCGATGAGACTATAGCGATGGGCCGGTCCGCAAGACAGACACAGGAAAATGTCACTGTAGTCGCGGGTTACCGGTTGCCCCATGTAGGCATGGGGGCGGCATTGAAAAAAGCGGTCAGGCGCTTTAATTCCGAAGTCAAACTGAAATTCGGTTCAAAGGGGGATAACCAGCAGGTCAGGGTGAACGAGATAGTATATTCCGATGACGGTGAACTGGACGAGGCCGCGACGATGATCTCTTTTCTTGAAGAAATACAGAGGTTCGACGAGACGGATAGCGAAAAGTTTATGGTAGTGTTTTTGCCGGAAATCGGGTGGAATACCTCGGACGAGGGGCTTGACCGGGAAAGGACGGCTAAAGAAGCGCTGACAGACTGGCTGCGGGACAGGAATAATATAGACGCTATGGCGCGCGCGGATAACAGGATAGACGACGTATATATGCGGCAGGTGTTCCAGAAACTGGGATCAGACCGTCTGGTCGTCCAGAAAGACGGTTACTGGGACTGTTACGCGAGAGCTGAAGACGGTACGCAGGTCATACAATTCCCGGACATCGCCGCGAGGTTCAATCTGGCGAGGCATTATGCCGCTTTCCTTGTCACGGATAATCCCGCGGGGAAAAGGGACATAATGGTGCATATAATAGACGCGTGGAATTATTTGTCCGGTGAGGAAATAACGATTCCCGGGGAAGTGCTGGAAAACGAGGATCTTTTTATGAGATTCCTTAATACGATGATATTGAGCATCAAACCGTTGGATTACAGGGAAATAGCCGAATATGAGTCAATGCTGGAAAAAGTGGGGCGATCGCTGTGATTTGTCATATATGGAGAAATGAGATGGATATCAGCCTTACATATTACAGGAAGATGATGAAGAAAGTGTCGGTACTGCTGTTCTCGGCGGCATTGATCGTACAGACGGCCGTACCGCCCGGTTATACGCAGGTGGGTGAGGTGCCGCCCGGCGCCGGGATAGATTCTCCCGTAAGAAATTACGCGGGGATCGACCCGGACACTTTTTCAATACCCGCGCATATGGGTGAGGTCAAATCAGCTTTCAAAGGCGCCTCTGACAGGTTTGTCGTCCACATACAGGACGCTCACTGTAATCCCTTTGCCCAGCGCAGGGTCGCGGACATTATAACGTATCTTAATAATGAGTACGGTATCACTATGGTGAACCTGGAAGGCGGTGTGGGCCCTTACGACCTTTCGGTGTTTTACGGTATAACCGGGGATGAGATAAGACGGGAAGTGGCCGAATATTTTGTCAAGAAAGGCGAGATAAACGGCGCGGAATATTTTGCCATAAACAACCCGGGGAAAGTAACGTTATGGGGCGTTGAGGACAAGGACCTTTATATAGCTAATTTAAAAGTCTACCGGGATTCCATAAATTTCAAATCGGAGATCGATGAATACCTGGGGCAGCTTTATTATATGACCGATAACCTTAAGACGCATATATACTCACCTGATCTTATGGATATCGATAAAAAATATCATGAGTACAAATCCGGGGGTATGGCGTTCCGCGAATATATATCTTTTATCCTGAAAAGATCCGTGAGACTGGGTATAAACATGGATTCACTTGGCAACATAGATCTTCTCGCCAGGACGCTGGAGCAGGAAAAACAGATCGATTTCGAGGAGGCGAATGATGAGAGGGACCGTATTATAGGCAGGTTGAAGAAGACGCTGTCCCAGAAGGAACTGAACGAACTTTTGGCCAGGTCCGTCGAGTTCAAGACGAAAAAGATAAAGGGCAGGACATTCTACAAGTACCTGTTCGGGAAAGCCGCCGAGATCAACATGGAACTGGATGACTTTCCCGTGCTGGGAGCTTACCTGGAATATATCGATACATATGAGTCAATAGACAGAGCAAAGATCCTTGAAGAGCTGGGGCTTCTGGAATCCCGGATAAAGGACCATGTCTGCAGGAATGACGAGGAAAAGGACCTTGTGACTTTATCCCGTCACCTGGCTATACTCAAGAACATTTTCGGTATCAATGTCAACAAGAGTGATTTCAGGTATTACGCCGGCAACAGGGACCAGTTCGACGTCAGTAATTACCTTTCATTTTACCGTAAGGAAGCTCCAAAATACAGGATGACTTTCCAGCCCGATGAAGGGATCGCGCGGCTCGACGATCTGCGTGATGATATCTCGGTCTTTTACGGTTATTCCTTTAAAAGGGACGAAGCCTTTATGAAAAATATACGGTTCCCGGGCAGGGGGACCGGCGCCGGGGGCAAGGGATTGAGGCCGGCGGTATTGTTCACAGGGGGGTTCCATACCGAGAACCTGTGCGATCTTATGGAAAAAGAAGGGATATCATATGTTTCGATATTACCCAGGTTTACCACATCCAGGGACTGGAAGAACCCCTATTTCGAGATATTGTCCGGGGAAACGACCGGGATACAGGAAGTCCTGCGTTCGGCATTGATGAAACCCTCAATGATGGCGGTGCCGAGCAAGCTTAATTCCATAGCCGACAGCGCGTTGGGTGATAATGCCCGGGTTATCATGGGGATAAGGATCCTGCTGCGGGAGAGGATCGTGGAAGAGATAGTCAGGACAGGCGCGCGGACCGGGATAATCGTGGTCGGGACTGATAATAAACCGCTGGCAGACATGAGCACCGGCGCGCCGGTTATTTTCGGGGACGAGGATCCCGGGAGCAGGAAGATAGAGGTGGCTCTGGCTGATCTTCTGGCCGAGATCGAAGACCGGGAAAACGCCGCTGGAGATAATTCCCTGGCCGGGGAGTTCAGGGAGAACGTGTTTAGCTTATGGGAGAACATACTTTCGGTGCGCCCGGAAGATTACGAGACCACCCCGATGAAACTGGCGGAACGGGAAGCGCTGATCAAATCGCTTGAAAGCGAGGGATATGTTATAAGCGCGGGTCCATACACACAATTGGAAGGGATAGTGAGCCGTATACAGCGCATGGTGCCTGCGGAGGCGCGTTCATCGGCTATGAAGATAGCCCAGGATTTTATTGAAAATGTGGAAATACACGGTGGTGGATGGGGTATCTTGATGGCAAAAGTCGATGAAGCCGGCGACAAACTCCATATTTCGGTCATGGATCCAGGGAAAGGGTTTCCTGTTGATGCGGAAGGCCGCCCTGAAATATCCACAGTGAAGAGCAGGGGCGCGCTGGAGATCGATCTTATCAGGCAGGTCGATGACGCCGGGAGGAGAGGAAGGGGCATAGCTCTGGGAGAGGACCTCCTGATCGCGCCGGACCTGGCCATATACAGCAAAGGCCATGTATGGCAGAAAGACCACGGCCTGAGAAGTTACCAGGACGCGGGGTTGACGTATCCCGCCCGGAAAAAAGGCGCTATGTTCATGGCGAGCATAGATCTCGGGGACAACGGGCGGGAAGATCCGGAAGACACGGGCAGTGAGGCGGATGGGATCGGTGATCTTGACGCGTTCAGGGCAGATTTCAAAGAAGGCGGATGGGTAGTCAGGGCCGATGGGCCTAAAATAGGATGGACTAACGACTTGTTGGGAGGTAAAGCGACAAACAGGTTTTTGGATGAACTGAGGACTGTAGGCCGTGAGTTCGCGGCAAAATACAGTTCCCTGGCAGGATTTCATGCAAAAATACCAGACAGGGGTTCAGATGAGTTTGAATTCGCATTCAGCAGTGATTACTCCAGGGCGGATATAGAGAAAATTATGGGCGATCTGCAAAAAATGATAAAAGCACATTTCAGTAAATACCGTGTTGTGACATTTACCGGCGGATTGCCCGCGGATATTGTGACGCGGCTGGAAACAGCCGACGGGGTTCTGGGCGTCAATTCACAGGGGATAACAAGTACCGATGGATCCACGACGATAGCATGTGAGGCGGGGAGTGTAGCATCGGTTGTGGATACCGTAAGGGGAAGAGTGAACGCGGGGCAATTTACAGATTTAAGGATACCTTACTTATCGATGGGAGCGGCGCGCGGGACAAAAGAAAAATATGACAGCTTAAAAGTCAAGAGCAGCGCCGGCCATTTCGATTTGACCAGCCGTATCGCGGATAGTGTGCAGGAACATTACAAAGGGGTCCCTTTTGAAGAGATGGGGACATTGATAACATTCGAAGAGGACGTACCGCCTGTAACGAGAGAAGAAGGTGAAAGGGTAATACCGATAAGTGGTGAACGGGTAAAGGAGATCGAGGCTGAGTTGAGCCGGCGGAAAGATCCGTTTAAAGGAAAATATAAGCGGGAGGGATTATATGGTTGTTATGCAAGGGACTCCCTGGGCGGGATCATCAATGAACTTTCGAAGATATATGAAAAACGTGATTCAGCTGAAATGGATGAATACAGGGGAGCGTATCTTATCCGCGGCCCGCCTGATAGTTTCTATGTGGTGGAACTGGGCGACCGGGGTGTGGAACTCGCAAAAGTGTCAATGGGCTATCTGGCGGCAGAGGGCACCGCTTTGGACAGGATATTCCGTCAATCATTGATGGAGAGGGGCAGGCGGCTCGAAGAAGAGAAGACGGATGGTGGCAGGGCCCAGGCAGGGTTCAAGGGGATCAATACGGCATTCGGCCACGATCCCAGTAATGCGGTCATTAAAGCGTTGTCATCGGCGGTCGGGCGCGCATTCGAGGCCAGAGGCCCCGAGAACGTCGCGGATGCTATTTCAAGGATCGTGAATGGTATGTTTAACGTGCAGGGGGATGACGACGCTTTTCAGGCGATAGTCAAGGTATCACATATGACTTTTCAGGATGCGGAGAATAAGACCCGGGAAGGCGATAACCCCATCAATACGATCATCAATCGTGTTGATGATCTTCTGGAAGCCAGAGGCGAAAGATCGAATAAAAAGGAATTTATTACGGAAAATAAAAACATATATAAAGACGACGGCAAGATCACGGATGATATGGAAGAGGACATCCAGAATGACCTGGTTAACGTGAGAAGCATTAAGATGCTTAGAGCAAAGGATAATCTGGAGCTCTCAGACAAGGATCTCGCTAAAAAAGCGGAACATTTTGTGGACTACACGGACCCGTCAAAAGAAGATCCTTTTAAGAAGATAGCGGCTAATTATTTTGAGTTCGCTAACCTCGAACAGGGGGATATACTGTACAGGGAAGCGGAGAATGTTGTACCCGTGATAATAAACATACTGGAGGGCAATATAGCATTCGGCCCGCGCGCGGCGGAACCCGTGAAAACCAGTGACATGATGAGGAAAAGCGCCCCGACTTATTGTATCGAGCCGATAGTGAACGAGGAGGATATGTCGTTCGCTACCAATATGCTGAAACAGGCGGAAAGGAATTTAAACCGCGCGGACCAGGCTGTAACGGCCCGCGGGTATGTCGCCGACGAAAACCTTCAGGATAATCTTCTCGAAGAGATATCCAGGGTGCTGCCTGATTTTGTCGCCGGAAGTGAAAAGGATGGAAGGACAAGGATGTCCGTACGCATTGTCACCCGCGAAAGCGATGTGTCTAAACAGGCACAGCAGCGGGAGACTGTCACGGGATTGATAAGGGATGAGCTTGTCGGGATGGGCCTGGGGGAAGAGCGTATCGATGTACTGCTGGGCAACAGGGAGCGGGGGATAGAAGGAAAACTGAGGATAATCCAGACTTTTATAGGCGACGTACGCTATATAAACACCGTTTCGGATCTTTTTACGGATATACTGCTTATGGAATGTGACAGATACGGCAAAGAAGACGGATACCCGGGCGAGATACCCCCGGATCTCGGCGCCCGGTTATACTGGCTGTTGTTTTCCACCAATTACGATTTCGATAAGCTTGAACCCGCGGATATCTCCGAGGCGATGTCGCGGATCTTCAATGGAGATATGGTGCTCAGGATAAGAAAGATCAACTGGGAATCCATAAGGGAATGGAAACGCGGCCAGGACGAGATACTCAGGTCGCTGTAATGCAGAGAACAGAAGACAGAGGACAGAAGACAGAAGACAGAAGACAGAAGACAGAAGACAGAAGACAGAAGACTCCCCGGGCCGGTACACCGTCAATAGCGCATAAACTGCAGAAGGTGTATAGTAAAGACACATACCCCGATGATGACGCGCAGGCCTCTCGACAGGATATCAAATGGTGTTTGAAAGGGCGATCTTAATAAGCTGAACGTCCCTTCCGAAAAAAGAAATATACCCGCGAAAAAAGCGAAATAATCAATTGTGATGTCGGCGAACCTGGAATCAAAGACCCTGCATGTCAGGATAAATGTCGCCGCGGAAAGCATCAACAGGGCAATGACAAGCCGTAGTTTTTTCATGTTAAAGAATTTAGCATGTAATCCCGGTCTTGGCAAGAGGGCCGTGCCAATATAAATGATAAAAATAAATTTGCGAAATCATGCGATTATATTATAATTATATAAAAGCGCAGGAGGTAAAATGGTGCGGGAGCCCGCGGTGGCGGGGTATTTTTATCCGGGTACAAAAACTCGGCTTGAGGGAGATCTGGATAGCCTGATAGTTCCGGCGACGGTCAAGATAGATGCGGTCGGCGCGGTCGTTCCTCATGCCGGATATGTTTATTCCGGGCACACTGCCGGTAAAGTATACGGGAGACTGAACCCTGTCGATACGTATATCATCCTCAGCCCGAACCATACGGGGCTGGGGGAGCCGTTTTCCCTGAGCGATGAAAAATGGAATACACCGCTGGGAAGCGTTGACATCGACAGGGAGCTAAGCCGCGGGATACTGAAACGGTCCGGGCTTGTTCGCATGGATGAGGCCGCGCATCTGCAGGAACATTCTATTGAGGTGCAGGTGCCGTTCATACAGAAGATCTCCCCGGGGGCAAGTATAGTACCTATCACGGTCCAGGCCGGGGCATACCCGGCTCTTGAAGAAGTTGCCTGCGCGATAGCGGATGCTATCTCGGATTCCAGAAAAAAAACCTGTATAATCGCCTCCAGTGACATGACACATTATGAATCCCGTGATAAAGCGAGGGTCAAGGACCGTCACGCTATCGACAGGATACTCGAGATCGATCCGGAAGGACTTATGGAGACGGTGGAAAGTGAGCGGATCACGATGTGCGGATATGCGCCCACGGCCATAATGCTTATGACAGCCCGGAGGATGGGGGCTGAAAAGACGGAATTAGTGGATTATTCGGACAGCGGTACTGTCACCGGCGATACTGACCAGGTGGTCGGATATGCCGGAGTGATCATATATTGACCCTTTGGAGATCAGGGGGATTTTACGTTTATGAGTTTATTCAGGAAAAAAATAGTTCTGGCCCTGGGCGGCGGGGCCGCGCGGGGCCTCTCGAACATCGGTGTCCTGAAGGTCCTCGAAGGCCATTTCGGCCGGGAGAAGATGCCGTTCGACATGATCGTCGGTACTAGCATAGGAAGCCTTATCGGCGCGGCGTATTGTTCGGGAGTGCCTGTCGGGGAGCTTGAACGGATGGCTCTGGAGTTTAACTGGCCCGGGCTTCTGGATTTTACTTTAGACCCTACCGGATTGATCAAGGGGGGCAAGCTCGAGGATATCATCAAAAATATGATAGGAGATAAGACATTCGAGGGGCTCAAAGTGCCTTTCGCGTTGACGACGACCGATATCCAGTCGGGAGAGGAACTTATTCATTACTCGGGAGACCTGATCAAACTTATACGGGCAAGTTGTTCCTGGCCGGGGTTTTTCTCATCGGTAGAAATAGACGGCCGGCTCCTGGGGGACGGAGGCATAAGGAATTCCATACCCACGAAATTCGCTTACAGGCTGGGCGCGACTTTTGTTTTAGCGGTAAATCCCGGTTTCGCGGTAAGCGAAAAAGGCATAGACAACGCTTTCAAGGCTTTGATACAATCCATACAGATCATGGGTGAGGAACTGAACTATTACCAGTCCAAAGCGGCCGATGTCGCCGTGGATGTAGAGATGCATGATGTGGACCAGTTCGATTTCGATAAGTCGGCGTATATAATCAAAGCCGGTGAACTGGCGGCCCAGAGGATGATCCGCGAGATCGGGAGAAAGCTGTTCCTGCACAGGATGTTAGGGATCTGAAGCAATGGAAAAGATGCATACGATGGATTTCAATCTTTTTATTTCGGGGCTGATCGCCGAGGGGATGATATCCCTGGGGGTGTTCCAGAACCCTGTTACCGGTAAATTTGATAAGAACGTGGAGCACGCTTCTTATATCATAGATACGCTGGATATGCTTAAGGGCAAGACTTCGGGGAACCTGACGGACGAGGAGAACAGGAACATCGAACAGGGGTTGTACCAGCTCAGGATGATGTATGTAAATGAAAAAAAGAAAGGCCCGGGTGAGGATGTCCCGGGTCCCGCGGAGGATATCGATAAAAAGGAGAACAATTGAAAGAAAAAGCCGTTTTATTAGCAAGACTACTGATCAGTTTCGGGCTTCTGGGAGGACTTTTCTGGATGATGCGGAAGGACGCCGGCGCCATAGTCGCCACTATAACCACATGTGAATTCAGGTATGTTTTTTTGGCGCTCGGCATATTCACTTTAAACACTGCGACACTGGCCTGCCGGTTGAAGGTGGTTTTTCACGGGGAAAATATACATGTTAGTTTTCTTTCGGCTGTGCAGTTGACGCTCATGGGGTATTTCTTCAATAATTTTATGCCCACCGCGGTCGGCGGTGATCTGGTCAAGGCCCATCTGGTCGCGTCCGATAACGCCAGTGACAGCCGTGTGAGGTCATACGCCAGCGTGATGATGGACAGGTTAATAGGATTATATTCTTTTCTTATTGTAGCCGGAGCCGCCTTACTGGTCGACAAAGGACGGTTCAGGATGCAATCCGTGAAACAGATAGTCTTTACACTTTTGCTCATAGGTGTCGTGATATTCATCACCGTGACTAACAAAAAAGTCGCGGTCCTGATGGAAAACATTTTTATGAGGATAAAACTGGGAAAGCTGGGGGAAAAACTGGATTCGATCTATAAGATCGTCCATGATTACCGCAATAGGATGGATGTCGTGATCAAGGCGCTGGTAATATCAATGGTATCCCAGAGCGTATATTTTATTACAATTTACACATTTTTTCTGGCCCTGGGCAGCGATATAAGCCTGGGGAATATATTTCTGGTGATGCCGGTCGTGACTTTTATCAGTATGATACCGTCGATCGGGGGGCTTGGTGTGCGGGAAGGCGCCATTGTGGCGTTTTTTTCGCCGCTTACGGCGAAAGATACGGCATTTGCCGTAAGCATACTGCTTCTGTTCGGCTTGTTTTTCATAAGCATGATAGGCGGGGCGGTATATCTTTACTGGACAGTTTTCAGAAAAAACGGCAGAAGCGGAGGATCCCCGTTACCGGCGGACACGGATATATAGAGATCTCAAGTTGTTTTATTGTTAACAGGGAGGGTGTATGTCAAAAATTCTGATCATTAACGGGCCTAATCTGGATCTTTTGGGCAGAAGAGAGAATGATATATACGGTGAAGAGACTATCGACATGATAAATTCGGAAATAAAGAAGATCGCCGGTGATGAAGGCGTCGAATGCGAGTTCTTCCAGTCCAATCATGAAGGCGACATCGTTGACAGGATAAGGGATGCGGATGCTTCGGGCATCATGATAAACCCGGCGGCATATACGCATACAAGTGTCGCGATAAGGGACGCTCTCAGCGCTAAGGCCATACCCGTTGTGGAAGTACACATCTCCAATATCTATGCCCGGGAAGAATTCCGCCATAAATCCCTTATAGCTCCTGTGGTAACCGGTCAGATAAGCGGGTTCGGGAAAGACAGCTATTTTCTGGGCATCAGGGCTATTATAGCTGCTGTCAAGGGCGATCGGCGGTGATCCAAGTCATGATGGGCGAGGGACTTTCCGCGCCGGCCGCGACAGGGGGACATGAAGACATTTTTGGATTATAATAGACGCCTGCGACGCTTGCGAAGAAAACTGTCGGAAGCGGGTGCGGACGCATTGCTGGTATCAGACGGTGTAGATATATCATATTTAACAGGAACGTATTTTGAGAACAACCTGCTCCTGTTATTCGGCAGTGGAAGGACCCTGTATCTGGCGGACGGCATGAACCGGGATCTTGTTATGCACAGGATGTCCGCTCTTGACGTGGACGTCAAAGGCGGGGCAATATACGGGGAATTGGTCAGGGTATTGCAAAATGACGGAGTCAGGAAGCTTTTTTTAAGCCTGGATAATATCACGGCGGGAGTCTTTAACCGGCTGAGAGGGGACCTGAAAAGAACCACGATGATGGATGCCCCCGGGTTTATTTCCGGAATGCGGATGATAAAGGATGAAGACGAGGTGAATGTTATCCGCCGGGCTGCCCGGAAGACCATGGATGTATGGCGGCGCGTAAAACGCGTGGTATCTCCCGGGATAACTGAGAAGGCGCTGGCCGGGATCGTGGATGTAGAGATAAGAAAGGTCAGTGACGGTAATTCTTTTCCCACCATTGCCGCGGCAGGGCCGATGAGCGCGTTCCCGCACGCGATCCCCGGCGACAAAGTCGTAATGCCGGGTGAGCATGTATTATTTGATTTCGGGATCAGGCTGGAAGGGTATTGTTCAGACTTGACAAGAATATGGGCAAAGGGTAGAATAAACCGCAAAATCAGGGAGGCCCGGGAAGCGGTCTACCGTGTTAACAGGGATATTATTAACAGGCTGAAGCCGGGTATACGTATAGGCACGCTGGAGAAGTTGGCACACAAATACTTTTCTGATAATGCTTTAGACAAATATATGTGCCATGGGTTAGGCCATGGCGTGGGATTGAACGTCCATGAACGCCCTTTTTTCAGGATCAATTCCGGTTTATCGCTGAAAAAAGGGATGGTCATCACGGTAGAGCCCGGGTTATATATCCCCGGCGTCGGGGGAATACGGAAAGAAGACATGGTCTTGGTGAATTCTAAAGGATGCGAGGTGTTGACAGTATGATTAATGCGAAACAGTTGAAAACGGGGACGATAATCAAATATAACGGGCAGCTTCACGCGGTAATAGAGGCGCAGCATCATAAACCCGGTAAAGGAGGCGCTTTTGTGCGTTCGAAGATCAGGAACCTTTCCACCGGAGCCATCATTTCTGAAACATTAAGACCGGATGATACGTTTGAGGAGGCTTATATCGAACAGAAGCAGATGCAGTATCTTTACAATGACGATATGGGCTATTGTTTTATGGATGAATCCACATATGAACAGCTTCATATACCCGAGGAGAAGATAGGTGATGTTGTCGAGTATCTCAAAGATAACATGACCGTTACGGCAAACCTGTATGAAGGCGAACTCCTTACGATAATCCCGCCTATTCACGTGGTGCTGAAAATAGTCGAGACCGAACCCGGGCTCCGGGGCAATACCGTCAGCGGAGCGACGAAACCGGCGACCCTGGAGACCGGTAAGATAGTCAAAGTGCCTCTGTTTATCGATAAAGGCGAACTTGTAAAAATAGACACACGGACTGGTGAATATATAGAGAGGGCTTGACGAAACCCGGGGACAGGCGACATCGCGGACGGGATATCGTGCCTGTGGATCAAGTTAAAAGTATAATATACGATAAGGAGAGATATGAATATCAAAAAGATCAAGGAGCTCATTGAGCTGATGACCGATAACGATCTGTCCGAGATCGAGATCGAGCAGGAAAACACCAAGATACACCTTATCAAAAGGCCGCATGGTGTTATAGAACAGCAGGTGATAGCTGCTCCTGTGGCACAGCCCGCACAGGCAGCCGGGGGCCGGGAGCCTGCTGCCCAGCCCGAAGAGGAACAGGGTAACCTGCTGCATGTAAAAGCTCCGATGGTGGGGACGTTTTACAGGGCTTCCGCGCCGGACGCCGATCCGTATGTACAGGTAGGCGACATAGTCCACAAGGGTGACGTGTTGTGTATTGTAGAGGCAATGAAACTGATGAACGAGGTCAAGTCCGAGTATGACGGCAAGATCGTCAGCATACCCGTCGAAAACGCGGAACCTGTTGAGTTCGGACAGACGATGTTCGTATTAGAGCCGGTCTGATGTTCCGGCTTTAACCACATAAAAGGAAAAAAATGTTCTCAAAAATTCTTATCGCAAACAGAGGTGAAATAGCACTAAGGATCATAAGGGCCTGTCGCGAGATGGGGATAAAGACTGTTGCCGTGCATTCGGAGGCCGATGAGGACTCCCTTCATGTCAAGCTCGCGGATGAAGCCGTATGTATAGGCAAAGCGCCGGCGAAAAGCAGTTATCTCAATATTCCCAACATTATAAGCGCGGCTGAGATCACAGATGTCGAAGCGATACATCCCGGTTACGGTTTTCTCGCCGAGGACGCTCATTTCGCTGAAATATGTGAATCATGCAATATAAAATTTATCGGCCCCACGCCCGAGAATATAAGGATGATGGGCGATAAGATGATGGCTAAAAAGACGATGAAAAAGGCGGGTATACCGGTCATCCCGGGGAGTAAGGGAGTCATCAATTCCAAGGAAGAAGCGCTCAAGGAGGCCAAAAAAATAAAATATCCGGTAATAATCAAGGCATCCGCGGGAGGCGGGGGTAAGGGGATGAGGGTCTGCCATAACGACGTACGCCTGATAGGAGCTTTTATGACCGCCCAAAGCGAGGCGGAAGCCGCTTTTGGAAACCCGGAAGTCTATATGGAAAAATATATAGGTGCCCCCCGTCATGTGGAATTTCAGATACTTGCCGATGAAAGCGGGAATATTATCCATCTTGGTGAACGCGATTGTACTATACAGAGGAGGCACCAGAAATTGATAGAAGAAGCCCCTTCGGTGGCTATAACGGATAAGATGCGGAAAAAAATGGGTGAGGCGGCGGTCAGAGGAGCTAAGGCGGTAAATTACAGGGGAGCCGGGACCATGGAATTCCTTGTAGATGGTAAAGATTACTATTTTATGGAGATGAACACGCGGATACAGGTCGAACATCCTGTTACCGAGATGGTCACGGGTGTGGACCTTGTCAAAGAACAGATCCGCATAGCCGCGGGACAGGAGATGGCGTTAAGGCAGGACGATGTCAGGATTTCCGGATGCGCGATAGAATGCAGGATAAACGCGGAAGACCCCGACAGGGATTTTTGTCCCTGCCCGGGAGAGATAAGGTCGCTGTATATACCGGGAGGCATGGGGGTGAGGGTAGATACACACGTATATCCCGGATATGCCATACCTCCTTTTTATGACTCCATGATCGCTAAACTTATCGCTTATGGGCGCGATAGAAAAGAAGCGATAAAAGTCATGCTGCGTGCGCTTGACGAATTCACGGTGGAGCCGATCAATACGACGATCGGGTTCCATCGGCAGGTATTGATGGATTCGGATTTTTTGAACGGCAGGATATCCACTCATTATGTGGAAAAATTTTTTCCAAGGACGGATGCATAAATCTGGATGATACTCCGCCGGAATGGACGGGATCCCGGGAGTTGGAATTGGTGTTCAGAGTTCCGCGGTCCCGGGACTCAGAATAAGGAGGTATAATGAAGCTGATAAAAAGATTGCTCGCACTTCTTTATCTTATTTTGATGGTCTCTTCGGGATCTTTTTTGGTCATGATCTCTGTCAATGCCCTATCCACGGGCAGGTTGGTGGATATCTTGAATATTATTTATTCGGATATGTCGTACCAGCTGACAGTGGCGTCTATAGGGGGGGTATTTATTATCAGCGGCGTACTCGCATATTGCCGTATCATAAAAAACGTGAATAAAAGCCGGATCATATCTTTCCAGAACCCCGATGGGGAGGTCACGATATCCATATCGGCGATAGAGGACTATGTAAAGAAGGTGGTAAAAGATATACACGATATAGCAAATGTGCGGTCGCGTGTATTTTTTAACCGCAAGGGGATAAACATCTCCATCGATGTCACGATGAAAGCCGGGGCTAATATCCCGGAAGTCACTGAAAAAATACAGATGGAACTTAAAAATAAAGTCCACGCGATGCTGGGAGTCGAGGAGAAAGTGAACGTGGTGATGCATGTCAGTAAAATAATGGGCGATACGGTCCCGCGGGGCGGGGCAGAAGAGCCGCATGAACCGGAACCGGCCACCGTGCCGTTCAGATGACAGGAAGGGCTGTGATGGATGCCGGCAAGATCATAAAAGATATTTTTAGTGACAGTATAGGCATAAAAACGGATTTTTTCAGTTCGGCTGAAAATATAGACAGGATCAGGGACGCGTCGGGGCTATTGATCTCCAGCCTGAGGTCAGGCGGGAAGATACTCGTGTTCGGGAACGGCGGGAGCGCGGCGGACAGCCAGCACATGGCGGCGGAACTGGTGGTCCGTTTCGAGAAAGAAAGGGAAGCCCTTCCATGCATAGCCTTGAGCGCAAATACTTCCAATCTGACAGCCTCCGCCAATGATTACGATTTTGACAGGATATTCAGCCGGCAGATCGAGGCCCTGGCCGCACCGGGCGATGTCGCGGTCGCGATCTCGACGAGCGGAAATTCCCGGAATGTGCTGGAAGGCGCGTTGAGGGCGAAGGACAGGGGCATGAAAGTAATAGCTATAACCGGCCGGGACGGGGGAAAACTGGCGCCGCTTGCGGATACGGCCCTGATCGTCGGGCATGATAACACGGCACGTGTGCAGGAAGTACATGTGATGATCATACACATTTTATGCAGGATCATAGAGGATTCACTTTTTTAGACATGACAGGGAATGAGAAAATAATACTGGCGGAAGACCTGGAAAAGAAATTACCCGCGTTGAGGCGCGGGGGAAAAAGGATCGGGTTTACGAACGGATGTTTTGATATACTCCATGCCGGGCATGTGCGGTACCTCGAGGAAGCCAGGGGTCATTGCGATATACTGGTGGTGGGGCTGAATTCCGACAGCTCGGTCAAAAGTATAAAAGGGGATAAACGCCCCGTGAACGGGGAAAGGGCCAGGGCCGAGGTGCTTGCCGGCCTGTTTTCCGTGGATTTCGTGACGCTTTTCAGTGAAGACACCCCCGAAAAACTTATAAGACGGTTGATGCCGGATATAATCTTCAAGGGAGGGGACTGGAAGGAGGATGATGTCCTGGGTTCGGATTTTGTGAAAGCCAGGGGCGGGAATGTGAAGATAATAGATTACGTGGAAGGGTTTTCCACTACCGGGATAATAGAGAAGATGTCCCGGGTCGAAGATAAGCCGTAGAGAGAACGAGGGTATGCTATGGATGCCGGGGTTTACAGGATAATCGACGCGAACTTGAATCGCGTGATGGAGGGTGTAAGAGTATGTGAGGATATCGTAAGATTTTCATCAAACGATGAAAATCTTACATCTCGCCTCAAAACCCTTCGCCATGATGTTTTCACAGCCATCAAGGAGCTTCGCAAAGAACACCTCGAGGAACTTGTTTCCTCGAGAGAAACGGATATGGATGTAGGTAAAAAAAGTTCCGACACGGAAAAGGCCCGCGATAACCTGATAGACCTTTTTTTGGCCAATTCTCAGAGGGGCAAGGAATCTCTGCGGGTCCTGGAGGAAGTGCTTAAACTGTTTGACCGGGAGTTGTCACAGAAATTCAAAAAGTTCCGGTTCCGATTATATGATATAGAGAAAAAGATAGTCAGGGATATCTCAAAAATAATGAAAACCGCGTAAGGGGTGATATGATAAAATTGCCGGAAGGCCTGGTAACCCGGGCGGCCAGGAACGAGGATCAGGGAGCTGGGTACATAAATAAAGGTGTAGCAGCCGGTGAGATCGTTGTACCCTGCAATTCAGGGCGCTGCCTTGACAAGCCCTGCGCGATAGGCAGGGGCTTATCCACAAAGGTCAATGCCAATATAGGGTTGTCTCAATATAATTCTGATATCGACAGTGAGTTGCGGAAGCTGGATGCCGCGGTTGAGTCAGGAGCTGACGCCGTGATGGATCTTTCCACTGGATTTGATATACAGAAACTGCGCGCGAAGATATTGTCAAATGCGCCTGTCCCCCTGGGGACAGTCCCTGTTTATGAGCTGGCATGCGGGAAGGAACAACGTTTTTCAACTATCAGGGAAGAAGACTTCCTGGAGATCATAGAAAAACAAGCCAGCGAGGGAGTCGATTTTTTCACTGTCCATGCCGGGATAACTTACGATCTTGCGAACTACGCGTCGCGGAATCCGAGATTGATCAATATTGTCAGCAGGGGAGGAGCGCTTCTTGCCTCGTGGATGCTGAAAAATAAAAAGGAAAATCCGTTTTATTCGAATTTTGACCGGGTGATCGAGATATGCGCTGAATATAATGTCACCTTAAGTCTGGGAGACAGCCTGCGCCCGGGGGCAATAGCCGATGCTACGGATTTTCTTCAGGTCCAGGAACTCCTGCTCTTGGGAAAATTGCAGGAAAGGGCCTTGTCGGGAGGAGTGCAGGTGATGATCGAAGGTCCCGGGCACGTCCCCCTGGACCAGATAGAGGCCAATGTAAAGTTGCAGAAGAAGGTCTGCCACGGGGCGCCTTTCTATGTATTAGGACCGCTGGTGACCGATGCGGCTCCCGGATATGACCATATAGTATCGGCGATAGGCGGGGCCGTAGCCGCGTGGCACGGGGCGGATTTTCTTTGTTATGTGACCCCGGCGGAACACCTGCGTCTGCCAGATATCGATGATGTGCGCAATGGGGTCATCGCTTCTAAAATTGCTGCGCATGCGGCTGATATCGTGAAAAAACTGCCATCCGCCGAAAACAGGGACAGGCTGATCTCGGAAGCGCGTGCCAGGAGGGACTGGAAAACACAGTTCGCGTTATCCCTGGACCCGCGGTTGCCCGAGCAGATGCGGAGTAGATCCGCGCCCAGGGAAGAAGATGTATGCACGATGTGTTCCGATTACTGTTCAATTAAGATAACTGAAGAAGCGGTGAGGGACCATAAAGATGGGCGGGATATCGCCTGAGGGGTACGGGCCGGACAGATGACTCGTAAAAAATTATCGATAATAGGATCTGTGGCGTTTGACACGGTGGAGACATGCCATGGCCGGAGGAAAAACGTCCTTGGAGGATCAGCCACATTCGCGTCATTAGGCGCTTCTTTTTTTTCGCCTGTCAATCTCATCAGCGTGGTAGGGGCCGATTTTCCCGAAAAACATTTCAAGATGTTCGAAAGACTCAACATCGATACGGCGGGCCTGGAAAAAAAGAAAGGCCGTACGTTCAGGTGGGCCGCCAGATACGATCCTGACCTGCTTCACAGGAAGACATTAAGTGTAAACCTGAACGTCTTTGACGGTTTCCGCCCGGAGATACCGGAAACGGTAAGGCCATCCGATAATCTATTGCTGGCTAACATCGACCCGGAACTCCAGGATTGGATATTCCGGCGGGTCGATCCCTCCGGCCTGGTTGCCTGTGATACGATGAACATCTGGATAGAGAACAAGAAAAAGCACCTGCTGAAATTGCTGAAGAAAATAGACATCCTGCTTTTAAACGACGAGGAGGCGCGCCAGCTTTCGGGTGAGAAAAACCTCCTGGAAGCCGCTAAGTTTATTTCGTCCGCGGGTGTAAGGATGATAGTGATAAAAAAAGGCGAACACGGGGCCCTGTTCTTCTCCAGGGGCTTGAGTTTTATAGTTCCCGCTTATCTGCTGGAAAACGTTACGGACCCCACAGGGGCGGGTGATACTTTTGCGGGCGCCATGATGGGTTATCTGACCATGAAGAACAGGAATTCAGAAACGAACTTGAGAAGATCACTGGTATATGGTACGATATTGGCGTCTTTCACGGTCGAAAAATTCAGCATTGACGGTCTTGTCGGTACGACGAAGGGGCGTCTTGAAAAACGCGTGAAACATTTTGAGAAGCTGACCAGATATTAATAGCTGCCACTGCCGGGTTTTAAAAGAAGGATGGAGGCTGAAAGCACCGGTTTTATTGAGTAAAATGAGCGAGCGTAGCACAATGGTAGTGCTCCAGCTTCCCAAGCTGGCCACGGGGGTTCGATTCCCCTCGCTCGCTCCATCCGCCTTCGCAAATTGATTTCATACAGTGCCAGAAGACAGAAGTCAGAAGACAGAAGACAGAAGACAGATCATTTCGTATATCGTATTGCGTCTATCGTATTGCGTATGTCGTATTGCGTATATCGTATTGCGTTGTACTTTAATATTTCTATGCATGGCCATAGCTGTAGGGGCGCGCCTGTGTGCGCGCCCTGTAGTGAATTGTGAAACGACCCGAGACGGACTCTGTGAATAGTGAAACGAACGATCATCCTTCATTTCTAACCCCCAAATCCCACAGCCCAAATCCCACAGCCCGGAATATCCCGG
>Ga0272443_10000882_pt1 | contig 49309 bp, 39 predicted proteins | sample SSMAcet12_FD_193581 | JGI IMG/M metagenome (GOLD analysis project Ga0272443, IMG submission 193581) | Marine sediment archaeal communities from Little Sippewissett salt marsh, Falmouth, MA, United States - SSM-Acet-12 | ecosystem: Environmental > Aquatic > Marine > Wetlands > Sediment ...
CGAAAATAATCGCTCGCCTGGACACGCCGCTGCTCTCACCCCATGAGAAAGAACGCGAAGGATATGTTCCCAATGTCGTTTATTCCTGCGGTGCAATCATTCATAATCGTGAACTGGTTATTCCCTACGCCATGTCCGACATCAATTCCGGCATTGCAACCGTCGCCGTGGATGCGCTGCTGAACAGTATGCGGGCGGTCGAATCATGAAATCTTTGAATTGTGCCCGAAAAACCAACCGCAATTGGGCACGGCATACGAAAATGGTGACTTTCTCCTCATTCCATTCGATCATGCTGCCGGCATTGTGGGATGACAGGAACGATAAACCTGCAGCGGCAGGTGCTACGTTTTGCGTTTCCTCAGTTAATTCCTTGAGAGGCCGACCGGTTCCCGCCCGGGAGCGGCGACCCTGCAACGCTCGAGCAGGGATCCATCCTGACGGTAAAGGTCGATCAGGGCTTTGAGGTAGTTGACGATGGCCCTCACCTCGGCAATCCGGCTGGCCAGAAGGTCGCGCTGGGCCTGGGCTACCAGGAAGCTGGTCGATTTTCCCACGCGCAACTTTTCGGTTTCGGTACGCAGCTTCTCCTCGTCAAAGGTGCGGGTAACCGAAGACGCGTCAATCTGCTGCCTGGTGCGTCCCACTTCGATGTATGCTGAACGCACGTCCATTTCCACCAGTTGAGACAGGTTGTCGAGCGCTTTCTCGGCCTGCTTGCGGTTGAGCTGCGCCTGCCGGTGCCGGGCGCGTGCCTCGCGGTTGGAAATCGGATAGGCCAGCCGGACCCCGGCCAGGGCATCGAAATTGTTCCCGTCCAGGTTGCCGAGGGCGTCGCCGTAAGAATTGGCATAACCGCTCTTGCCCAGGGTAGCGAAAAGGTCCAGCAGGGGCAGCAGACCGTCGCGGGTCTTGACCAGTTCCAGATCGCCCCGCAGCAAATCAAGACGGGCCTGATTCAGCATCGGCCGCATGCGCGCCGAAACGGCCACGTGTCGATCGACGGCCTCCATCTCGATCTTGGGCAGGGTCGGCTGATGGATCAACTTCACCTCCCTGCTCCAGAGACCGGGCCCTGGCGGGTTGAGCAGCCGCAGCAGCTTCAGATTCAAGGACTGCTCGTTGGCGCGGGCTTCGATGAGGGACTGCGTCTGCGCGGCCACCTTCGCCCTGATCTACTTCGGCGGGTTTACGCTCAACCTGATGACCCTGGGCGGACTGGCCCTGGGGGGTGGGCATGATGGTCGACAGCGCCATCGTGGTGCTCGAAAACATCTTCCGCCGCCGCAGCGAGTTGAACGAATCGCCGGCGGAGGCAGCCGTGGAAGCCACGCGGGAGGTGGGCACGGCGATTATCGCCAGCACCATAACGACCCTGGTCATCTTCGTGCCCCTGGTATTCGTTCGCGGCGTATCGGGGATTCTTTTCAAGGAGCTGGCCTATGTGATCATCTTCTCTCTGGTCTGCGCCCTGACCCTGGCCCTGAGCCTGGTGCCCATGCTGGCATCCAAACTCCTGACGGACACGCCGCGACGCCGACAGGCGGCCTTACGGACCAACGGGTGGGGGACCGCCGCCGGTCTATTCTTTTTTCCACCCCGATGAGCCCCGGTGACGGTGAGCTGACATGAAATCTGCACCGACCGCCAACCATAACCGGGATGTTTCTTCGGAGCGGCTGCAGGCCATCTTGGCAGAGTAAATCGGATCAGCCGACTCGAATACACGCACTTTGAATCTATAACCTGAATGAAATAATAGGAACTTTTTGTAACAGTATCCTTCGACAAGCCAAACATTGCATTTTTAAGAATTTCCTTTCATTAAAACAAGTTAAACACATTGCGGCATCGCTTTATCAAGTTGCGGCTCGTGGTTCGATTCTTGCTTTGAGACTTTGGAAAACCTCAATCTCCCTAAAAAAACCGGAAAGGAACGCGATGCTGCGGCTCGGGGCAATGCCCGACAAAGCCTCTGAAATGGATCTGGACCATATCTTTATTTCAAGGCTCAAACTGCTGATCGTCATGGCGCGAACCTACCTGAGAAAATACCCCCTGGGGGCGGTCCGCAAATCGGCCATCGTCAAGAACGCCGATTACATCGCCGCCGAAAGCATCGACCTGGAAGAGCTGATTCCCATCCGCGACAAACAGGCCGCCAAAGACGGGATGAACTTCGACCACGTGTTCTACCAGCGCGTCAAGCTGCTGGCCTCGATGGCAAACGCCATCGGAAACGACTGCCCCATGGGCGAGCATCGCGAATCCGCCCTGCGAGACAATCTGGAGATGATCGGCGATTCCCTGAAATTCAACAGCGGCGTCAAGAAGGTGGCCTTTCTCAAGGTCGCCTGAACGGATTGAACGGTATCCGGTCGATACCCCAAGAGGTCCGTCGGGATCATGCTTCCCTGTACTCGACTGCCATACCACGTCGCCCCGCGACCCTCTTCCGCCCGCCTTTTTCTCTATTTATTCCCACATTCGGAAAATCGGTCTTCTGAATTCAGGAGCACTCCTCATTTTTCAACGAGCAGGCCGAAAGAATCTGGTCCGGAAGGGATTTGTCCCGGTAGACGGTGATGCCCTTCAGGTTCATGTCCGCCGCCTGCAGGAACAGTTCCCTGACTTGTTCTTCGGTGATGTGTTCGGGAAGATTGACCGTCTTGGAAACGGCGTTGTCCGTATACTTCTGGAAAGCCGCCTGAATCTTCAGGTGCCAGTGGGGCGGAACCTTCCAGGCGGTCTGAAAGATCCCGGGATCGACAGGCCGCCCCTCTTGGCGGTAGCGGGCGTAGATGGGATGCTCGTCCATAAAAATCTCATCCCCGATGCGGCGCTGGACTTCGAAGGCAAACACGGGTTCGACGCTGCTGCTCGCGCCGGCCAGAAGGCTAATGGTGCCGGTGGGCGCCACGGTGGTCAAGGTGGCGTTGCGTCGTCTTTTGACGCCCCGGGCAGGGAAAATGCTCTGGTGAAACGCCGGGAAATTGCCGCGTCTGGCCGCCAGTTCGCCCGAGGCGGCCACGGCGCACCGCTGGATGCGGGACATGATCTCCTCGCCCATGGCCACGGCCTTCTCACTCTGATAGGGGATGCCGAGAAGAATCAGCATGTCGGCAAACCCCATCACGCCCAGGCCGATCTTGCGGTTCATGCGGCTCCACTCCTCGGTCTGGGTAACGGGGTGGCGGTTGACCTCCACCACATTGTCCAGAAAATGAACGGCCAGATGGACCAGCGACTCCAGCTTTTCGTAATCGACGGTCGCGCCGTCCACGATCCGGCAGAGGTTGATCGACCCCAGGGTGCACGATTCATAAGGCAGGAGTGGCTGTTCCCCGCACGGATTGGTCGCCTCCAGGCTGCCGATCGCCGGCGTGGGATTGGCCCGGTTGATGCGGTCCAGGAAAAGGATGCCTGGATCACCGGTCTCCCAGGCACTGCGGGCCATCTCGGCGAGCAGCTCGGCGGCCGACAGGCGGTCGACCACTGCGCCGGTCCTCGGGTGAATCAGCGGATAGTCGCAGCCGGCCTTGGCGCAGGCGATGAATCCGTCGTCCACCGCCACCGAAAGATTGAAATTGCGCAGCAGCCGGCGGTCGCGCTTCACGGTGACAAATTCCCGGATATCCGGGTGGCTCACCGGCAGCACGCCCATGTTGGCGCCGGGCCGGACCCGGTTGCGGTCGATGAGATGGGTGGCTGCATCGAAAAGCTGGATGAAGGATACCGGTCCGCCGGTCACGCCGGAAGCCGGGAAAATGGTATCCCCGGAAGGACGCAGGCGGCCGAAGGAGAATCCGGTTCCGCCGCCGGTGCGGTGAATCAGGGCGCTGTCCTTGAGGCTCTGGAAGATGGACTCCAGGTTGTCCTCCACCGGCAGCACAAAGCAGGCGGCCAACTGGCCCAGGGGCCGGCCGGCGTTCATCAGACAGGGGGAGTTGGGTAGAAAAGAGAGCGAAGTCAGGGCTTCCTCGAAGCGAGCCGCCGTCTTGCGAACACTGGCCCCGGCATCGAACAGACGGTCGGCCCCGGCCACGACCCCGGCGACCCGCGAAAACAGCTCGTCCGGCGTCTCGATAATCTCTCCGCGATAGTTGCGGGCCAGATATCGCTTTTCCAGCACTTCTTTGGCCAGGGGAGTAAAGTTGCAGATCGTCATCGTATCGCCTATACCCCTTCGTCGAAGAATCAGCACATTCGGATCGATTTTGACATGTTGCTGTCCGGGTATGATACTATGAATCCATCGTGAGAGAAACCCCAAAAACCTTCCGATGCGGTGGCATCGTCGGCTGCATCCTCTTGCTGGCGGTCTTTGGCGGCTGCGCCGGATTGCCGGATTACGCCCTGCCCCGCAGCGGGGTAGCGATGGCCGATTCGGCCATGCTCGACGAAGCCTTTCCCTACCGCCAGTTAACCCTCTCGGATTTCAGGGCGCCGGCCCTGCGGGCCGATCAGGCCGCCCACGCGTCCGCCATCAACGCCCACACCTGCGCCCGCATCCGACCGACGTCGGATTCCCGATTCTCCGTCATGCGCACCCGCTATAACGATTCGGTTGTTTTCATCGGCAGCATCGAAAAGATCCGTTTCGAAGGCATCATGATCCCGGGCTGCAGCTGGTGGAACCCGGACCTGCCGGCAAGCAGGCACGACTATGTGTTGCAGCACGAACAGATCCACTTTGCCCTGGTCGAACTGGCCGCCCGCCGCCTGACGGTCGATATCCGGGAGGAAGCCCGGTCCTTCATGACCATCCAGCCCACGGCAGAAGCGGCCAAAACGGAGATCGCCGCCACGATCAACCGGTGGATTCGGTCGGCCATGGAGGCATCGCTGGAAATGCATACCGCGTTCGACAACGACACATCCCTGTTCCACAGCCCGAGATGGCAGCAATGGTGGCAGGATAAAATCGAAAAGCAATTGGCGGCCGATCCCGAACCCACCGGTGAAAAATAGAACCGGCACCCCAAAATAATCTCGTCGCAAAATCTGAACATTCGCTGACAATTCCATTTGACAGGCTATGCGTTTGGGTGGTAGTGAGTTAGGCAGTTCATGTGTTCAGAACAGTTTGAAATGCCGTTGATTTCCCTTCCATTGACAAAGAAACCGCAAAAGAAATGAACTTCGATGCCATCAAGGTCCATTCTGCCCCGGAAGTATTGGCGCAGCAAATCATCGAACGGATCAAGGCCGGCAAGCTGAAACCCGGCGAATGCCTTCCCTCCCAACGCGAGCTGGCCCGAATGTTTGAAGTCGGGCTCGGTACAGTCCGCGAGGCCCTGAAAATCCTCGATGTCATGGGCTGCGTGGACGTAATGCGGGGCAAAGGATCCTTCGTGGCCAAAAACGGTTCCGCCATTCTCAATGGCGCCCCCCGTTTAGAAGATGCCCTGGAAGCGGTTTCACTGGCCGAACTGATGAAGGCCCGGGAAGTCGTCGAGGTCGGTGCCGCCGGTCTGGCGGCGGAAAAGGCAGACGCCGAAAACATCAAGCGGCTCCGGGAGATCACCTCCCGCATGACAGCGGTTAACGCCTCCAGCAAAACCTACTACGAAAACGATTTCAAATTTCATATCGCCGTGGCGGAGGCGGCCCAGAACCAGGCCATCCTCGAAATCGTGAAACTGCTGGTCGGCAAAACCCACACCCACACCAATTTTATGGACAAGGCCCTGAGCATCTCCCTGCCGGCAGAGATGAAGCAATGCAGCCAAAGTGCGGTCCGCGTGGTCGATTGGATCGAAAAAAACGATGCCGAACGCGCCGCGGATGAGATGCGCGCGCATTTGAATATCGTCACCGTCAATTTAAATCAGCAATTTCCACGGCCCTGAATATCTCCATTTGCGCCTCGTCGGCCGCGGTATTAATCCAAAGCCCGATGGATGCGCAACAAGTCTCCAAAAGGCTGCTTTTACAATTTGTGAACCAACGATATCAAGCCGTTATGAAGCCGAACGCCGAGAATTTCGACTTTTTGCGAGTCCACCAAAGCCTGGACAGCCTGCTTCGGTTCTGGCTGTTCTCTCTTCAGACCGACTGCAAAGGAAGGTATCGCCACGCCATGAACTCCCCTCTTTCTTTCAAGCCGACGCTTCAGGTGCTCAACGATGAGCAGATCCAGGAACTCCACAGGGCCACGGCGACGGTGCTCGAACGCACCGGAGTAAAGGTCACCCATCCCCAAGCGCGCGAGATTTTCGCCGGCGGCGGTGCGCGGGTGGAAACCGACCGGGTGTTCATCCCCCGGGCCATGCTGGAAGATGCCATCGGGCGGGCACCCGGCGGCATCGTGCTGGGCAACCGCAAGGGAGAAGAAGCCGTTGTCCTGGAAGACGACGCCTGCTGGTTCGGCGCCACGCTGGACGACATCTATTACTTCGATCCGACGACCAGCCAGCGCCGGCAGATCACCCTGGACGACTGCCGGTGCATGGTGTCGATTTTCGACGCCCTTCCCAATCTAAGCTGGGGCATGACCTTCGGGGCCATCTCCGACGTCCCCGCCCATCTGTCCGACCGTTACGCGGCCATGCAAGCCCTGAAGTATACGGATAAACCGATTGTTTTCTCCAGCAACAATGCAAGCAGCCTTGCGGACATCTTCGAGATGGTCAAGGTTGTCACCGGCAACGAAGGCTGCTTCGAAACCGCTCCGCCCGCCGCCAGCTTCGTCACCACCATCTCGCCGCTGGTGATCCCCGATCATGTGGTCGAACAATTGATACTCTGCGCCCGAAACGGAATCCCTCAAATTTGCTATGCCGGTGTACAGGCCGGCAGCACCGGGCCGATGTCCTTCGCCGGAACCATTGTCCAGGGAAACGCGGAGACGCTCGCCTGCCTGGTGTTCAGTCAGTTGGTGAGGCCGGGAACCCCCGTGGTTTTGGGCCATCTTTCCACCATCATGGACATGCGCAGCAGCATTTTTTCGTTCGGGGCCCCGGAGATGAACCTGATGATCGCCGCCCAGTCCCAGATCGCCCAGCATTACGGCATCCCCTTTTACGGCACGGCCGGCTGCTCCGATTCAAAGCTGCCCGATGCCCAGGCCGCCGCGGAGGCGGTTTTCTCCTGCTTTTCCTCGGCATTGGGATGCGCGGGCCTGATTCATGACGCCGGCCTGCTGGAGTACGCCACCATGGCGGCGCCCGAGCACATGGTGCTGGTCAACGAAGTGCTGCACATGGTCGGCCAATACAAAAGCGGAATCGATGTCGGGCCCGAGGCCCTGGCCCTGGACATCATCGACGGCATCGGTCCGGGCGGACATTACCTGACATCGGCGCACACCATGAAGCATTTCCGGGAAGTGTGGTATTCTCAACTCTTCGATCGCAACGGCTATTCCAATTGGCTGGAAAACGGCGCCAAGGACCTGACCACGCGGGTGCGCGAACGCACGCTGGCGCTGATGGCCCAGCAACCCGCCCCCTTAGATGAGCATACGATTGCTGTCCTGGATGAAATGAGCCGGCAATGGACATAACCTGAATCGATATCCCTTTCTGATTTTCATATAATATTCAGGCAAAAAAGGAGTGTTGCCCATGGGTTCGAACATGGAAAATAAAATCCGCGAAACCGGCATGAAACTCTACGATGTCGCCGAGAAATCGAAACCGTCCCTGTTCAAGAAGGACTACTGGACCGGCAAGGTCATGGATCTTTCCATGAAGAACGAGGCCTTTAAACAGGAGATGTTCCGGTTCGTGGACGTTTTTCCCTACCTGTCCAAGCCCGAATCGGTGGCGCGCCACATCCAGGAGTATTTTTGCCGGCCGGACCAGGACTTTCCGAAAACCATGCGCTGGGGCCTTTCCAAGGTGAAGCCGGACTCCATGGCCGCTAAAATGGCCGCCAAAAGCATCGGGAAAAATATCGGTTCCATGGGCAAGCAGTTCATCACCGGCGAGACCATCGACGAAGCCGCCAAGGTCATGCTCAAAGGCCGCAAAAAGGACGGCGTCGCCTGGACCGTTAAAATCCTCAAGGAGGCGGTCACCTCCACGCGAGAGGAGGATGAGTTTCTGGAAAAACAGATCGAACTGTTGGAGCGCTACAGCGATATCGTCAAAGCGTGGCCCGCTCTGGGTACCGGAGAAAAGGGAGGGCCGGACTGGGGGTTCACCCCGCAGGTCAATATCTCCCTGATGGCCTCCTGCCTCTACTCCCAGTATCTGCCCAAAAGCTGTGCCATGGACTACGCCATCGACCGGGCGAAAGAGCGCCTGCGGCCGATCTACCGTAAAGCCCTGGATTTGAATGCCTATGTGCTTCTGGACATGGAACATCTGCCGGCACGAACGTTCACCCTGGAGCTGTTCAAGAGCATCAACGGGGAGCCCGAATTCCGGGACTGGCCCCACAAGGGGATCGCCTACCAGGCTTACATGAAGGACGCGGAGCCGCTGCTGGGCGACCTGTTGGACTGGGCGCAGAAGTCGGGGCAGGATTTCGGCATGCGGCTGGTCAAGGGGGCCTTCTGGGACGAAGAAGTGGTCCTGGCCAACCTCTACAATTATCCCATTCCGGTGTTTACGAACAAGCACGCCACCGATGCCAGCTACGAGCACTGCTCCCGCCGCATAATGGAACGTCACCGCAACGTCCAGCTCAAGTGCGCCTCCCACAACATCCGCACCGTCGCCTACGTGATCGAATGCGCCAAAGAACTCAAGGTACCTGAAGACCGGCTCGAATTTCAAATGCTCAACGGCATGGCCGAAAACCTCCGCGAGGCGTGGAAAAAGCACAATCTGCGCCTGCGCCTCTATTCGCCGGTGGGAGAAATCGTTCCCGGCATGGCCTACCTGGTGCGCCGTCTGCTGGAAAACACATCCAGCGAATCGTTTTTACGGCAAAGCTTCGTCAGCGGCGCAGCCAGAGAAGAGATGCTCAAAGACCCTGCCATTCTCGCCCGGGAGAACCCGGATGACGAAGAAAAAAAAGACGTTTCATCGGAGTACGGGAGCAAAGGGTCGTTTTCCAATGAACCGCCGGTGGACTGGGACGTTCACACCCACGCACTGTTCGCCGTGGCCCTCGACGATGCGAAAAAAGCCTTCCCCCGCCAGGTGCGCCCCGTCGTCGGCGGTGCCCCGGTAGAAGACGGCAAGGAGGTGGTCTCCACCGACCCCAATGACCCCGACCGGGTTGTGGCCACTGTCGCGTGCGCAGAAGCCGGTACCGTCGAAGCGGCCATTGCCGCGGCCAAAAAGGCCTTTACCGCCTGGTCCGCCACCCCGGCACAAAAAAGAGCCGAAGTTCTGTTCGACGCCGCGCAGGGGCTGCGCGTCAACCGCAACGACATCGCCGCACTTCTCCTTTACGAAGGCGGAAAAAACTGGAATGAAGCCCAGGCCGATATTTGCGAAGCCATCGATTTTCTGGAATTTTACGGCCGTGAAATGATCCGCCTGGGTCAACCGCGCATCGCCTCCGAACTGCCGGGCGAGTCCAGCCGCCTGGAATATATACCGCGCGGCGTCGGTGCCGTCATCGCGCCGTGGAACTTTGCCCTGCCCATTTCCATCGGCATGGTCTGCGCGGCAATCGTTACCGGAAACACCGTCGTCTACAAACCGGCGTCGCAAACCCCGGCCATCGGGCAGGCGGTCTACGATTTATTCCGCAGCGCGAACCTGCCGGACGGGGTGCTCAATTTCGTTCCCGGGCCGGGCAGCGACATCGGGGATGTACTGGTCGCCCACAAGGACATCGCCTTTACGGTATTCACCGGAAGCAAGGAGGTGGGGCTCGGTATCGTCGAAACCTCCGGGCGCACGCCCGACGGCGCACAGCAGGTAAAGCATGTCATCGCTGAAATGGGCGGAAAGAACGCCATTATCATCGACAGCGACGCCGATATCGACGCGGCCGTATGGCCGGTAGTGCAGTCGGCGTTCGGCTACATGGGCCAGAAGTGCAGTGCCGCCTCGCGGCTGATCGTCCTGGAGGAAAATTACGAAAAATTCGTCTCCAAATTCAAAGATGCCGTCGAGACGCTGATCTTCGGTCCGGCAGAGGACTCACGGACCGACCTCGGGGCCGTGATCGACGACGACGCCAGGAAAAAAATCGAAGATTACATCCGCATCGGCCAAGCCGAAGGCAAATTGCTCACCCGGGGGGCACCGGGACAGGGTCCCGGACATTTTGTCGCTCCTGCGGTGTTCACCGATATTTCTCCCCAAAGCCGCCTGGCGCAGGAGGAAATTTTCGGCCCCGTGGTATGCATTTTCAAGGTCAAAGACTTTGAAGAGGCGCTCGACGTGGCCAATGGCGTCCGGTTTGCTCTGACCGGCGGTCTTTTCTCACGCAGCCCGGCGAACATCGAGCGCGCCTGCCGGGAATTTCTGGTGGGCAACCTCTACATCAACCGGGGCACGACCGGTGCAATGATGAAGCGTCATCCCTTCGGCGGATTTAAACTGTCGGGCGTCGGGTCCAAGTCCATGGGGCAGGACTATCTGCCCCAGTTCATGGTTTGCCGAACCATCGTCGAAAACACCTTTAGAAGCGGTTTTGCACCCATGCAGAACGAGCCCGTTGCATCACAGCCAATCGAATGAAACAAGGTGAAAAAATGAATGTCAACACCCCCAAGATCCTTGAAGTGCTGAAACAGCAGCGGCGCTTTCATGAAGAGCAGCTGCGCCTGATCGATATCGCCCTGTCTGCGATCGAATCGGCGGGAAACGCCCCCGCCGCGGTGCCGGCAAAAAAGAACCGTCGGCCGAAAAGCACCAAAAGGCATCGGATTCAATGGACCAGGGAGATCGAAAAACTCCTGGATCATTACGACGAATTCAACATCGTCGATCTGCAAAGCGACCTGGCGGAAAAGCGGGGCATCGCTGCGGCCCAGACCATCCAGGGACGCAACGTGATCAGCAACACATTGAGCCGCTTTATCAAAAGGGGCCGTATCGAGAAGATCAGACCCGGCGTCTATCGGGTGGTCACAGAGTCCCTTTCGCAGCAACCGCCGGAGCCATAGAAACCTATGCAACGGAGGGGAAACGAAGGCCATGGCATTAACGATATTCCCGATGATGACATGGCCATGAAAATGCCGCCGAAAAACCGGCATGTGGCCGTGGCCCAGCCCCGCATCGTCCGCCGCGCCAATATAAGGAAAACAGGAAGCTAAAATGAAACTCATCGCCAAATCGGAACGATGTTCGGGCTGTGGCGCCTGCCGGCTGGTTTGCGGTCTCACCAACTTCGGCCAGGTCAACCCGGCCATGGCGGCCCTGTCCATCCATGGCCGTTTTCCCGCACCGGGTGTTTATGAAATCGATCTGTGCGATCAGTGCGGGGCTTGCGCCGAGGTCTGTCCTGTGGAGGCCATCGAAGAGGAAAACGGCGTGTATCTCGTCGACGTGGAAACCTGCATCGGCTGCGGCGAGTGTGTCGACGCCTGCCCCCACGGGGTCATGTTCGAGCACGCCCATTTGGCCGCGCCTATCAAGTGCACGCTTTGCGGGGCCTGCGTGGAAATCTGTCCCCGCGATGCCCTTGTTTTGGAAGAGGAATAAAGGAGACGTAGCGATGCTAAATGGATATGCCGGCACGATTCTCCGGGTGAATCTGACCGAAGAGACAATCGACAAACAGCCCCTGCCGGCCCAATGGGCCGAAAACTTCATCGGCGGGAGAGGGTTCGTGGCCAAGGCCCTTTTCGACGAACTGCCCGCCAATGCCGACCCGCTGAGGCCGGAGAACCTGTTCGTCGCGGCCTCGGGACCCTTGAGCGGGCAATTCATGCCGGCCTCCGGGAAAACCCATTTCGGATGCAAATCACCGGCCACCGGCGGCTACGGAGACAGCAATCTGGGCGGCCATTTCGGCCCTGCCCTGAAATACGCCGGCTACGACATGATGATTCTCACCGGTCGGGCGGCTTCACCGACGATCCTGATCATCGAGGACGAGAAGATCACCCTCCGGCCGGCCGGAGACCTGTGGGGCATGGGGTCGTTGAGCGCCGAAACCCGCCTGAAAAAAGAGATGGGGGAAGACTTTCAAATCCTCACCATCGGGCCGGGCGGTGAAAATAAGGTGGCTTTCGCCTGCATCAGCCACGATTTCGGCCGCCAGGCGGGACGGGTGGGCATCGGCGCAGTGCTGGGATCCAAGAACATCAAGGCCGTGGCCGTCAAAGGGACCGGCTCCATTCCGGTAAACGATCCCAAGGCGCTGCTGGAAGAAGGCAAGCGGGCCTACCGGGATGTACGCGCCAAACCGGGCTTCACCGGATGGACCCCGGAAGGGACGGCCGGCATCACCGATTGGGTCAACCGGATGGGCGCCCTACCGACCCGAAATTTCCAGACCTCTTACTGGAACCAGGAATCAAAAATCAACGGGGCCGCGATCCTGCGCGAACTGAAACTCACCGACAAGGGCTGCTACTGCTGCCCCACCCCCTGCGGCAAGTACGGCAAAGCCAACACCGGTCTGGGCGAAGTTTACGTGGAAGGACCTGAGTTCGAGACCATCGCCCTGCTGGGCAGCAACTGCATGATCGGTGATATCTCCGAAATCGCCTATGCCAACTACGTCTGCGACGAACTGGGCCTGGATACCATCAGCGCCGGTGTGGTCTGCTCCTGGGCCATCGAGTGCTATGAGAAAGGCCTGTTGGACCGCGAAACCATCGCCAAGGACGTCCGCTTCGGCGATCTGGAATCGGTGGTCCATCTGCTCGAGTGCATTGCCCGACGCGAGGGAGTGGGTGACCTGCTGGCCAAAGGGGTAAAGGCGGCGGCCCGAACGCTGGGCCAGGGCTCGGAAGCCTTTGCCATCCATGTCAAAGGTTTGGAGTGGAGCGGCTACGAATGCCGCAATGCACCGGGGATGATGCTGGCCTACATGACCAGCGACATCGGCGCCCACCATGCCCGTGCCTGGGTGCTGGGCCACGACCTGGCCGGCAGTTCGGCCAGTGTGCACGACCTGATCGTTTCCGAGGGCCGCGCAGAGAAGCTGCCCAAATCCGAAGTCACCGGGCGGGCCGCAACGGTGATCGAAAGCCAGCACTTGCGGCCCCTTTTCGATCTGTTGGGCATCTGTCGGCTGCAGTTCATGGAGCTGGGGTTCGAGGTCGAGCACTACGAGAGACTGTTTGCCGTGGTCACCGGCAAAACCATGACCTGGCGTCAGATGCTTAAGGTATCCGAACGGGTATGGCAGTTGACCCGATCCATCTCGGCCCGAGAAATTATCGGCTTCGGACGCAGTTGGGACTATCCACCGGAGCGTTTAATGAGCGAACCGGCCCCCGACGGTCCCAACGAGGGCCATTGCATCTCACGGGAAGAGGTGGATGTCCTGCTGGATGAATACTACGACTTGCGCGGATGGGACCCAAATGGAATCCCCGAAGCGGAGACCCTGAGAAAAGTCGGCCTGGCCGATGTCGCCGACACTATGCCCCGATGGGCATGCCATGCGACGACCGAATCGAATCCACGGGCGAATAACGGGGAATCCGGCCGCAGCGCCGGATGAGCCATTTAAGCAGAATAACGGGTTCATAAAACCAACGAATCGTATCTTTATCGTCATACCCAAAAGAGGGCTTGCAATGTCAATTCAAGAAATTTTCAGCGCTGTGCCGGCCTTCAACGAGGCCACGGTCAAACGGGTCAAAAAGCTCGTCGCCTAAAGCAGAACGATTACGTTTTCAAAAAAGTGTCCTGAAGCTGCGTGTAGCTGTCTTCCTCCGACCCGCGCTCGAGTTCTCCGTTTTTCTCTTCGACGCCTTTCTCCAGATCCGGAAAATATTCCTTTTCGCGGGCGGCTTCGGACAGCCTTTCGTGCCAGCGATAAAAGGCGCCGACGTTGTTGAGGGTATGATCGGCATTTTTGGGTCCGCCCTTTTCGGCGATTTCCCGGATTCCGTTGACGACGTTCTTGTCTTCCGGCAAATAGAGCGGGATCAGAAAATCGTGCCGCGTCGTGAGCCAGGCCCGGCGGGCATCCCGTTCACGCTGGCAGTCCAGAACGAATTTCTCCAGGCTGAAATAGTTGAGGTTGCCCAGCGCGCCCATGGCATGGCGAAGGATGTGGACGCCGTAGGTGCGCAGCTTATTGCGGGACAATTCCGACTCTGTGACCGCTGCCGGAATATCGCTGATAATACTGGTGCTGCCCCCCGACTGGGCCGACGGCATCCCCGTCACCCAAAGATTCAAGCGGGCCATGGCCGAATTGATCAGGGGCTGGCCGGGATCGCTGTAGTCCAAATCGCCCTCGATTCCCAGCACATCGGGGATCCCACCGTGAACGCAGCCGATTCCCGGGTTGATCGTCTGGGCCAGCACCATCATGAACAGCACCTGGGCATGAATCTGGGTCAGCAAGGCCTCCGGGCTGGCCGGCCCCGTCGAACCGGCGATGGTCAGGTCCAGCAACAGCAGGTTGTTGCCCGCCTTGGCGCTGCGGATGAACGGCTCGACCATATTGGGCATGAAGGTCATTCCGGCAATCAGGCTGGTACCGTCCAGCCAGTCGTCGCGATCGGAAAAAAAGTTGCATTCCTCGTCGCTCATGCGGCGGGTGCAGGTCATTTTCAGATCGCTGAAATATCGGTCCATCAGCACCGCGGCTTCAAAGTCGGACATCGTCTTATCGGTGGCCACGGGAACGCTTAAAATACCCAGGCTGTCGGTAAATTGGGCTGCGGTCTCGACGATTTCGGTAAATTCCTCGCGGGTGGCGGGACTCAGGTCATCCCTTTCGGGGCGCAGCAAAAAGGGCGGTGTGGCGCCGGTGCCGAAGGCATTCTCTCCGGGATCTTCCGGCATATCGGTGGAAACCCGTTCGATGCACTCATCCAGGTAGTCTTCCCGAAGCGGAACGAAAAGCGCCATTTCACAATCCGTATCGATGGCATCCGCTTCCATCAGGATTTCCATGATGGCCGGGCTATTGGCGACATCCATGCCGATTTCGGTCAGGATTTTGCGGGCGTTGCGGTCGATGCGCTTGTAAATCCGCAGTTCGTTTGAAAGGGCGTCCATCTCGACAATTCGCCCGGCGGCGATGGTCGCCTCCGGGCTTCCGGGATATTGGGCGGCAATCTTTTTGTAGACCTTTTTGGCATTCTGAAACTGGTAGCGCTGTTCTGCAGCAACCGCGTCATCAAACATTCTGATGATCTTTTTGGCACGCTTGCGCATTGCTGGTTCCTTTCCATCCTGACGTTATCTCGTGGCCTCATCCACCAGCTCCGCAATATCCTTGACCACCACCTCCGCCTCCTTGTCCATCAGGCCGTCGGAGAGCATGGTGGCGCAAAAGGGACAGGCCGCGGCCACCGTGGCTGCGCGGGTCTGCATGATCTCTTCGGCCCGTTCCACGTTGATCCGTTTGCCCAAAGTCTCTTCCATGAACATGCGACCGCCGCCGGCACCGCAGCAAAACCCCTTTTCGCCGGTGCGCCGCATCTCGGTCAGCTGCCCGTTGTTCATGGAACGAAGCAAATCGCGGGGCGGCTGGACGATGCCGTTCCAGCGGCCCAGGTAGCAGGAGTCGTGGAAGGTCAGCGAGCCCAAGTCCTTGCCATTGGGCTTCAGCCGCCCCTGCTGATGCAGATCGAAGAGCAGCTCGGCATGACTGACCACCGGATAGCGGGCGTCGAACTGATAATACTCGTTCTTGATGATGTTGAAGCAGTGCGGGCAGCCGGTGAGAATTCTCTTGGGCTTGTACCGGTTGAACACTTCGGCGTTTTGCTGCATCAGCATCTGGGCCAGATACTCGTTGCCGGCCCGGCGGGCCGTGTCGCCGTTGCAGGCCTCCTCCGGCCCCAGGATGGCGAAATCGACGCCGGCGCGCCGCAGCACCCGCGCCATGGCCCGTGAGATCTTCTTGCCCCGGTCGTCGAAGGAGCCGGCGCAGCCCACGAACCAGAGCAGATCGGCGTCGGGATGATCGCTGATCAGGGGCACGTCCATGCCCTTGGCCCAGTCCGCCCGCCCGTCGGCGCCGAAGCCCCAGGGATTGGCCTGGTTCTCCAGGTTGGTGAAGGTCTCCTGCACCTCGGGCGGGAAGTTGGCCTCCATGAGCACCTGGTGCTTGCGGGCCTCAATAATGAAATCCAGGTGCTCGATGTTCACCGGACAGATGTCCTCGCAAGCCCGGCAGGTGGTGCAGGACCACAGCACATCGCCGGTGACCGGCGAATCGTCGCGCAGGATGGTCTTGACCTGCTCCAGGTTGCCGCCCAGGATGGCATCGGACTGATTCAGCAGGTCCACCTTGAAATCGTGGATCACTTTTTTGGGCGAAAGCGGTTTGTCGGTATTGGCGGCCGGGCACTGCTCCTCGCAGCGGCCGCACTCGGTGCAGGCGTAGAGATTCAGCACATTCTTCCAGTTCAGTTCGCTGACCCGGCCCAGGCCGAACGTCTCCAGCGCCTCGTTCTCGATGTCGGTTTTGACGATGGCCTTTTCCCGCGCCAGGGGTTTGAGGAACACATTGGGGGCCGCCGCCAGCAGGTGCAGGTGCTTGGAGCCGGGGATGTAAACCAGAAACGATAAGATGGTGGCCATGTGGATCCAGTAGGCCACCTGGTAGCCCACAAACACCGCCTGCGGCTCCATGGCATTCAGACCGAACACGCCCGCGAGAAGACCGGATACGGGAAAGACGCCCCGGTAGTCGAAAGCCCCGGGATCGCGCGGCAGCAGGGTCTGAAAGGCGTTGATAAACAGGAAGGTGACGATAATCAGCCCGGTGAACAGGATAATCAGGTTGGCGTCGGTTCCCATCGTCAGATAGGCGGGTTTGACCATGATGCGCCGGTAGAGGGCGTAGGCCAGACCGACCAGTACCAGAGAGGCCAGAATATCGGCAATGAAAAGATAGCCGCCGTATAGGCCCGGAATCCAGGACCCCACTTCCAGGGCCGGGCAGACGCCTTTGAGCATCAGCTCCAGGCTGTGGGGCTGCACGGCCAGAAATCCGAAAAAGATCAGGGTGTGGGCCATGCCGGGCAGCGGTTTGCGGCGCACGTTGGCCTGGGCCAGCACATCCGTGAACAATACGCCGATTCGTCTGCCCACCTGCCCCAGCTTGAAGTCGGTCGTGCCCTCGACGGCCGTCATCAGGCGATACAGCCGCCTGACGCGCATGAAGAAAAAAGAAAACGCTCCGACCAGGGCCATGAGCATGACGAAAGATTTGACAATGGTGTATTGCTCCATTAAGTTCTCCGAGAAGTGATGGTACGCCTTGAGATTGCCTCCGGTGCCGGCTCACAATGGGTAGATTTTGGTTTAGGCCAAGGCCGCAGCGAGGTCGAAACCGCAGGCGTAGCATCGTTACGTTGAGGATTTCGGCCGAGTGAGAACGCCGGCCCGGGCCGAAAGATGCCCGTTGTGAACCGGCACTACAGCTTTTCTTTCAATACCTCCGTCAACACCGGCACCACCTCGAACAAATCCCCGATGATACCATAGTCGCATTTTTCGAAGATGGGGGCATCCTTGTCCGTGTTGATGGCCACGATCACCTTGGACGTCTTCATCCCGGCGAAATGCTGCACCGATCCGGAAAGGCCGCAGCCGATATACAGATGCGGGCTGACGGTCTTGCCGGTCTGGCCCACCTGCATACTGTGGGGGGCGAAGCCCGCATCCACGGCCGCGCGGGAGGCGCCGATGGTACCGCCCAGCAGACGGGCGCATTCTTCCAGTATCCTGTAGTTGTCTGCCGAGGCAATCGGCCGGCCGCCGGTGACGATCACCGCCGCTTCCGTCAGATCCACATGGCCGGCGTCCTCTTTTTTCACCTGGACGACCTTGACCCACCCCGGATCGTCCACGGCGGCGGAATACTGCTCCACAGCCGCATCGGCCGGCGCTTTTTGCGCCTCGATGGCGTTGGGGCGGATCGTGCACAGCATCACCGCAGCGGACATCTTGATCGTGGCGAAGGTCTTGCCTGAAAAATGGGACTTTACGGCCGTTTTCTCGGCAAGGTCAACAGAAATGCAGTCCGAGGCCAACGGCAGATCCATGAACGCCGCGAGGCGGGCCAGCATGTCCCGGCCCCGGGCGCTGGCCAATCCCAAAAGGGCATCCAGGCTGTACCGCTCGATGGCCGCAGCCAAGGCCCTCGCCATGAGATCGGGGCTGGCGGCCGGATCGCCGCCATCGACGGAAAGCTGGACCACTTTATTGGCGCCGTATTGGCCCAACGCTTCTTTGGCGCTCTCCGCCGATCCGTCCGGCATCAGGGCGACCAGCGTATTGTCCCCCGCGCCGCGGGCGGCGGTGAACACGCCGAAATTGGCATCTTTGACAGCGCCGTCTTCGGTTTCGATTAAAATACCGACTGTAGCCATATTTTTCTCCTTATATGACTTTTTCTTCTTTTAAAATATTAACCAGTTGATCCACAGCCTGGCGCACATCTCCCTCCATCATCCTGGCCCCCGAACGCTCGGGGACTTTTTCGAGTTGGACCAGTTCACTCATGGCACCGTCGCTACTCAGACCCAAATCGGCCAGGGAGACCTCTTTAATCGGCTTTTTCTTGGCTTTCATGATGTCGGGAAATTTCGGGTAGCGCGGCTCGTTGAGCCCTTTGGTGGCCCCCAGCACACAGGGAAGGCCGACTTCAACCCTTTCGCGGGCACCGCCGCCGACTTCGCGGCCGACCGTAACCGTACCCTCCCCCAATTCCATCCGGTTGATTTCGTTGACCACCGGAAGGTTCATGGCGGCCGCCAGCCGGTAGGGGGTCTGAAACCCCTCGGTATCCACGGCGCCTTTGCCGGTAAAAACGAGTTCGGCCGGACCGTCCTGCTCGATGGCCGCCTTCAATGCCCGGGCCGTCGTGCGGCTGTCCAGGAACTGGCTCTCCACTAAGACCAGTATCCCCCGGTGGGCCCCCATGGCCATGGCCGCGCGGAGGGTACCGGCGGCGGCCGCTTTGCCCACGGTGACGACGATCACCTCACCGCCGTTTTTCTCCACCAACTGCACGGCCTGCTCGACGGCGTACTCGTCGTACGGGTTGACGATAAATTTACAGCCGCCGTCATCGAAGCCGTTTTCTCCGACAATCTTGATGTTGGCCGCCGTGTCGGGCACATGTTTGACGCATACGTAAATCTTCATAATGATTTCCTATTTCGAATTTCGGATGAAGGTATTCTATCTTTCTCCAAATCGACAGAATGCAACCATTCAAAATTCAACATTTACAATTATCAATTGTCCTTATCAGGCTTTCATCCGCTCGTTTTCCGGATCATACAACGGCATGGCCGCAACCTCCGCGGCCAGCTTTTTGCCCAGCACCTCCACTTCCAGCCGGGTACCGGGTGCGGCCAAAGCGGGAGGCACGTACCCCAAGGCGATGCTCTTGCCGGTGCGATGGCCGTAGCCGCCCGACGAGGTCATGCCCACCATCGCATCCCCGTCGAAGATGGGGTTGTATCCCCACGGATCGGCGTCCTCTGCCTGGCATACCAGGCAGACCAGCTGCCGCTGCACGCCTTCGGCCTTCTGCTTTTCGATCCCGGCCTTGCCAATAAAGTCCTTGTCCAGTTTCACCGTCCAGGCCACATGGGTCTCCAGCGGTGTGTGATGGACGTTCATCTCACTCTTCCAGGCCAGATAGCCCTTTTCCAGACGCATGGAATCCATGGCATACATGCCGACCATCTTCAGATCGAATTCCTCGCCGGCGGCCATGAGGGTCTGGAAAACCGCGATCTGGGATTCGATGGGGTGGAAGATTTCGTAGCCCAGTTCACCGACATAGTTCATGCGGTTGACCCGGCATTTGACTCGGCCCACATAAATCTCGCGGCTGGTGCCGAAGGGGAAGGCTGCGTTGGAGACATCGTTATAACTGGCCTTGGCCAATACCGCGCGGCTCTCGGGGCCGGCCAGCACGAAGCAGCCCTGCCGGTAGGTCAGGTCTTCCATGCAGACGCTGCCGTCGGCGGGCAGGTTCTGCATCAACCAATGCTGATCGTGGCGTTTGCCCACCGAGGCGGTCACGCAGAAGTATTCGTCGTCCCCCACTTTGGTAACGGTCATATCGGATTTGAAATTGCCGTTATGGTCCAGCATGGGCGCCAGGGTGATGCGGCCCTCTTCGAACGGAACCTGCTGACAGGTCATGCTATTGAGCCAGGCCTCGGCACCGGGCCCCGTGATGCGGGTTTTGGCGAAACGGGTCAGATCGATCAGGCCGACCTTCTCCATCACGTGCCGGCACTCGGCGCCGACGACATCGAAGCTGTTGTTGCGGTTCCAGCCTGGATTCTCGCGGTTGTTCTCGGGATCTTCGGTAAAGTAGTTGGGGCATTCCCAGCCGAAGTAATCCCCGAAGACGCCGCCGGCTTGCTTCTGGTACTCGTAAATGGGGGCGGTGCGGTTGGGGCGGGCGGCATCGCGCCAGTCGTTGGGGCAGATGATGGCATACAGACGCGGATAGGTATCCTCGATCTTCTCATGGTTGTAGGCCCAGTTGGCATAGCTGCCGTAGCGGCGGCTGTCCACTGACCACAGGTCGATCTCGGGCTCGCCGTTCATGATCCAGCCGGCCAGATAGTGCCCGATGCCCCCGGCCTGGGTGATGCCGAAGCTGTAGCCGCAGGCGTGGTAAAAATTGTTCAGGGGGTAGGCCGGCCCCACTAGCGGATCTCCGTTGGGCGTGTAGGTGATGGGGCCGTCGGTGACATGCTTGAAGCCGGTATCGCCCATGATGGGGAAGCGGTAAATGCCGTGTTCGATGAAATCGGCGACATGGTCGATGTCCGGCTGCAGTTCGGTCTGGGCGTAATCCCAGGGCACCCCTTGCGGGTACCACTGCTTGACCTTGCTCTCATACAGCCCCAGGATCAGGCTGTCCATCTCCTGGCGAATGTAGATGGAACGGTCCGGGTCGCGCACCAGGGGCAGGTAGGCGCCGCGGTCCTTGACCACATCGATCGCCTCGAAAAGGATATGGGTGTGCTCGCCGGGAATGGAGGGGATCTCCAGCCCCACCATCTTGGCCACCTGGGGGGCCCACAGGCCGGCGGCGTTGACCACGACCTCACAGGCGATGTCACCTTTGTCGGTGTGGACTCGCCACTCGCCCGAAGGGGTGCCGTCAATGCCGATCACCCGGGTATGGGTGTTGATCTCGGCCCCGTATTTCTTGGCCCCGATGCTCATGGCCATGGTGATGCCGCTGGGATCCACGTCACCGTCATCCGGCCAGTAGAGGCCGGCGGTAAGGCCGTCGACGTTCATCAACGGATGCATGGCCTTTATCTCCTCCGGGGTGACCCAGCTTACATCCAGTCCCAGACAGCGGTTCATGCTGTAAATATACCCCAGTTCTTCCATGCGTCCCGGATTGTCGGCCGTGCGGATGGATCCGGTTGTGTGCCATCCTGTGCCCTGCCCGGTTTCGGCCTCCAGCCGCTGATAGATCTCGATGCTCTTCATGTTGACCTGGGTGCAGTAGTAGTTGCCATGAAAAAAGGAGCAGTTGCCGGCGGCCATCCAGGTGGAGCCGGAGGTCAGCTCATGCTTTTCGATCAGAACGACATCGCTCCAGCCGTATTTGGCCAAGTGATAGGCTACGCTTACACCAATCGCCCCCCCGCCGATAACCACGACTCTTGCCTGTGTTTTCATTGTCCGGGCCTCCTTTTAGGATGCTGGGAGCGCGTCCGGTGACTGGTCGGCCGTTCTCCCGTGGATCGTCGCATGATTCTAAATTTCAAAGTTTTTTAACGTGGCCGCAACCCCGCGGTTTCTGGACGGCCTTTGATGAGACACACACCAAGCAATAAACGTTCCGCAATGTCTGACGATGATTCACCCATCGACAAGCAGGCGTTGAAAAGTTAAAAACAAATTAAATAAATGACTTACGTTGAAACTACGGAGGGGTAGCGTAGAAAGACCGCCGCCGGCCGGGGAAAAAAGAAAAATATTTTTACAGATAGAAAAATATTTTGCGGCTGTGAAACGCAAAAAATTTTGCGGGCCATCAAAAATGATGATTTCCGCGGGAATGCCATGTCTGGTGACTTTACGAGACTGTCAAAAAAGGTTGGCGGCGGCTTTGCCGGATGCCGGTGTCAAGCACAGTAGTGGCGGCGCTCGATTCGATATTTTTTCATCTTGTAGGCCAGCAACTGGCGCGAAATACCAATCTCTCTGGCCGCGCGGCTAACATTGCCCCGGCTGGATGCCAGGGCCTCGGCAATCGTCTCTTTCTCCAGGTCCGCCTTGCGTTGAATCAATCCCGCGGCCGGCCCCGCCAAAGACCAATGCCCATCGTGTCCCGTCGCCGATGACGGCTCCGGAGTCCGGCCAACCGGAAGCGGTTTGTCGGAGGCTCTGCCGTCGGGCTGCCCGATGAACCGCTGCCAGACGGTATGATGAGATTGCAGATGCCGGCGCTCGATGGTTTGGCTGGACACCACCAGATTGATGGCCCCTTCGATGACGTGCTCCAGTTCCCGGACATTGCCGGGCCATTGATAGCGGTTGAACAGGGCCAACACGTCATCCGAGATATCGGAAACATTGCGGTTCAGGGCCCGACTGTGCTTGGCCAGAAAGTGGCGGGCCAGCAATACGATATCTTCCTTGCGCTCCCGTAGAGGCGGGATCCGAATAAAGACCACCCCGAGCCGGTAAAAGAGATCCGGCCGCAGGGCGTTTTCGGCAATGGCCACATGGGGCTCCTGGTTGACGCTGCTGACGATTTTCAGGTTGATGGGTCTTTCCTGCAATGACCCCAGCCGCCGCACCTTGCGCTCCTGGACGACCCGCAGAATTTTAGCCTGGAGCCCGTTGGCCATCGCATTCAACTCGTCCAGGAATAGCATGCCGCCGTTGGCCTGCTCGAAAAGCCCGATTTTGTCGCGGGCCCCGGTAAAGGCACCCCGCGTGGTTCCGAAAAGGATGCCCTCGAGCAGATTTTCCGGAATGGCGGCGCAATTGACCGCCGTGTAGCGACCCTTGCGGTTCTCGCTGCGGTTGTGAATCGCCTGGGCAAACAGCTCCTTGCCGGTACCGGTCTCCCCATGCAGCATCACCGGCGAAGGGGTGGCGGCCGCCATCTTGGCCGTGTTGACGACCCGCAGGAACTCGACGTTGCAGCCCACGATGTCGTCGAAATCGAATCGCGCTTCGACGGGGGCGGTCGAACGGTGACGCGGCAGCGGTGCCGAGGAGATGGTCTTGGCGAGCATGCCGTATTCCCGCACCAGGCATATGGCGCCCTCGAGCCGCGTGCCCTTGAACAGCGGGAAAACCGTGTGCAGGGTGTTGGCGATCTTGCCCCAGCGGGTCCGGTAGAGCAGCGGTCGGTCGATAATCGGCTGCCGGGTTTGCAGACACTGCATGATGCAGCTTTCCGCTTCGGACAGGGCATAGACATCCATCACCTTTTTCCCCAGCACGTCCGACGGCTGCAGCTCGTCGATGACGGTCATGGCCGGGTTGTAATAGACGATGGTGGCATCAGGGTCGGTAATCAGCAGGCCTTCGCTGAACCCGTCGAAAACCGGCAGGAAATCCTCATAACCGATATCGAGTGCGCGGACGAAGGATTCGGATGAGGGGGTACTCATGGGCTTCGTCTCCGCCCGGGTAAGATTAGACGTTTACGAAAGAGGTCGACGATTTGCCAAGCATGCCATATTTCCGGGGTCTCGACAAGGATCGGAAGATAGCATTCTTGATGAACTCGTAAAAATCAGTCCAACCTCTCCGTGTGCATATCGAACAGAATATCGTTTTCGCGGTAGATCTGCTCGAGTCTGTCCTGATGCTTTTTCAATTCATCGCCGTCGCGGCCGGCCAGTTCCTGGATCAGGTAGTCGACCACGCAGGAAATTGCCGTGGCATATCCCACCAGGGGAAACGATTTGGTGGGGGCGACCAAGTGACGATGGGCAAAGGGAATCAGGGGACAAAGGGCGCTGTCGGTGACGACAAAAAGGGTGTGGCCCAGCCGCCGGACCACCTTTCCAAGGCGGATCAGTTCGTTGGGGTAGCGCGAAATGGCGAAAAGGATCACCAGGCTCTCGACGGGCGCGTTGTTGAGCCAGTCGATGGCGGTGGAGTCGCTGCCATTGATGAGAGTGACGCCTTTGCGCACTTTTGTCAGGGACCAGCCCAGGTAGTAGGCGAAAGTGTAGGAAATGCGCGATCCCACCACGCAAACGCTGGGGGCCGTCTGAATCCGATCGGCGAATGCGCTCAGCGCTTCGGCATCAATATGCTCGTACAGCTGTCGAAGATTGTTCATCTCCTCCAGCACAATGCGGTGGAAGCGGTCGCCGGCCGGCCCGGTCATGCCATCCAGTTCGACCCGCTCCGGCAGAGAAAGGCCAGTGTCTACGTGATCGCGAAGGGCCTGCAGAAACTCTCCGTACCCCTCGTAGCCAAGCTGGCCGACGAAGCGCACCACGGTGGCCTCGCTCACCCGGGTGGTCTCGGCCAACTCCTTGGTGGTCATGAAAACAGCCTTGCGGGGATACTGGAGGATATAATTGCCCAAGATGCGGCCTTTGGGCGTCAGGGCGTCCATGTTGGCCATAATGGTATCGATGACGGATTGGGTTGGGTCTTCGGCCATGCCTGCCATATTTGCTGCTCCTCTTTCATTGATGCCACCAAGAGATAGTATATGTTTCATCACTTTTCAAGATCTATTTTTTTCTAAATTTTCAATAAATTAAAAATTTTTAAATCCGCATTTTGAAGTTTTTGTTTCATTATCATATTTTATTATTGACATATTTTGTTTCATTTGCAAGGTGTGGGATACGATCCGTATTTTGCAACCGCTTTGTGGCTCGAATGCAACGTCATTTTCAACTTGCCTTAATCAACCAATCACGTTGGGAGAGCGTATGTTCTGGAAATCCAAGTCCCTGTGGGGCAAAAAACCCAGACTGAAGTCCAGCTACGACGCCGTGATCATCGGCGGCGGCCTTCATGGTCTGGCCTCGGCCTATTACCTGGCCAAAGAGCATGGCATCAAGGATGTGGCCATCATCGAAAAGCGCTACATCGGATTCGGCGGGGCCGGGCGCAACACGGCCATCGTGCGGGCCAACCAGCGCACCCAGTACAATGTCCCCCTGTATAAGGTTGCCCTGGACCTGTGGCCGGTGCTCACCAAGGAGTTGGACTTCAACCTGATGTTCAACAACTGCGGCAACCTCAACCTGATGCACAGCGAGGCGGCCATGAAGGCGGCCCGCATGACCATCGCCACGGCCCAGTTCCACGGCGTGGAGAGCCACCTTATCGACGCCAAAGAGGCCAAGGAGCTGGTGCCGGCCCTGAACATCTCCGAAGACATCACCTTTCCCATCCATGGCGCCATGTTCCATCCCCCCGGCGGCATCGTGCGCCACGACGCCGTGGTCTGGGGGCTGGCCAAGGGATGCGCCAAGCACGGGGTGCAAATCCACCAGCAGACCGAGGCCACGGCCATTCACACCGAAGGCGGAAAAATCACCGGCGTGGAGACCTCCCGCGGCCGGATCGCCACCAAACAGGTGCTGGTGTCCGCCGGTGGATACAGCGCCGGCATCATCAACCGGATGCTGGGCATCAAACTGCCCATCAGTGTGCTGACCATTCAGGCCATGGTCACCCAGCCGCTGAAACCGATTCTGGACCACGTGGTCTCCTCCGGCGCCTATCACTGCTACGCCAACCAGACCCTCAAGGGAGAAATCGCCACCGGCGCCCACATGGATCAATGGCCCAACTACACGACCCAGAACACGGCCCACTACATCAAGCACCAGGCCGAGGCCCTGTCCGACTGGCTGCCCTGCCTGCGCGGCGTCAAGTTCATGCGCATCTGGGGCGGTCTGGCCGATATGACCCCGGACATGGCCCCCATCATGCACGGCAACGACCCCATCGACGGATTTTACATGGACTGCGGCTGGGGCTATTTCGGATTCAAATCCTGCAGCGCCGCGGGCAAATATATGGCCGAGTACATGGCCACCGGCAATTGTCCGGACATGCTCAAGCCATTCAACCTGCGCCGCTACGAGAACCATGAACTGATGGGCGAGACGGCGGCGTTGGTGAGTTACACCCCGGATAACTAAAAAACATCTCTCGAAAATAAGGAGATTCGATATGGCCTTAACACTCACCTGCCCCATCTGCGGCAAGCGCAACGGATACGAATTCCGTTACGGAGGAGAAGACAAAGGGCCGCGCCCGGACGAGGAAGGCATGACGCCGGCGGCCTGGTGCGACTATGTCCATATGAACAAGTGCACGGCCGGCGTTCAGAAGGAATGGTGGTTTCACCGCGACGGGTGCGGATGCTGGTTCACCACCTGGCGCGACACAACCAAAAACATCGAAGTGAAACAACCGGAGGCGAGCAAATGAACCGGCTTAACCAACTGCCCACGCTCCGCATCGACCCTTCCGAGAAGCGCTCTTTAACCTACCGGGGCAAAACCTACCCGGGTGTTGCCGGCGACACGGTGGCCACGGCCCTTTTCGCAGGCGGCGTCCGGGTCTTTGCCCGCAGCCTGAAATACCACCGCCCCCGCGGGCTTTACAGCCTGGACGGCGAATGCAGCAACACGATGATGGACGTCGACGGCATTCCCAACGTGCGTACCGAGAATACCCCGCTGGAAAACGGCATGACCGTCAAGGCCCAGAACGTGGTCGGCTCGGCCAATTTCGACGCCATGGCCTTCCTCGACAAACTGGACTGGATGATGCCGGCGGGATTCTACTACCATACCATGCACAAGCCCGCCGCCATCTGGCCTCTGGCCATGAAGCAGATCCGCAAGGCCGCGGGCCTGGGCGTCATCTCTTCCGACTGCGAGATGAAAGGCCAATACGACGAGCTGTTCATGAAAGCGGAGGTCACCGTCATCGGCGGCGGAGCCGCCGGTATGGCCGCAGCCCTGGCCGCAGCCGAGTCCGGTCAGCGCGTGATTCTCCTGGAGGCCCGGCCTCATCTGGGCGGCTGCTTCGACTACCGGGTCAGCACCGATGGCGACGGCACCCCCTTGTATCGAAAAGCCCGGGAATTGGCGGCAACAGTCGAACAGACGCCCAACATCCGGGTGTTTACCCATACCCCCATGGTGGGCACCTACACCAACAACCTGATCACCGCTTTCCAGGTCGGCAAAAAAGGCGACGCCTTCACCGAGCGCTACATCGAGATCCGCTCGGAAAGCGTGGTCGTGGCCACCGGCTGCATCGAACGCCCCCTGCTCTTCGACAACAACGAACGCCCCGGCGTCATGCAGGTCGGGTGCGCCCATCGCATGGCCCGCACGTACGGCCTTTTGCCCGGCAAGCAGGCGGTCTTCTCCATCGGACACGACCTGGGCCTGGAGGCGGCCGTTGATCTTTTCGATCTGGGACTCAAGATCGCCTGCGTGGCCGACATCCGCGAAGACGGCCAGAACCCCGATCTGCTGCTGGCCCTGGCCGAACGCAACATTCCGGTACTCAAGGGATGGGTGGCCACCAGGGCCCACGGCTGCAACCAGGTCAAAAAGGTCACCCTTTCCACCGTGGAAGGCACCGTCAAGCGCGATTTCGACGGTGACCTGCTGGTGGCCTCCGCCGGCCTCACCCCGGTGACCGGCCCCTTTATCATGGCCCAGGCCAAAATGGGCTACGACAACCTCACCGGCTACTTCCTGCCCATCGAACTGCCCGAACGGATGTTCCCGGCCGGCCGGCTGACCGGCATCAACGATCCGGCTGCCATCGAGGCTTCCGGCCGGCTGGCCGGTCTCAAGGCAGCGGCCGCCGTCGGCGCCGACATGGCCGCGGCTGTTGCCGAGGCGGAAAATGCCGCAGCAGCCCTTCCCGGCCCGGAGCGCGGCTGCAAGCTGGTCACCGCCCCGGTAAAGGGACGCAAAAGCTTTATCTGCTTCGACGAGGACGCCACCGTCAAATCGGTCAAACAGGCCATCGACAAGGGCTTCGACGTTCCCGAACTGGTCAAACGGTTCGCCGGTGTAGGTCTGGGGCCCGGCCAAAGCGGCATTCCGGGGCACAACCTGCCCCTGTTCGTGGCCAAGTACACGGCTTCCATCGGCACACCCAAACCCACGACGGTGCGCCCGCCGCTGGTGCCCACCTTCCTGGCCACCTACGCGGGCTACAACCACCACATGTTCAAACGCACCCCCATGCATTACGACCAGATCGCCGACGGCGGCGTCTTCCGCAATATCGGCGTCTGGCAGCGAGCCCGCTACTTCTCCGAGGATTATAGCTGCAAGGAGGAAATTCTCAACGTACGCAACAACGTGGGCATGCTGGACGGCTCCACCCTGGGCAAATTCCGCATCCACGGTCCCGATGCCTTAAAGGCCCTGCAGCGGGTCTACGTGTCGGACATGAGCAAGGTGAAGGAAGGCCGCATCAAGTACTCGGCCATGTGCAACGACGACGGCTGCGTCATCGACGACGGCGTGGTGGTCAAGCTGGGCGAGAACGACTACTACTTTACCACATCCACCGGCCGGGCCGGACAGACCGTGGAGTGGATCCGCTACCACACCCGCTTCGACGGCTGGGACTTCAACATGGTCAACCTGACCGACGCCATGGGCGTGATCAACCTCTCGGGTCCCAACGCCCGCAAGGTGCTGGCAAAAATTGTCGACATCGATATGTCCAACGAGGCTTTCGCCTTTTCCGAATACAAGGAGTTCTTCATTCAGGACACCATTTTCGTGCGCGCCATGCGCCTGGGCTTCGTGGGCGAGCTTTCCTACGAGTTGCACGTGCCTTCTTCCTACATGAAGGCCGTGTGGGATATGCTCAAAGATGCCGGCGCCGAATTCGGCATCCGCAACTTCGGTGTGGAGGCCCAGAACGTGCTGCGTCTGGAAAAATGCCATATCATCCTGGGCCAGGAGTCCGAACAGCGCACCAACCTGCTGGACGTGGGGTTGGGCTTTCTGTGGGACCGCAAGAAAACCGATGCCAAAACCGTCGGCGCCGTAGCCCTGCGCCAGGCCGAGGAAAAGGCCGGGCGTCTCAAACTGGTGGGTATCCGCATGGAGGACGACAACCGTCCGGCCCGCGACGGCGCCCTGATCGTGGACAGCAAGGTACGCGGCTACGTTGCCACCATGCGTAAAAGCTTCACCACCGGCCAGGCCGTGGGCATGGCCCTGGTGGAATCCCAGCTTGCCGACAAAGGCACCCGCCTGGAAATTTTCGAGGACGAGTGCAACGGCGTGCGGCTGTATGCAAGGGTGGTGGATACGCCGTTCTATGATCCCAGTGGTGAACGAATGAAAAGTTAGCCTGTTCGCCCAGAAAGGGCATCTTGCGGCCCATGCCGGCGTTCTCAGGTTTTTGCAATCCTCAACATAGCGCTGCTACGCCTGCGGTTGCAAAAACCCTGCGGCCTTGTCATGAACCACAACCTACCCTTTCTGAACAAACAGGAAAGCCTTTGAAAATCCTATTAAGGTAATGAGGAAACCTATCATGGCTGAAATCAAACGAGAATCCCCAGTGCGCTTTCCGGCCAGCCCCAAGCAAAGTGAACTGCGCGACAACTGGACGGTAGCCCTGGCGTACGATGACGAGGGCCCGGGCCCCTGGCTGGTGGATCTGGCCCATAAGACCCGCTGGGACCTGCAGGACAGCGGCATCGGAGACCTGACCGTAGGCGAACTGGCCGTGCCTGCCGATCCGGGGGCCTGCACCTTCGCCGACAACACCCTGGTCAACCGCATGAACCGCACCCAGGCGTCGATCTACCACCTGGGCGAGGCAGTCCCTGTCCTGCCGGATGTTGCCGGTTACACAGATGTTTCCGAGACCACGGTTTTCGTGGCTCTTTTCGGCCCCCAGGCTTTCCGGGTGGCCGAGAAGTTGACAAACCTGGATCTTATGGATCCGGGCAAGCAGACACCCTTTCTTTTGCAGGGTCCCTTTTGCCATGTGCCCTGCCAGATCGTCACCCTGGAAAAAACGGCCGACGGCGGCGGCGGCTTTTTGCTGACCTGCAGCCGGGGGTACGGAGACAGCATGGTGCACGCCATCCTGGAAGCCGGCGCTGAATTCGGTTTGCGGCCGGCCGGCGAGAACCGCTTCAAGAACTGGATACAGGGGCTGCAAGGCTAATCGGACCGCCTTTGGCCATTTTCTGATTTCTCTTTGTAAAAAACGGAAAAACTACGGAGGAAAATACCATGACCCAAAAGTACGACGCCATCATCATCGGAGCCGGCGTGATCGGCGCGCCCATCGCCTATGAACTTTCCAAAATGGGCTACAAAACCCTGAACGTGGACAAGCTGCCCGACGCCGGGGAAGGCTCCACCGCCGGCTCCTGCGCTATCGTTCGGGCCCACTACTCCACCGAAGACGGCGTGGCCTTTGCCTATGAAGGCTTCAAATATTGGATGGACTGGGAAAACTATTTGGGAAATGTTAAAGATGAGAAGGGCCTAGCCAAATTCATGAACACCGGCTCGATCCTGATCAAATCCCAGGGCCACGACTGGCGCAAGGTAAAAAAGCACTACGATAGCGTCGGCGTAGAATACGAAGAGTGGGACAACGAAACCATTTTGAAGCATGTCCCCGTGGTGGATCTGCACGAATTCTGGCCGGTGCGCCGCCCCGAGGACCCGGCTTTCTGGGAAGAGCCGACCCAAATGCTGGAGGGGGCCCTGTACTGCCCCGAAGGCGGATATGTCAACGATCCGGCCCTCTCGGTCCACAACATCATGCGCGCCGCTGAGACCAAGGGCGCCACCTTCCGGTTCAACGCCGAAGTGGTGAAAATCCGCACCGCCGAGGGCAAGGTTCAGGGCATCACCCTGGCCGACGGCACCGAAATCGATGCTCCCGTGGTGGTCAACGCCGCCGGTCCCCATTCGTATAAGGTCAACCAGATGGCTCCGGGCGTGTGGGAGGGCTGCAACATCAAGACCAAGGCCCTGCGCCATGAGGTAATGTACTGCCCCTCTCCCGAGGGCTACGACTATCTCAACGACGGCTACCATCAGAGCGATGGCGACGTGGGCTGCTATATCCGCCCGGAAACCGGAAATCTGATTCTCATCGGTTCCGAGGATCCGGAGTGCGACCCCAAGGAAAACCCCGATCCGGATGAATTTTATGCCGGCCGGGGCGGCCACGGCCGCGACAACCAGCTTACCGAAGAACAGTGGAAGGCCCAGTGCTACCGGCTGGCGCGCCGCATCCCCACCCTCAAGGTGCCCAACCAGCCCAAGGGCGTCTGCGACCTGTACGACATTTCCGACGACTGGATTCCGGTTTACGACAAATCCGACCTGGGCGGTTTTTACATGGCGGTCGGCACCAGCGGCAACCAGTACAAGAATGCGCCGGTGGTCGGCGCCATGATGGCCGAGTTGATCGACGCCTGCGAAAAAGGACTGGATCACGACAACCAGCCCTTCCAGTACAAGATGAAATACCTGGGCCGCACGCTGAATGTAGGCTTCTTCTCCCGTAAACGCGAAATCAACCAGGATTCGAGCTTCTCGGTGAACGGTTAAATTCTTTCACGACCTTAATGCAGGTCCTCCTTGCCTGCTAAATGCAGGGGCAAAAAATTTTTCGCCCCTGCGTTCCAAAAAAACGGTTTTCCCAAGCGATGACGGTGCCGTCGTAGGGGCACGGCGAGCCGTGCCCTTTTCACGAATGCATTCTTGAAGACCGATCCCAACGGAAAAGCCCCATGACCATCTACGTCTGCATCAAGCACGTTCCCGACTCGGCCGCCACCATCACCATCACGGAGAAAAACCGGATCGAAGAGAAAATCACTTTTCTCATCAACCCTTACGACGAACACGCCCTGACCGAAGCCGCCCGCATCCGGCAGGACGACGCCGATACCGAAGTCGTTGCCGTCTGCCTGGGCAAACCGGCCGCCGAAGCGACCCTGCGTTCGGCCATGGCCATGGGGGCCGACCGCAGCATCCTGATCGAAACCGACCGCAACCACGACAGCATCTTCACCGCCCGCGCCCTGGCCGCCGCCATCCGTCAGGACGGCCGGCCCTGGATCGTATTCACCGGCAAGGAATCCATCGACAGCGAGGGTATGCAGACCCACTTCCGCCTGGCCGCGAACCTGGGCATGCCCGCGGCCACCAACATAATCGAAGTCCAGGCGGCGGCCGACGCGGTACAGGTGGCGTGCGAACGCGATCCGGGAACCGTCGACCGCACCCGCATGACCCCTCCCTGCGTTCTCGGCGTTGGCAAGGGGCTAAACACGCCCAAATATCCCACGTTTCCGGACATCATGAAAGCGCGCAAGAAAGAGGTTCGCAGGATCGGCCTGGACGCGCTGAACATCGACCCTCCTGCGGCGGCCATGGCCCTCGAGGCACTGGCGCCGGCCGAAGAGCGACGCACCCCGAAAGAACTGACCGGCAGTGCGTCACAAATCGCGGCCCGCATCGTGGATATTTTGAAAAACGAAGCCAAGGTGATCTGAACCATGCAAACCATCGGACTGCTCGTGGAATTCAAGGACGGCAAGGTCAAAGCGGCTGTTTTCGGCATGGCCGCGGCAGCAACCGGCACGGACAGGCAGCTCGTCGCCCTGGCGGTAGACGCTCCGGTTGCCGAAGCCAAAGCTCCGCTGGAAGCCTGCGGCATCACGCGCATCGTTGACATCCGCACCGGTGCAACGGGCTGGAATCCCGCCGTTCAGGCCGAAGCACTGACGGCCGCCATGCAGCAGTTCGACATTACCGACCTGATCGGCCTGACCAGCCCCACGGGCCGGGAACTGCTGCCGCGGGTCGCCGCCCGATTGGATGCCCCCTTGATCATGGACTGCATCGCCATTGACCTGGACAAACGCCGGGTGCAAACTACCCAATACTCGGGCAAAGCCATCGCCTCCATCGCCCTGACCGGAGACCGCTTCATCTACGGGCTGCGGGCCAACGTCGTCCTACCGCAGGAAAACCCGACGCAGGCCGAGGTAGTCGAGTTCTCCTTCAAGCCGGAACAGGACGCCGCATACCAGGTAATCGAAACACGCTGCGACGGCAGCAGCGGTCCTCAACTGGCCGAATCGGATGTCATCTTTTCGGGTGGTAGGGGGATGAAAAACGGCGAGAACTTCAAATTGCTCTTCGACTGTGCCCGGCACATCGACGCCGCCGTGGGCGCCTCGCGGGTGGCCGTGGACAACGGCTGGGTCCCCTACGCCATGCAGGTCGGCCAGACCGGTGTAAAGGTCAATCCCAAGGTGTATCTGGCCTTCGGCATTTCCGGATCGGTCCAGCACTACGCCGGTATGAAGAGCGCCGGAACGATCATCGCCGTCAACAGCGACGAGAACGCCGCCATCATGGCCAATTGCGACTACTACGCCACAGGTGATCTGTTCGACATCCTGCCCGAGCTGGAAAAGGCGCTGGCAGCGCTCAATTCATGATAATCCCGAAAATAGCAGCCCATTCCTTTTTTTAAAATTACGGCACCGCCAAGGTAGGGGCGAAAATCTTTCGCCCCTTCACTCCCCATCGACGGGGATGGCTGCCATTGACCTTCCCTGCTAAATCCAGCCCCATAAACGTCGCATGGGTTCGTTTTGGCCATTCGGATAGCTTGCTTGCATTAACCCTGCTCCCCTCGCCACATAACCCCCTGAAAAATAAAGTAAGGCCCGGCCCGGCAGCGTAGACGGCGCCGGTCACGTGGTGACCGCCTGAACTGCCTTCCCAAGGTCCCCGTTGTTCGGTCCTGTATAAATCGCTTGACTTGCACCTCATTTTTTGGGATTTTATTCCCATTCTATCCCCCTGTTGTCGACTGTTGCAATTGCGCCCGATTTCAACTCTATCCCGCCGGATTTTTCCGACCTGGACGAGACGCGGGTCATGGACGTTGAAGACCGATGAAATCAATCGTCCTGGAAACCATTATCGTGGCCGTGGTGGCCATCTTGCAGCCGCTGGTGCGCATCTTGCTGCGCAACGGTGTCTCTTTCGGCACCTTCAGCGATATCGCCAAATGGGTCTATGTCGATACCGCCGCCAACGAATTCGGCCCCGCCGACCGCAAGCAGACCGTCTCCCGCATCTCTGTGATCACCGGCTTGTCCCGCAAGGAGGTCACGCGGGTAAAGGAAAGAAAATGCACCACGTGCGATCCCCGGGCCGAGCGGTACAACCGCGCAGTTCGGGTCATCTCAGCTTGGCGGCGCGAACCGCCCTTTACCGATTCCGAAGGCCGGCCGGTCATTTTACCGATCAACGGAAAGGGAGCCACGTTTGCCGAACTGGCTCGCCGATTCAGCGGAGATCTCCCCTGCCGCGCCATACTGGATGAACTGCTTGCCGCCGGCTGCGTCGAAATCGACGAAGAGGACCGTGTTTGCCTGTTAAACGCAGCGTATCTGGCCAACAATGCCGATCCCGTCAATATTCATATTATGGGGGCGGACACGGCCAGTCTGATCGAAACCATCGAACACAACCTGCAGGCGGACGAAACCCAGCGTTTTTTCCAGAGAAAGGTGCTCTACGACAATCTGCCCGAGGAGGTCCTGCCCTCTTTTCGTGCCCTGACGGCCAACGCCGCCCAGCAACTGCTCGAGCACCTCGACGGCTGGCTGGCCGGACAGGATCGTGACACCAATCCCGATATTCGAGGAACCGGTCGAAACCGTGCCGGTCTGGGGATTTACTACATTCAACAGCCTTTTATTGAGAAGAACGAATAGAATAATAATAAGGAGGAGGAAATCATGAAACAGCCAAAAGCAGCGGCCTTGACCGCATTGGCCGCAGTACTTCTTTTTCTCTGGGCCTGTGGCGGCGGCTCCGGGGGAGCGACCGTTTCGTCCACCGGCAGCAGCGACACAGGCACATTGTCACTCGGCCTGGTGGATGCCCCCGGCGGCGCCTACCAGGCGGTTTATGTGACCATCGAAGAGGCGCAGGTGTGCCGGGTGACCGGCGCCTGCGATATGGACAATCCGGAAGACTGTGCCTGCCAGTGGGAAACCGTTGCCACGCCTCAAGCGACTTACAACCTGTTAGAACTGGTCAACGGCGTGATGGCAACCCTGGGATCGAAGGAACTCGTGGCCGGCACCTACAACCAGATGCGCCTGCTGCTTTATGATTACCCGGACGATTCACTCAACCTGTTCGACGATCCGCACGACCACCCCCAATACCTCATCGACGAAGGGGGAACCGTGCATGCCATGAAGGTCCCCAGCGGATACCAGACCGGTATCAAACTGGTTCATCCCTTCGAAATCGTGGAAGGCCTGACCACCGAACTGCTCCTGGATTTCGATGTGGCCGACAGCGTGGTAAAGGCAGGCAACAGTGGAAAATACCTTCTGAAACCCACCATCAAAATTATTGACACCTATTATCGGGAAGTTGTCTCCGGCGTGGTAACCATGGCCGAAGGCGAAGGCGATTATTTGGAACGCGCGACCGTTTCGGCCTGGCACGTGGATTCAGAAGGCAACTGGACCATGGCCATGCGCACCGCTACCGATCCGGAGGGAGGCTACACGCTCTATCTGGATTCGGGCAGGGATGAAGGGGCGGAGACGCAAACTTACAAAATCGTGGCCACGGCCGACGCCTATGCGCCCGGTTGTCAAATCGTCGAGGTGCAGACGGATGAAACCGTTGCGGATACGGACTTCGCACTTTCATCGGCCGATCTTGTGACCGTATCCGGAACCATCACCGGAACGATTCCCGAGGTGGAAGGGTCCTACCCGTCCGTGGCGCCGGTAGTGCAAGTGAGCTTCAGCCGACTGATCGATGATTGCGTTCTCACTCCGAAGGACTATCCGGTGGGAACCGCCTCCGTTCGGGTTCAGGCCGACGAAGATAGCGAAGATGTCACCTACGACAACTCAGACGGTTCTTTCAGCTATGCCTACAGCATCCAGGTGCCCGTAGCTGAGTATACGATAACCGCCACGAGTGAAGAACTGCAGGCTCCGGAACCGATTTACCTGGATGTCGATGAATCCATTGCAGACGTAGATTTCGAATTCTGACCGCCGGTATTTGCTTATCCGCTCAAAATTACACCGTGCAGGGCGTTGCCGAGCCTACCCTGCACGGTATCTACGCAGGAAAACCACCGGGGGGCAGGCTGCACGACCACCCGGTAGAATTGGAGCTGCCTAATATGAATCCGACCCAAGAAAAAGGGATGCCGATGAACCGGATCGAAGAACTGATCGACGTATTGGAAAAGCGCCATGCCCGCACAAGGGCATGGATTTCCAAAGCGCAGCAACGATGCATCATCTGCCAGAGGCCGGTCACCGAATTTCGATCCCCACGGGCCCAGTTGGAATACAACCTCTCATCGATCTGTCAGTCCTGTCAGGACTATTATATCTACGATTGAATGCGGAAGATCAAACGGGAAACCAACCTCAACCGAACCAGAGGCGAAGGGACTGAACCACAAGCATGACGGCCAGCACCGCCAGCAGCCGCCTCAGCCAGCGGCGATAGGTGGCAGTGGGAATCCGCTCCCTTACGCGCATCCCCAGAAACATGACCGTCGCCCCCAGCACGGCCATGCACACCGACAACCCCACCACGTCATCGGTCATTAAACCGGCCTGCACGAAGACAGCCCCCTGGGTCAGTTTGCCGAAGAGAAAACAGAAGTTGAACACCTGGATCATCACCGTTTTTGGCATTCGAACCTCCAGGGCATAGATGACCAGGGCGGGAAGCATCACATTCACCATTCCGGCGAGGATGCCGGCGATCAGGCCGAAGAAGGCAAAAGCGATGCGGGGATGACGCCGGACCCAGCCAAAACCGACCCCGATGCGCTCGGCATTGAGATAGAGTACCAGCATGGCCGCCAGCAGGGGCCGAAACGACTCGGCCGGAAAGGCCACGAGCAGTCGGCTGCCGACGAAGCTTCCCGCCATGCCGTAGACCGCTAAAGGCCAATAGACGGCGATGCTGCGGCCCCATCGCCCGCCCTTGAGAATGTTGCCCACGTTGATGACGACCGTGGGCAGAACCAGCAGCAGGATCGCCGTACGCACGTCGGTCACCAGCGCCAGCAAAGGGGTGGCGACCATGGGAAAACCGATGCCGACCGTGCCGTGAACCATGGCCGCAAAGCCGATGATGATGGTGTACACGAACATCGTGAGCAACGTTGACGTCTCGGCGACAGACATGGGGCGCTCGTTTCCAGGTGGTTGTCCGCAGATCCGGTTGAATGCCGTTTCGGTTTATCCGACGAAAAACAAAAGCGAATCCTTGAATTTTGCACGATTCGGTGGGTGAAAATCAATGAGAAAAGATCCTAAAGCAGGCGTTTCGCCTTCTTCGAAAAATAGAAGGAAGCTATGATTTCAAGGGTTTGTTTAATGAATAAGGATCGGGAATTCTTTTTATTGAACGACGGAGCGAAGCGATCTTTTTATTCACCATTGGACGTTCGATGTTCACTGTTCGACGGTCTAAAAAACATTGTACCGATAGGGGCCATAGGAAATACCAAGGCTGAATCATCGAGCGTTTTTATAGACAACGAACCCCGGATAAAGCATTCGCATGCATTCGGGGCAAATGCCGTGAGTAAACTCGGCATGACTGTGCGATTCGATGTAGGCTTCGATCTGATGCCAGGAATCCTCGTCATCCCTGATCTTCTTGCAGACCGAACAGATGGGTATGAGCCCCCTGAGTTCTTTGATCTCGATCATCGCTTTTTCAAGCTCGGCGTTGCGTTTCACCAGAACCGCATTGACCTTCCTGAACGCGAGCAGGCGTCGGACGGAAAAAACGGTCAGCGCCGTTACGAAAAAAAGAGAACCGGTGATAAAAGCCTCCATTTCCAAGGCTCCGTATCGTTTAAAAACGGTCATGACCAGCTTCAGAAAATCGAACCTGACGGCAATAAAAATCACCGCTGCACTGCAAACGAAAGTTGCGGCAAACTCCAGGATCAGATTTCGAGCAGTCGGTTTTTCGGGGGATTGAACCGTCGCATCTCGCATAATCGTTCTCCGAATGTGTACTACCTCTCGCCAGCTTTTGCAATTATGGTGCCCTTGTATAAAAATTTCTTTCACGCCACCAATCCACGGGTCGGCGTGCGGCTCATTTCTCCCTTTCCTCTCTCAATTGGTCGTGTGAAATTTCCGCGACATCTCCTACCGTTTTCGTGTTATTTCAGAATGTTTCAAAAATTGCCAAAAATGAATGCGGTTTCGTAAAGTTTTATGGGGAGGGAACAATTTTTCCCCAATCGGAGACGTTACCGTTGTCCCCGGAACGACGGAACTGGCATACAAAATCATTCAATAAAACAGACTTTGGAATCTTTTTAACAGAATTTGTCACGGTTTCCTGCCACGCTGGTGCGGGGTAAGATCGGCGGCGTCGGCAGTTCAATTGACATGACCATCTTTCCGGCCCACTTCAAGTTGATGTTTTTATATTGACATGTTTTATTATAAATGCGACAGAAGAGAAGTTCATTTTTAGAGTGGTAGTAGAAGCTGCCAAGCATTCGTTTTCTATTCTAAATTGCGTAAATCCAGCCACGAAGGCATGTCATCTGAAAACAGATGAAATACCTTCGTGGCTTTTTTATGCGAACCAAAATCGGTAGTCGTCCCCGAAAGGCGCTGACATGAAAAGAATCCTTACCGTTATATGCTTTCTCACGATCGCCTCGCTGGGTTCCAGTGCATGGGCCCACATGCTGTGGATTTTTGCGGATGACTACAATCCTGATAAGGGCGACACGGTTCAGATAGAAATTAACTGGGGCCATCATTTTCCAAAAGACCCGCTTAACAAAGAAGGCATTTTAAAACGGGTTTACGCCCTTGATCCCTCAGGACAGGTGGTCACCCTCAAACAGATATCCATGAGCAACTACGAACTTACGGTCAAGGAAAAGGGGGCATATGCGATCTTTGCCGAGATCAATGGCGGTGTTTATTCCAAAACCACGGATGGGTACAAACGGCAGAACAAAAAGGGTTTGGACAATGTTCTTACGTGCGTCAGCTATGACATGCGAGCCAAAACGGTGATTTGCGCCGGCGGAAAAGAGCGGGGTGTGGGTCAAAGTGGGGACGACCTGCTGGAAATCGTCCCTTTGAAAAACCCGGCATCGCTGAAAGAGGGAGAACTACTGCCGGTCAGGGTTCTTTTCAAAGAGGCCCCCCTTTCCCGTGAGTACCTTCACGCCACCTATGTCGGGTTTTCGGAGCAGAATGAAACCTATGCATTCTCGGCCATGACCAATAAAGACGGAGAGACAAAGATCAAGCTTGTCAAGGAGGGCACATGGCTGGTGAAGGTGCCATACAAACTCCCATACCCCGACCCTACGGAATGCGACCGGTACTATTACTGCGCCACCCTGACTTTTAAGACGAATTAAGAATTTTGGCACCATCGAACTGTGTGTCGTAGTAACACGCCAGAAACAGGAGAACAAACCGTGAATCAAAAAGCTCGCAATCTCTTGTACATCGCAACCCTGTTCGCTTTGGCAACATGCTTCTACCCTTCTCAAGCTGCTGCCGCCTGGACCCGTGGCCATTTTTATGTAATCGGAACCGGTCCTGCCGGACCCCGAATGGCCACCATGCAGGCATTGGAGACAATCAAGAAGATGGACGTGATTATAGCCAATGACAAACACGCAAAGCTTTTTGCGGACTACATCGGCGACAAGCCTGTCCTGTTCGATCCATGGACGGGTTTTTGGGATTACAGGGGAAAAAGACGAAAAGACCTCAACAAGGAGGAACTGGCCAGGTTCAGCGTGGAACGGTTTAAAATCAGGGACGAGCGGGTGCAAAAGATCAAGGATCTTCTGGCCGAGGGCAAGGACGTGGGCTTGCTCGATTCGGGCAATCCCTGCCTGTTTGGCCCCAGCCACTGGTACATTGAGCACTTTGGCCGGGCGGACCTTGTCATCATCCCGGGAATGGGCTGCGATGCCGCTGCCATGGCCGCCCTGGGAAAAAGCACGATCCCGTCCCATGACACCCGGTTTGTGATGCAGACATCGCCTTTCTTCCTGAGGAATCAGGATCTGGAAAATCGTCAACTCCTGAAGAACCTTTTTGCCAAGTTACCGGCGACAATGGTCTTTTATATGGCCCTGCGAAATCCGGAAAAGATGTTTTCAACCCTTGGCGAGATGTTGCCGGCCGATATGCCATGCGCCGTGGTTTTCTGGGCCGGGTATCCGGATCGGCAGCGCATCGTACGCGGAACCATAACGGACATGGCGGAGAAGCTTTCCAAAGAGAAGGAGAAATTCATGGGCCTGTTGTTGGTCGGCCGGTTCTTAGAGGGCAAGCCTTATGAGGCTGCCATGAAGCGTAGCCAGGCCAAACTCAAGTAGAGCGAAAAGAAAAAGCGGCAGTGAGGCCAAAGACATGAGTTTTTCTATCTTTTTTCGCATTCATTGCGACATTGCTGCAGGAAAAGAATTGTAAAAACTGGAAAAGCTGGCCGGAACCCTGTGAATCGAAACCAGCCAACTGGTGGATTGACATTTCCGGTCGGTGATCTATGCCGATCTGGCTCTCTGTTTTTCCCAAGCCTCTTCGAATAGTCGGTTCATCCCCACGTCCACGGCGAAAATCATACCGATGCGCCGTAAAATCATGCCCGCCCCCACTCCTCTCCGTTCAGGAGGCTACCGCGATCACGACCCGCAACCCGGACCCAATGCAACTGGCAACAACGGTACATCAGGGGGCAAATGCCGGACCTGGGGGCTTCGCCAGGTTGGCCGTTTGTTGTTTTTGGTCATTGATGGTTGCTCCTGGAAATTTTAATGAAATATATCCCGAAATAAGTTGACCCTCCCCTGTTCCCCTTCTAATAATAGCGTGTTCTATTTTGCGCATATGTTCTTTTTCCATCAACCTTTTCCGATAAAAATAAAGCACCCGCTCACGGGATTGAAATGCCCAATGTGCCGCAACTGCCAGACCAGTAAGCGTTTACAGGGTAGCGCAGATGTGAGGCGCCGGGCACGCAGACGGTTTGGGCAACCTTCAACTGCACGGGAACAAAGCAGATGCGATACCCTGTAAACGCTTACAAAAATGAAAGAAAGGGGTTTGTAATGAAAGCATTTAAAATCTCAGCAATTTTGCTGGTTCTCGCTTCGTTTTTCCTGGTCACCCAGGCATACGGGAAAGAAAAAAGGATTCTTTTTCATGCCGGGTTAGGACAGCGGGGGGCGCTAAATGAAATCAAAGGGGTTTTCGAAAAAGAAAATCCGGATATCAAAGTTAATTTCTCCTACAAGGGCTCAGGATATTTTATTGCAGATATCACACGGTCGAAACAGGGAGATCTTTTCATGCCCGGAGAGGAATTCTACCTGATGCAGGCGGTGGAAAGAGGTTTTCTCACTGACTATAATCCCGCAACCGACATCCCCGCCTATTTCATCACCGTAATTATCACCCCCAAAGGAAATCCGAAAAACATCAAAAAAATAGAGGATTTCGCCAGGCCCGGTGTCAGGGTAGGGCTCGGAAATCCAAGGTCCTGCGCCATCGGGATCTGGCATCAGAAAACGTTCAAAAAAGCGGGTATCTGGGACAAAGTCAAAGAGAACGCAACCATGAGTGCCAAATGCATCCCGGAACTGGGCAACGCGGCTCAGCACCGGGCAATTGATGCAACCATTGTCTGGGGAACCACTGCGGTTCTTTATCTTAGAGATGTGGAGATTATACCCATCGAACAGAAGTATCGCGGCGTTATAAGGCTGCCGGTGGGGGTGCTCAAGTTTGCCAGGTATAAGGAAGAAGCCCACAAATTGATGGATTATATTCTATCCGAAAAGGGGCGGGCCATTTTTCATAAACACGCCTATGCAGTCAACCCGGTCATCCCTGTTGACAAACAGGGGTTCTGCCTGGACGGGGTCACCGATCAGGACATGGAATACCTGGTAAATGCCGCAAAGGCGGTAAAAAATCCTTCATTTCCGGTGAATAAAGAAACCGTCGGTGATTTGGAAGAAGAAGTTTTACGGCAGAAGAAAACCAAAAGAGCGGGAGATTAACTAAAATATGCGCAACGTGGGTCTAAGATCTCGTGGGGGCTGGTGGCCGGCCCTGTGTATCGGAACTACCGGCTGCATTCTAGCTGTCTATATCCTGCTGGTGACAAGCAACTGGATCTATCTGGGGTGGCATGATACCTTGTATTTCTTCTCGAAGTCGAGGATGTGGGAGCGGTTCTGGCTGACGGTATGGACAGCGACGATCTCAACCTCAATTTCCTTGTTTATCGGTATCCCCGCCGGATATGCCCTTTCCCGGTTTCGATTTCCATGCCGCTATCTATTCGCCAGCATCATCGACCTGCCGATTGTGGTTTCTCCAGCCGTCGTGGGGGCATTTCTCTTCGGGATCACAACCCGGTTCCCTTTTGACTGGATCAGTGAATTTTACGGCATCTATATCGGCAGAAACGTATATGGCGTCCTTCTGGTTCAGTTTACGGTAACCGCCGCTTTTTGCGCTCGCCTCATGAAGGCCAGCTTCGATATGATACCCGTCCGGTTTGAAATGGTTTCCAACAGTTTGGGCGCCCCTCCCTTCCGGACATTCTTTAAAGTGGTTCTTCCCATGGCGAAAAACGGAATTATCGCCAGCATGATTGTGGTCTGGGCCAGGGCAGCCGCTGAGTGGGAAGGGCTTATGCTGTTTGTCGGGGCAACCGAAGGAAAAACGGACATCATGCCATTTGCCATCTATCTTGACTGGAACGGAGGGATGATGGGGTGGGTAACCTCGATGAGTATTGTCTGCATCCTCATGGCCGTATCAGCGATATCGGCAATGAAAATAATTGGAGGAAGAAGCAATGTCTGGTAATGGGCAGCGCCGAAAAGTCTTTAACTCCTTTTTTTACAGTTTTGCCGGTTTTCTGTTCCTGTATTCCGCCTATCTGTTTTTAAGCAATATCGATCAGCTTTTTGTAACCGAAGCGGCCATAAAAACCCGCGAGGTAACGGATATCTGGGGTGAAGACAGGGAGGTCTTAAACCAGTTTGCGGGAGGTTTCTGGAAAGACGTATATTTCTGGAAGTCGCTCAACCTCACGCTGGCGATAACGCTGATTACCACCTTTATCGCTACGATATTGGGCATCCCGACGGCTTATGCACTTTCGCGATACCGCATTCCGGGAAAATCGGTCGTTGAAATCCTCTTCTCGTCGCTAATCGTTATGCCGGGATCGGTGATCGGTATCTGCCTTATTGTAATGTTCAACTACGGACCGTTATGGGAGATGCAGAATTGGTTGGGGTTCAAATTCGCCCACAGCATCTTTCCGGGAATGGTCATCGCTTCGTTGGTGCTTTCCTTCGCCTTTGGGATGAGCGCCTGGAAGGCAACCTTCGACAGCGTCAATCCCCGCTTCGAACAGGTCGCGAGGTCCCTTGGAAGCAGCCGCTGGAGAGCATTCAGGACAACAACCCTTCCCCTGGCAAAAAGCGGCATCGTGGCCGGAATCATACTGGCATGGACCCGGGCAATGGCCGAGTTCAGTGCCGTCCTCTTTTTTTGCGGGACATTTCGGGAACTGCCGGCTTCACGATTTTCCGATTTTACGAAATTGCTGCAGATGGATCAGGCGGATTGGGTTTCAGTGGCGGTGTGGGCACAAGTGGAGTTCGGCAATATTGAATATGGTTTTGCCCTGGCCTTTGTCCTGGTTTTTATAGGCGGGATTTCTGTCTATGTGATGCACAGGATCGGTGCGAAAGGATATGTATGGTAGGAAATACGATGATCGAAATCAAAAATCTGAATGGAGCTCTCGGAGAATTTCAACTCCACGATGTTAATCTAAGTGTCAGAAAAGGTGAATACCTGGCGATTCTCGGTCCGACCGGAGCGGGAAAGACGGTTCTGGTCGAATATGTAGCCGGTATTTTCAAACCGGATAAGGGAAGCATAATGGTTGACGGAGAGGATATCACCTCTCTTTATCCCGAGGAACGAAACATCGGCTATGTCCCTCAGGACTATGCTCTTTTTCCGAATCTGACAGTGGAAAAAAATATCGCCTATGGTCTGGAGGCAAGGAGAATGCCGTCAGAGCAGGTCAATGCTGTTGTTTCTGAGATGATTTCCCAGCTCAAAATTGAATATATCCGACATCGAATGCCACTGAATTTAAGCGGGGGTGAAAAGCAGCGGGTGGCATTGGGCCGGGCCCTGGCCACCAAACCGAGGCTTCTTCTTCTGGATGAACCCTTAAGCGCCCTGGATGAGAACCTGAGGACAGAAATGGCAAGGGAATTGCGTCGACTGCAAAGAGATGTCAATGGGACCTTTATTCATGTATGCCATAATTTCGAAGAGGCCTCGGATGTAGCGGACATGATAGCCATTATGAACGAAGGTTCGATCGTTCAGACCGGCACACTGAAACAAGTCATGGACGCGCCAAAAAACGAATTTTTAGCCCGATTCGTGAAGTCACAAAACATTTTCTCCGGCATTGCGAATGGTTCCGGTTTAAAAATAGGAGAAACAGCCCTTGTCAAAAAGAATATATGCGAAGGCGATGTAATCGTTGCCATACGGCCCGAAAGCATAAAAATTTCTGGTGAAAATAACCAGAAAGGAGAAAACCTGTTTTCCGGAACGGTCGAAAACAGCTTACTAAAACCCTATTTTTCTGAAGTTGTAGTGGATATTGGCATTCCTCTCATCATCTATACAATGAAGGGCGAAACGTTTAACAGGGGAGACAAGGTAAACGTAAGAATCCCGCCGGAAAAAATTGTGGTGATTGAAAAATTGTAAAAAAAGTTTCAATCCACGCCCCCACGCGGGGGGCGAAGCGCCAAGAGTAAGGGCATCGTGACCCCCACCAAGTTTCAATCCACGCCCCCACGCGGGGGGCGACTGATCCTTGACAGATGCCTCGGCGTCCACGGCTTTGTTTCAATCCACGCCCCCACGCGGGGGGCGACTGTGCCCGTATCCGCATCTTGATCGGTATTGTATGTTTCAATCCACGCCCCCACGCGGGGGGCGACCTGAAGGCCTTGCAAGACGCTGTTACTTATTGGGTTTCAATCCACGCCCCCACGCGGGGGGCGACACCGGAGCGGAGGGTGTGGAAGCCGAAAGAGGGACTGTTTCAATCCACGCCCCCACGCGGGGGGCGACGGGGATATTCTGGGAGACCTGGATGCCCTACGAGTTTCAATCCACGCCCCCACGCGGGGGGCGACACGGCCGGTCTTGTGCTTGCGTCCAAAGAGGTTTTGTTTCAATCCACGCCCCCACGCGGGGGGCGACTGTAAATTGATAGAGGGGCGGCTTGCCTATTGGTGTTTCAATCCACGCCCCCACGCGGGGGGCGACTTCCGGTAGCCGGGCAAGTGTCGTTGGTATCATAGTTTCAATCCACGCCCCCACGCGGGGGGCGACGGCCGCCCGTCGAAATCGTATATCGATGATAGAGTTTCAATCCACGCCCCCACGCGGGGGGCGACACGGCATTACAAACGCGCCCACCAATACGGAATTGTTTCAATCCACGCCCCCACGCGGGGGGCGACTTGTTTCTTAGCGGCTTCGTCTGCCATCCTGACAGTTTCAATCCACGCCCCCACGCGGGGGGCGACCGGACCCCATTGCAAATCAAGCAGATTGACGCTGTGTTTCAATCCACGCCCCCACGCGGGGGGCGACGCCATGGATCGGTAGACTCAAGCAGCTCTTTGGGTGTTTCAATCCACGCCCCCACGCGGGGGGCGACTGAAATGCTCGTCGCTGTAATGATCTGGAAAATGTTTCAATCCACGCCCCCACGCGGGGGGCGACGCCGGTAGATGGCCTGGCTGGCGGGAATAAAAAGTTTCAATCCACGCCCCCACGCGGGGGGCGACCGGTGATTGGTGCGGCCGTGGTGTTTTTGAGAGTGTTTCAATCCACGCCCCCACGCGGGGGGCGACATTATCTCCATACATTACCGGTTGATTGTCATTGTTTCAATCCACGCCCCCACGCGGGGGGCGACATTTTAACCCCTGAACGGAGGGCAACATGAAGGAGTTTCAATCCACGCCCCCACGCGGGGGGCGACGGAGCATATAAAAACAATGTCTGCATCGACCCAGTTTCAATCCACGCCCCCACGCGGGGGGCGACCAATATCGATGTCCTGTCCGTTAAGCGTAACAGTGTTTCAATCCACGCCCCCACGCGGGGGGCGACGAGATCCACCGGCGAGCGAGCCTCGAAATCGATGTTTCAATCCACGCCCCCACGCGGGGGGCGACTACGGTAATTTATTTTATTTGGATAGCGACGAAGTTTCAATCCACGCCCCCACGCGGGGGGCGACCCGCCCCAACGACAACGCCGTCCGGAATATGGGTGTTTCAATCCACGCCCCCACGCGGGGGGCGACGCTTGTGGCGCCAGGCCGTGTGCTTTCTGAAACGTTTCAATCCACGCCCCCACGCGGGGGGCGACCGCTGCACTTTAACACCCTGATTTTTTAACTTGAATACGCTTTCTCACCGCGAACGGCCCGAATTCTGGTGTCAAAGTTCTTGAAGACAAAATCATTTCCCTCCTTATCCATTTGAAACGTTAGGATTTATGCTTCAATGCGAACGCTCCGGAAAAAACTTGTCCGCTTGGGGTTCGCACCACCGTTAAACAATCAGCGGTCCTTCCTGATCAAAGCCCTCCTTGGCACCTACATGCTCGATGCGCTTGCGCCAGTTGGCACCGAGAAAATAAAAGCGCAAACTGTCGGTTTCCGTTTCTATCTGATCGATCAGCTTCTGCTTGAAAACCGTCCACTGGGCCGGATCGACGATGCATTCGAAAACCGAGAACTGAACCCGCTGCCCGTAGTTCTTGCAAATTTTGGCCACCCGACGCAGGCGGCCGGGGCCATCCACATCCATCGTGGACACATCGTAGCTCACCAGCACCATCATAACGATTACCTCCAAACAAATGGCGGATATCCATCCAGATCCCCGCGAAGATACCTGGCCAGCAGCAAGGCCTGGGTTGTAAACAGCAACCCGATGCCAACCTTCTCCTCTAAAAAGGGATGAAAGATCTCATCCTGCTTGCGCTTCTGATAGGCAACCAGAACGGTTTTGCGCAATTCGTCATTCATGATTACGGCGCCGGTTTCCTGAACCGTAAACGCCTTTTTGGTCGCCTGCCCCCGATTGATCAGCGAAAGCACCAGCCGGTCGGCAATCACCGACCTGAATTCCTCCATCATATCCAGGGCCAGTCCGGGCCGCCCGGGCCGGTCCCTATGGAGATAGCCCACCGCCGAGTCCAAGCCCACGGATTCCAGGGCCGAGCGCACATCATGCAAAAGCAACGTGTATATAAACGAGAGCATGCAGTTCACCGGGTCCCGTGGCGGCCGGCGGTTACGCCCGTTGAATGAAAAACCATTGTCCTTGTTGACGATGAGATGATCGAAAACGCCGAAATAGACGCGGGCGGCGTCCCCTTCCATGCCTCTCAATGTGTCCAGCGGCATATCCGCTTTCAGGCTTTTCATTAGCGCGGCGATGTGCCGCGATGCCTCGCCCAAAAGGTTCCCGTCCACTTTATCGCCGTGATCCCGAATGGCCCGCTGGAGCACCGTGCGGGAATTGGCCAGCTTGCCGGCCAAAACGGCATAGGCAATTTCAGCCGAGGCGCGATTGTCGTCCGCTCGCCGGTACTGCTCCCGGCGCAACAGCACATTGCCGGATACCGGCCCCTGAACCCGTGCCAGAAATCGGCCATGCTTGCTTAGAAAACTCACGGCCACGTCCCGCTCGGCGCAAAATCCCATCAGGTAAGGGCTGCACATAACCCGTCCAAAACAGACAATGCCGTCCAGCGTGTGAACGGGAAGCTGAAGTTTCTTCTCGCGATTCACGGAAACGACGACGGTTTCGCCTTCTTTGTTCAGGTAGGCGCCTTGAGTGGTGACAAAAAGCGTGTTGAGGTGTTTTTTCATTTTTCCCCACAGATGGCATCGAGGTAGCGTCTGGCGGATTTTTTGCCATTCAGCTTCTCCGGAAGACAGAGAGAAATGAAAGAGCAATGCGGACAGCGTTTGTCGAATATCGGCTTGGGCGTCTTGCCTGCGTCAAACAGGGCATGCAGCCGTTCGGCCATGGTTTCCGTTTCCGCACGCAGATTTTGATCGAAAGCCACATCCTGCCGCCTCCGTGTCTTTCCGTAAAAAAGCGCCCCTTGTTCGATGTCATGGCCCAGCATCTCCTCCAGGCAAAGAGCCTGGGCGCAAAGCTGGATCTTGTCGCAGCTGTCCTTTTTGGGGCGACCTCGTTTATATTCCACCGGAAAGGGCCGCCAAATGACTTTCCCGACCGCATTTTTCTCCTTGTGGAACTCCACCACATCGGCCTTGCCCACCAATCCCAGCCGCAGCGACTGCAAGGACAGGGAATAAGCGATGCGCATGTCCTTACGGGATTCGCGCTTTCCCGAATCCACCCGTTCGTGCATGATGCGTCCTTCGGCGGTGAAGCGGTTTTCGATCCACACCTGCTCTATATGCACCAAGGCGCAACGGCGCTCGCAGAATAAAAAATGGTTTAAGGCAGAGATAGGAACTAATTCTTCATCCGTGTACATGAAGCTACTCTTTATTCATCATATGATTGCAAAACCGTCTTTATCAATTTTCTTAAGTTTCAGTACCGCTTCCATATATCCAAGAAATGGCGAATATTCAGCAGTCCAAAGAAAAACGCCCGGGTAACGGCGCGATTCCTGGATACTTAGTCGTCGTAGAATTTTCTCTCGAACGCGAACACTTCCATTTTGGATTTCCCGCCACGAAACATCCTCGTAATTTTGTATCTTTTCAATGAGCTGTTTATCAACTACAGCCATTTGCGACTGGTCTTCAATGACCTTGAACCCCTTTTCAACGGTTTCGAAACTATAAATGCTTTCTTGATTTACCAGTTTGTCAGATATGCCTACGCTTTCACGGACTTCACGTTGCAGGGCCTCCGTACAAAGGGTCGGAGAAATTGTCATGTTTTTATCAAAAAAATCACGTAGAATGCGTGAAGAATTATCAAAGTAAGCGGCCATTTAACCCCATCTTCACAAGCGTGGCAAGGCATGGCATATACTCCTTCTAAAAGGAGGAGATCATATGCCGGAAGATTCCCATCAGCTTGATTCCCGGGAAAGACGCAGTTTC
>Ga0272443_10000883_pt1 | contig 49252 bp, 44 predicted proteins | sample SSMAcet12_FD_193581 | JGI IMG/M metagenome (GOLD analysis project Ga0272443, IMG submission 193581) | Marine sediment archaeal communities from Little Sippewissett salt marsh, Falmouth, MA, United States - SSM-Acet-12 | ecosystem: Environmental > Aquatic > Marine > Wetlands > Sediment ...
ACCGCGTCCTCGCCTTCGGGAGCATGAATGGTGACATTGACATAGTCACGCCCAAAGCCGAGATCGGGATATAAATCGTGGTCCTCTGATAGATCCGCAGCGCGGTCGAGGAAATCGCGCAGGGTTAGATAATCGGGAAACTCGTAACGCCGTTCCAGGCGTGCGGGACGTTTACGTTCCTGCCACTGCCGGTCCATCACAAAGTCTCCTCAGAAGGTGGCGCCACGCGGCGTCCTGCTTGCCGGAGCGTTGGACGGCTTCAAATTCTCCATCCACTGAGTCAGTTCACGGCCGTGGCTGCGCTCTTCCTCAAGCAACGTCTCGAAAAACAGCCGCCCGTCATGATCACCGACGCGTGCGCAATGCAGCGTGGCGTCGCTGTACAGGCTGATCAGCTCGTTCTCGAATGCCAGGTCGAATTGCAACAACTCATACAGACTGTTGCCAAGCCGGACCGGACGCAACTGCGAAGCGTTGGGCGCCACGCCAAGAGACAACATGCGGGCAATAATGCGGTCCGCATGCTCCATCTCCTCACGTGACTCGTTTCGCAGGCGTTCGGCCGGCTCAGCCAGCCCCCAGATCGCGACAAGTCGCGCCTGGGTGCTGTACAGCTGCACCGCGGAGAGCTCCAGACTGAGAGCTCGCCCGAGGTAGCCGAGCACGCGTTGGTCTGCACTGGCATACAACATGACGACGGTTCAGCAATCCTTTCGCGTGATTTCTATCGGTAACTACCGATTGATAACTCAGCTACGCGCCGGGCGCATGTTGCTGCCACTCTGCAACACCTGCTCAACTTCCGAGTGCGGACGAGCGATGATGTGAGCAGCAACCAGGCCGTCACCCACACGCTCGCAGGCATCGGCGCCGGCGCGAACAGCTGCGTTCACTGCACCGGTCTCACCGCGGACCAGCACGGTGACATAACCGCCACCGACGAATTCGCGACCGATAAGGCGCACTTCGGCGGATTTGGTCATGGCATCTGCTGCTTCGATTGCAGGCACCAGCCCGCGGGTCTCGATCATGCCCAGAGCAATGCCATAGGTTTCGTTGGCCATCGCTGGATTCTCCTGTTTAAACGGCTAGGGTCGAAGCGACAATCAGGCTTCGGTGGAAGCGCCGCCAGTCGGCAGCACCGGCTCAACTTCTTTGTGCGGACGGGCGATGATGTGTGCAGCCACCAGGCCGTCACCCACACGCTCGCAAGCATCAGCGCCAGCGCGAACGGCTGCGTTCACAGCACCGGTCTCGCCGCGAACCAGCACGGTCACGTAACCGCCGCCAACAAACTCACGGCCGATCATGCGCACTTCGGCGGCCTTGGTCATGGCATCAGCTGCCTCGATAGCGGGCACCAGGCCACGGGTTTCGATCATGCCCAGCGCAATGCCGTAGTTCTCGTTTGCCATCTTTACTATCTCCGTCGTCGGGTTAGATTTGCTTCAGTGAACTCCCGGGCCACAACAGCGGCCCGGAAATCCGGTATCACTTGGTGCCCAGCACCGGCTCAACTTCTTTGTGCGGACGGGCAATGATGTGCGCAGCCACCAGGCCGTCGCCCACACGCTCGCAGGCGTCAGCGCCGGCGCGGACAGCCGCGTTCACGGCGCCGGTCTCACCACGAACCAGCACGGTGACGTAGCCACCGCCAACAAACTCGCGGCCAATGAGGCGCACTTCTGCAGCCTTGGTCATGGCATCAGCTGCCTCGATAGCGGGCACCAGGCCGCGGGTTTCGATCATGCCCAGCGCAATGCCGTAGTTCTCGTTTGCCATCTTCGTGTCTCCTGCTGACTCGATTGTTTTCTGAAAATATCCGTACCGCTCAGCCGGCCGCCTGGCCCGCATCAGCGCCTTGGCCGATGACTTCGGCCCAGTTGTCGATGATCCCGGCGATCGTCAGATCAGTCAGAATCTCAAAATCCCCTGCGGCGAATCGCGCCGCTGAACCACTCGACATAAACACCCAGTTGCCCACATGGGCACCGACCGGATCCACAGCCACGTGCTGCTTACCCTTCATGTCGCGCAGTACTCGCAGGCTGATCTGCTTCAGGCCGGGAATGCGCTTCGTGCACACCAGAGGCCCTTCAACCTGCAAGATATCCATCAGTCCTTCTGCCCTTCCGGGGGCCAGTGATCGATGATCCCGACGATGGTCAGGTCACTCGGGTAGCCCTTGCTGCCCGCTGCCTCGCGTGCAGCCGAACTGCCCACGCAGATCACCCAATCGCCCGGCTTGGCACCAATGGCATCGACCGCAACCATCTTGGTGCTGCCATCAAGCACCACCTGCAGGTGCTTGTGCTCCATCATGGCAATACGATTGGTCGAAACCAACGGGCGCTCAACCTGACAGATCTTCATTAATGCCCCCCCTGTGCCTGTTCCGGCTTGGCGGAACAACCCAGTACTTCGATACGCCCGCCAGCGTGGCAGTCGCGCACCACCAGCAGGGTGTGCAGCAGACCGCGCTCGGCCAGATCCGGATAACGGGCACGCAGTGCGCCGTCCACCCGGTGGCAATGTTCAATGGCCCGCTCGCGGGCACCCGGCACGACGCCGTGATAGTCGTAACGGACGACGACCGGAATCGGCAGTCCGCGCGAGACGTTCAAGCCGGTGAAGATCTTCACACCGACATCCAGGTCCGGCGCAGCCTCTTCCACGGTATCCATGTACGCAAAGTAGGTCAGGTTACGCAGCTGGATCTCCTCGAAGCCGATACCGGCGCCGATGAAACGCTCCGCGTGACCGATGTCCGCGTAGTGCTCGCCATGGAAGGCGCGCACGTAATCTATCTGTGACATGTTGTTTACCAGCAGCCGCACCACCAGGCGCTGCATGCCATCGGCGACGTCAGCAGCCACCGCCTTGACCTGTTCGGCCAGGAAGTCCTCGGCCTGACCGCCGGTCATGCGCTGGCTCTTGTCGTGCAACTGCAGCGCGTCGACATAACGATCCAGGTCGATCTCCCCTGCACCATTGGGAACATGCACCCGGATGGCGTCGGTATCGGTATCCAGCCCGATCAGCAGCAGATCGATGGACGCACCGCAGCAAAAACTGTTCTGCACCGCACGCTGGAAACCCATCAGCCGGTCCAGGCCCGCCTGTGCCGCGCGACCGGTATCGGAACCGTGCGCCGCGCAACCCTCGTGGGTCGGATCCACCGAACTGAAGTGATACACCACCGTCTTCAGGTAACGGGTCGGCTCATCCGCAGTGTTCGGCCGGCCCTCGCGGAAGCGCAGGAACTCGGTCTCGGTCCACTTGGACAGGCTGTCTTCAATATCAAACATCGCACCCGCGTAGGACTTGCGTCGCACCGCGCGATACGGCAGCCGCAACACGTAACGGATCACGTGGGCCAGGCGACCATCCGCACAGGGCGACAGGTCCAGGGTATGGAAGCCGCACTCCTGCAGAAAGGCCTGGAAATCCTCGCTGTCGCGGGAACCCAGCGGATCGGTGGTGAAGAAGTCGTCGCAGTAGTTGCGATAGGTTTCGAACACACACCAGGCGAACAGTCGACGCATGTCGAGCTGGTCGACCCACGCTGCGGCCAGGACATCCTGGGGCAGTTCCAGGCCGAGTTCAGCACGCGCGATCTGCTGCGCGAGCTGCTCGAAATTCTCTTCGTGCTGCAGGGCCGAAACGCGCTTCAGCACGGGCACGATAGCGTCGAACCCGCCCTTCACGCGCTGTTCGTAATCGAACAGCCGCGCATTCTCGTCACTACGGGTCAGCGGATGCTGGCCAGCGGTGGCGCGCGGCGCCCCCGACCGGCCGACACCCGCGGCCCCTGGGCGACGCATCGGCGCGGTCGGTTGAGACCGCGACGAGGAGCGTGCATTTTGACGATTAGTACGCAGCATATCGATCTACCGGGCGCCTATCAGCCCCGAGCACCGCCAGAGTAGGTGATCAGCGAGCCCTTCTCGGTGTTGCCGCTGCCGCCGGTCACCTTGCTCACCGGCGCGGGCACTTCCTCGTTGCGCTTGGGCGCCACCGGTGCCATCGCATTCATCGGCCCGCGACGGGTCGGGTTACGGCCCATGGATGAGGTACCCTCGGTGCCGGTGACGCGATCGCCACGGTCCCAGTCGTCGCCGGTGATCTTCATGCCGGCTTCCATGCCCTCGCCGGTGACACGGGACTTGAGACGACCGTCAACGGAGGCTGCGGTCTCGGGCATCGGCACCGGCGAGGCTTCCGCGCCGCGGCCGCGGCCAAATCGGGCTTCCTCGGTGCCGGTCACCTTGCCGGTAGCCATGCCGAACGGGCCGGTGATCTGTCCCTGCTCGTAACGGGCGCCGGTCACGGCGGCATGTGCCGCATCGCTCTGACTGGCGTGAGAGGGTGCTTCGACACTGAACTGGGTCCACGGCGTGCTACCCATCGCCTGGGGGAAATCCGGGCTGTTCGGCTCGGCCGCAGAGGCCGGGCACGAGGCGGCAACCTGGTCTGCGCCGACATAAGGCGTACCGGTCAGTGGCTCGCAGGCACCACGCTGGGCGCCGGTCATCTTGCCGCCGATACCCGGCTGCTGGCCGGTCATCGCGGAACCTGCCGTGGCACGTTGCGGACGGATGCGGGCCTCAGCAATGATGGTTTCTTCGGGCTGGCAATAGCTGCGGTACTGCTCGGCACCGGCGTAGGGCGTGCCGGTGATCGCCTTGCAGGTGCCCGGCTCGTCACCGGTGACCTGGCCGCCACGGCCGGTCTGGGTTCCGGTAACGGTCTCGCCCTTGAAGGTCTTGGACATGCCGACCTTGCGGTCCTGCGGCGTGGGGGTGCTGCTGCAGAAGCCTTCGTATTGCTCCTGGCCGACATAGTCGTCGCCGGTGACGTTGCGGCAGCTGCCAGGCTCATCGCCGGTCACCTTGCCGGAACGACCCACCATGGTGCCGGTCACGGAACCACCGCGCAGGGTCGCGCTTTTGCCGACCTTGGCAGGAGCCTGTTCGCCACCTTGCTTGACGGGAACCTGGCCATCGGTCGGCTTGGTGTACTGGGTCCCGGTCAGCTCACGGTTGGCGCCCAACTCGTCGCCGGTCACCTTGCCTGAACGACCGACGTTGTTGCCCGTCACCGACTTGCCCTTGCGGGTCTCGGCCAGGGTCACCTTGGCCGGACCTGCCTGAGGACGGGTGCCGCAGAAGGTTTCGGCCTGGTCGGCGCCCAGGTACTCGGTGCCGGTCACGTTCTTGCAGGTGCCGGGCTCGTCGCCGGTCACCTTGCTGCTACGACCGACCTCGTTACCGCTGACCCGGTTGCCGTGACTGGTCGGGCTCTGGCGAACCTTCAGCGGACCCGCGGTGGGCTCGGCCTGGCAGAAAGAACGAAAGATATCAGCACCCATGTACTCGGTACCGGTGATGTTCCGGCAGGTGCTCGGCTCGTCGCCGGTGGTCTTCACGCTACGACCCACCATGGTGCCGGTGACGGTCTGGCCGTGAACGGTTTCGCTGGCACCGACTTTCCAGGGGGCATCCTGTGCAGCGGCGGAATCGCTCGGCTTGGTCCGGCGGACCCGGCCTGTCGGGTTGGACTTCTTCTGGCCGGCATTGCCCTTGACGCTGCGCTGCGAGCGCAAAGCCTGAGCCATTTCGCGGCCGGACAATTCCGGGTTGGCCGCACGCGCGGTCTGGGCAGCGGTCAAACCCTTGGCACCGATGCCTGCCTTGCCGCGGGACGACTGGGCATGACGACGGGCCAGCGCGGCGGCACGGGTAGGATTCTGCGCCACACGCTGCTTGGGCTTGATACGCGGCTTCACAACCTGCGCGGTCTTAACGGAAGTAGCGGGCGCAGCGGTCTGCGCCTGCTTATCGCCGCCACAACCACAGCCGCAGTCACCCTCGCGCTTTTCAGCAGCGGGCTTGGTGACCGGCTTGGCGGTACTGGCGGCACGTACGCGGTCGGTGCTTTTCACACTCGCTTTACCGCGGGTCGACATGGCGTCGCGACGGGCACGGGATGCAGAACGCCCCACAGTTGCCGGCACGGAAGCGCCGGACGAGCGACGAACCGGCGCCGGCGCGGCCGGTGCTGGTGTCGCAGTGGTGGAGCGAGCGGGCGACGCTGCTTTCGCTGTCGCTGCCGCGGCGCCGGCCTTGCCCGATGTGGACATCGCACGGCGGCGGGCGAGCGCAAGTTCGCGTCCGCTCAGGTTATTACTGTTTGCGTTCTGTGCCATGGATAAAACCCCGTCGCGTCAAATTCTTGGGTTGCGGGAGAGGCGGTCGCCCCACATGGGGCGACCGCTTCCGCAATTAGGCGCGGCCTTCGTATACGACGAAGGACGAGCCCTGGCTCTGGGTATAGTTGTCGTAACCCAGAAGACGGATGTGGTGATCCGGATAGGAACGACGGCAAGCTTCCAGCTCTGCAACCACGTGGTTCAGGTCTTGGTCGCCGAAGAACGGCAGCTTCCACATGGTCCAGTAGCTATCAGTCGAGCGACTGGGATGCTCGTGCTCGATAGCGGGGGTCCAGCCCTGCGCCAGGATATAGGTGATCTGGGCATAGACCTCTTCCTGAGACAGCTTGGGCAGGAAGCCGAAGGTCTCGAGGGTTTGGGCGGTTTGATAGTCGCCGGTTTCAAATGCCATTTTGGGCTCCTCGTCTGTAAGCGTTTCGAGTGATTTCCGTCTGGGCGTGATTAGTTCACGTCCAGCTTGTCAACGGTGTCGAACTCGAACTTGATTTCTTTCCAGGTTTCCATAGCGATGGCCAGCTCGGGGCTGTGCTTGGCAGCGTCGGTCATGATGTCGCGCGCTTCGCGCTCGAGTTCACGGCCTTCGTTGCGCGCCTTGACGCAGGCTTCCAGCGCGACACGGTTGGCGGCGGCGCCAGCGGCGTTGCCCCACGGGTGACCCTGGGTACCACCACCGAACTGCAGCACGGAGTCATCACCAAAGATGGTGACCAGCGCCGGCATGTGCCACACGTGGATACCACCGGAGGCGACAGCGAAGACGCCCGGCATGGAGCCCCAATCCTGGTCGAAGAACACGCCACGGGAGCGATCTTCCGGAACGAAAGATTCACGCAGCTGGTCGACGAAGCCCAGGGTGGAGGCACGGTCGCCTTCCAGCTTGCCCACCACGGTACCGGTGTGCAGGTGGTCACCGCCGGACAGACGCAGGCACTTGGCCAGCACGCGGAAGTGGATACCGTGCTTCGGATGACGGTCGATAACGGCGTGCATGGCACGGTGGATGTGCAGCAGCATGCCGTTGTCGCGGCACCAGTTGGCCAGGCCGGTGTTGGCGGTGAAGCCACCGGTCAGGAAGTCGTGCATGATGATCGGGCAACCGACTTCTTTGGCGAACTCGGCACGCTTGTACATCTCTTCCGGGGTGGAAGCGGTGACGTTCAGGTAGTGACCCTTGCGCTCGCCGGTCTCGCTCTCAGCCTTCTGGATGGCCATGGCGACGAACTCAAAACGGTCACGCCAGCGCATGAACGGCTGGGAGTTGACGTTCTCGTCGTCCTTGGTCAGGTCCAGACCACCGCGCAGGCACTCGTACACGGCGCGGCCGTAGTTCTTGGCGGACAGACCCAGCTTCGGCTTGATGGTGGCGCCCAGCATCGGACGGCCATACTTGTTCAAGCGATCGCGCTCTACCTGTATGCCGGCGGGAGGACCACCGCAGGTCTTGATGTAGGCGATCGGGAAGCGGATGTCTTCCAGACGCAGGTGACGCAGCGCCTTGAAACCGAACACGTTACCGACCAGGGAGGTCAGCACGTTGACGATGGAGCCTTCCTCGAACAGGTCGATCGGGTACGCGATGAAAGCGTAGAAGGACTCGGAGTCGCCCGGCACCTCTTCGATGCGGTAAGCGCGGCCCTTGTAGTACTCCAGATCGGTCAGGAGTTCGGACCACACGGTACTCCAGGTACCAGTGGACGATTCGGCGGCCACGGCTGCGGCAACCTCCTCGCGGGGAACGCCAGGCTGACCGGTGCACTTGAAGCAGGCCAGCAAGTCGGTATCAAGTGGGACGTAGTCGGGCGTCCAGTACATGTCGCGGTATTCTTTTACACCCGCGTCATAGGTCTTCACAGCCATGGTCAACTCCTGTTCGGTTGCTGGATGGACAGTTCGTTATGTGATCTATGGAGGTCGGCGAAGAATAGGCAGGCACTACCATTCACGCCAATAGATATTTCCATTCAAATCGATAGATTAATGTCTATGACCCTTTTGCAGCAGTCGATCCGGAAGCCTCGCCTTACGGTATCCGCGATTCGCAGCCATCTGAAAACTAAGGCACTCGCTCTCGGGCGGCATTGCGGGCAGCAACACCGTAAACACGATGACCCTGTGGACCGACTGTTGGCCGCGGCCTTGCGGGCCTGCGCACCGGTGGCCGCTCTTAAATAGAACAAGCCAAAATCTGAAACCGTGCCCTCGTGCCGAGACGCTCGGATGGGGCGCATTGCATCACAACGCCATACGCCACAAGCGCCGTTCCCGCCTGGCCAGAGGTCGTGCGACCCATGAGCCCGCGTAAAACGTCACTATTATAATGGAAAAAATCGTGTCCGATGGAATAAAACACCAATACCCGAGCATTCCGCTCGGGCACCACCAGATATAGTGGCGGTCTTCGCATGGCTCATGGAGCGGGCGTGGCGCCCCGCCTGAGCCCTCCCTGCGGGCTGGAGAGACAGCGCAGCACACGATCTCCGCGACTTAACTACACGGTCGAAACTCAACTCTTGAACTTCACCAGCCGGGTGACCTGGATGTCGGAGATGAATACCACGCCGGAGTACTGACTGAAAAAGGGCGCGAAGCCTTCCAGGATGGGCTCGACCAGTTCCTCGGGGACGGCGGCGATGATCATGATCAGCACGTCTTCCTCGTTGAACATCACGTGCCCCTCATGGAAGCCCTGACGCCCCTTGCCCGACAGATTGTTGATGATGGTGTAGCCCTTCACCCCGGCACGGTCGAGCAGGTCGGTGGCGAACTCCTGATGCTCGCCCTCCAGGATGATTTCGAGTTTTTTCAGCGGACTGAAGTTGAGATCTTTCATGATGCACTCGACTCCTCGGGGACGGGTTGCGCATTAGCCGTGACGTGTTCGCGGGTGTGCCATTCGCCGCTCTCATAGACGGAGACCACGGATGTCTCCGGGTCGATAATCATCAGCCGGAGCCAGCCGTTATGCACCAGGTGCTTGACTGCCACGACGCCCTCCACCGCACGGCGGGCCTGCTCGAAAGGCGCCTCGATCACTGTGATCAGCCTGATCGGCTCGTGATAGGGACGACCGTTCTTCAGCACGGTCTGAGAAGGCAACCCCGTGCGCAGGTCACTGAGGTTGCCGGTCATCACGCCGAAGCGGCCGGCGACATTGTGGTACACCTTGCTGCCGCTGCCGAAACGCTCGTTGTCGACCGCGGAGAAATAATGCTCCATGTTGATCCACTGCCCCACCACCAGCGGACCGGTGAGGATGTTCTCCAGCAGCCGCCGCTTTGGGTCCAGTCGATAATCATAGGAATGCAGGAAGGCCCGCCCATCCAGCGCCAGCGACTGGGTCAGCGAGCGCCGCCCGATGACGAAATAGGCGTTGCGGGACAGGCCCCACTCGGGGCGGACCTGGGACCAGTCCATGGCGTTGCGCTGGGCACGGCGGTAGGCGCTGGCAGGATCGCGATGCACCGGCTGCGCCTCCAGGCTGGGCAGCCGCTCCTGGGCGCACAACCGGGCGGCAGCGACCAGGCCGCTGCGCAGGCGGTCGAGATAGACCAGATGCGACGGCGGCATCAGGTCGAGGTCAAACAGCTTCACCTCGTCGGTGGTGGTGTTGTGCAGCGCCGGCACGAACCAGGCGTCATCAGCGATATGGATGCCCTGCTCGCGCAGCCGATGACGCACCTCGCTCTTGTTGGCCATCTGTGCCAGCACCCGGGCACTGACCAGGCCGTGGTTGCCGCCGCAGGCACCGCAGTCCAGCGCCGATTCGTAGGGATTGTTCTCGGAACTGCTGCCATGACCGGCCAGCACCACGAAGCGCGAGAAACCCTCGGTCAGACCGATCGCCTGCAGCGCCTGGCTGACGAAATTGACCTGTTCGTCGATGCTGAAACCGATGCGCCCGAGCCTTTCGAGCTGGACGTGAGCATAGGAATAGTTGATGCGATAGGCATTGCGCAGGCGCTCGATGAATGCGCGCTCGGCAGCCTCCTCCAGCTGCAGCTCCTCGGCCAGCAGGGTGCGACCCTGCGCCTTGCCCAGCGCCGCCTCGCGCAGTTCGCGGATCATCGCATCGGTGACCTGTTCGGGCGGCAGCTCGAACTCCTGCACCACTGCCTTTTCGATCACCGCCCGCTGCACCGCTCGCACAATGGAATCGGCCTGTTCGCGACTGAGCTTGTCCAGCAGCAGCCGGCTCGGCGGCTTGTCGCCCTGCAGGCGCTTGCGCCAGCGGTTGTAGCTCTGCGGCATGACGGTCTTGCCGACCATGTCGAAGCCGAACAGCAGGCCGATCGCCTCGACGGTGACGAAGGGCGTCAGCACTGACTCCTTGAGTTCGTGCATGGCCTTTTCCAGGGCCGTCAGCGCCGCCTCGTCCTGGCGGCCCGCCATGCTCATCTCGATCACCAGGTTCTTCGGCGTCAGCAGCACCGGGCACAGGTGGGTCTCGCTGCCCTTGCCCAGCGCCATGAAGCTGACCGGCACGCCGAAGAAGCCGGCGATGCCGTAGGTCTGGTAGTCCCCGACCCCCTCCAGGTGACGACGGATGCGCTCGGAGCGGGTGTCGATGCAGAACAGCGCCTGCACGAAGGGACGCTTTTCGCGCGGCGGCGGCGGCGCCAGGCTGATGCCCGACAGCAGCCGCGCCATCGCCCGGGATTCCATCGCCCGCAACCAGACCATGCCCTCCTGGCGCTCGAAATCAGCCAGGGTGGCCAACAGCCGCCCCAGGGCATCGTGGGAGAGCTGGCCGAGCGCCTGCTCGCCGCCGGCGCTGCGGGCAAGAGCCACCAGGCGCTGCGCCTGGCGTGTCGCCTGCTGCGCGCGCTTGCGGCCGGCGTAGTCGCCAAACACCTGCTCGATCTCCGCCTGGCGACCGCGCGCCAGGGCATCCTCGACCCGGTGGGCCATGGCCGGCAGGATTTCGCCGGCAAACAACTCATGGCGCAGATAGGCCTCGCGCGGTCGCTTCTCGATGAACTCGGCGATGTCGCCGGCCGTGCACGCCGCGTGACGCAGACCGCGTTCGTTCAGTAGTGCCAGGGCCAGGGTGAGACGGATGGCTATGAAATCCACCAGGTCGCCAGGATAGCGCTGATTCCAGTAATAGTGCTTGGCCGTGGAGCGCCAGCGGATGAAGCCGGCCCAGCCATGCAGCCTGACGAACTCGCGGGTGAAATAGCCGACCCAGTGCTGCTCCGGGATGCCCAATGCCTGCATCACGTGGGCGATGATGCCTTCCGGGCTGTCATCGACATCGAGAATGCGCTTGATGTGCAGGCCGCGCAGGAACAGGCGGATGTTGCGCCTGGCCACCGAGCGCCAGGCGCGGAAGAAGCCGCGCTCGCGTCCCGGCATACCCCACACCGACTGGCCTTCATCGAAGAAGTCCAGGCAGCTCTTGATGACCAGATCATCCAGGCAGGGCCCCACCTTGGTGCCATGCAGCCTGTCGACCGCCTCGTACACCGGGCAAGGGCCCAGCAGCTCATCGCGCAGCTGGTCGGCCAGGGCATGGGGTTCCAGCACCGCCGCCTCCAGCGGCCGACCGGCCAGCGCGGCATGCACGTCCGCGGCATTGGCGAGATTCCCCTGCAACGCCACCGGCTGCTGCAGCTCGGTCAGCAGCGCCATCAGCCAGCGCTGCAAATCCATGCCGGGAATACCGGGACGGTCGGCGGCGAAGCTCGCCACGCTGGCGGCAAGATGATCGCGGTCGATCTTGTCTTCCGCGAGATAGGCCTGGTAGTTGCTGCGCGGCAGGAAACCACGGGCATGGAATAGCCGCGACCCTTCCTGCACCGCGTCGCGGAAGGGCAGCTCCTCCAGACCGTGCAGCGGATTGTGGTGGATGAAGGAGCGCATCGGCCAGAACAACGGGATCGGCTCCGCCGCCACGTAGATCATGCTGCGGATCCTGAGCTTCTGCCCAAGCGTCAGACTCATAGCAGGCCTCCGGTGAGCGAGACGCCACAGATCACCAGTCCGGCAAGCGCGGCGGCATAACCCCAGGTGGCGGCCAGGCCGATATCCGGCACCGTCTCGGCGCCGGCCGGCCCGACGATCAGCCCCTGCAGCAGACGGGCACCCGCCCAGCTCCACAGCAGCCAGACGCCGGCCAGCGCCACGGCAGCGCCGGGTGATGCCGTGACGATCATGGTCAGCAGGGTGAAGAAACCGGGGAACAGCGGCGTGGCCATCACCGCCAGCACCACCGTCACCAGCACGCCCGCGAAGCGCGGCATCATGCGACCCAGGCCACCGTACAGACCGGTATAGGCGGCACCGAAACGGCGCTCAAGTTCCGCCATCAACAACCCCAGCAGCAGCAGCGGGACACTGAAGCCCAAGGCGTCGTAGCGCAGCGTGAAATCGTCCGCCCCGGCCAGCAGCGGCACCCACAGCAGGGCCCAGGCCGAGGTCGCCATGAAGCCGATCCAGATCCCCGCCTCACGCACCGCCAGGGCCCGCAGCGCATAAAAGGCCGCGGTGGCCAGCGCCCAGACCACCAACCAGGCAGGAACTTCCGTGCCCAGCACGCTCAGCAGCAACAGCCCCAGATGGGGCCACGCCAGCAACAGCCCGCCGCGCAACAGCGGCTGCCGCACGCGGCTGAACACGCGGTTGAACACCATGCTCAGCGGAAACAGCGGCAGGAACAGACCGACGACGAGCAGGCTCAGCTGTGACATGTCACGCCCACCTCAGCCAGACGTTTAGCCGCGCCGCAAAGGCGAGCAGCAGCCGCGCCACCCAGGCGTAGACATCGGCCACATAGAACTCGCGCGAGACCAGCGCGTAGAAGTTCATCCACAGCCGCCCGACACGGCCGTTGCCGCGGGCACCAGCTCGCTCCGAGTAGTACCTCAGCACCCAGCCCAGCACGATCACCGTGGTCATCACGACCACCAGGATGTCGAACCACAGGATGTCGATGTCCGCCGCGGCGTAGATCCGGGCGCGGAAGGCCGGGTCGGGATACAGGAACAGGTCGAAGGCATGGCTGATTACGGCGTAACCGAGCACCACCACGGTGAACGACGCCACGATGAGCGCCACCAGCCGCCACAGATTCTCGGTACGGGTGTGATAGGTGGAGAACAGCAACTGGGCGCCGGTCACCCAGCCGAAGAACAGCAGCACGATGGCACCCTGCTTCTGGAAGAAGTCCTGCGCCACCAGCCAGTGAGCCGCAACCAGGATGGTGACCGGCACCGCCAGGGTGATGGCCGCCATCAGTATCCAGGGCACGGGGCGACGGGCCGGCCGCCGCTCCACCACGAACTTGTAGAGCGGATCCTTGGGCACGCCATCGTCGGCGCGCGCCTCGTGGATCACGCTCCCGGCGCCAAGGAACAGCGTGCCCTTGAACACGCCATGGGCGATCAGGTGGTAGATGGCCAGCGAGAAGGCCCCCACTCCGCACTCCATGATCATGAAGCCCATCTGGCCCATGGTGGAGTAACCCAGGGCCTTCTTGACGTCATTCTGGGTCAGCATCAGCACCGACCCGATCACCGCGGTCACCAGACCGACCACGAACAGCCAGTGCAGGACATCGCCGGTATGCACGAACACCGGTGCGAAACGGTTTATCAGGAAGCCGCCGGCATTGACGATGCCGGCGTGCATCAGGGCCGACACCGGCGTCGGCCCCTCCATGGTGTAAGGCAACCAGGTGTGCAACAGGAACTGCGCCGAACGGGCGAAGGCGGCGACCGCCAGCAGTACGGCCACGGTCTCGGTCAGCGGTAGTCCGAAGGCGGTGCGGACATCCGGGGCGGCACTGATATGCGCAAAGATCTCCGACAGCGACCAGGTGCCGTACGCGTGATACAGCAGGCCAGCCGCCAGTACCAGCGGCAGGTCGCCGATACGATAGGTGAAGAAGGTCCAGAAACCGTAGCGGTAGGCGGAGTGGCTGCCGGTGTCGTGACCGAGCAGCAGATACAGCAGCACTCCGACCAGGTGCCAGGCGATCAGCAGGGTGATCAGGTCACCCGCGGCCACCATCACCAGCAGCACCGCCGTCATCAGGTCCAACAGGGCGAAAAAGCGACCGTAACCGGCCTCTTCCGCCATGTAGCGCACGGCGTACAGGTGCACGATCAGGCTGATGCCCGACACCACCAGCGCCATCAGCACGCTCAAGGGATCGAGCTGCAACACCCCCCAGGACGGACCCAGCGCGACCTGGGCGCCCACCGTCCCACCCAGCACGTAGCCGAGCAGCACCGCCGCGAGGACGAAGGTCAGCACGCTCAAGGTCACGCTGATACGGACGGCGCGCTGACCGAGCAGCGGCGACAGCAGATGGGTCAGCAGGGCCGCCAGCAGGGGCAGGCCGTGCAGCAGCAGGATGAGCTGTTCCATCAGTCTCCCTTACATCCCCTGTCCGACCGGGCAGCCGCGCCTGGCACATGCCGAGCCACTGCCGGGCAGCAGTCGCGATCAGGAACCAATAGCGGTGGCATCTCGTCCTCCGTTCTTATTTTGTTTGCCTAGGCTGAGCGCAGGTTTGGACGGTGACCCAGTCTACCCAATTGACAGGTCGCAAAGCATTGATATTTTGAATACCCACAATTGATACCACCCGGACCTGAAGCGACGGCCACAATCCCGCTGCCGACGGCATGATCCCGGCTGCTTGCCGCGACATCTGCCCTGGATGCCAGCTCCGCCGATGCCCTCCCCTCACCGCCGCAAGCCAAGAAGATCACCTTGGCGACGGCGCTCGTCACGGTACGGTCAGTCGCTGTAGTCCTGTTCCGGATCCCAGCCCTTGGCGAGGGCATTGGCGATTGCCTGGTCATAGATGCGCTTGTGACGCTCGCGTAGATCCGGCGGCAGATTTGACGCCAGCAGGCCGTACTTCTCCCATTCCTTGCAGACCTGATCGTATAGCGCGTTCACCCGGGACAGCGCCCAGCCCTCGCAGGTCTCGTCCTCGGGCAGCAGACCAAACACCCAGGCGTCCCGGATGATGTTGCCGGTGGTGTTCATCGCCCCTTTGGGGTCCTTGTCCAAGCCCATGTAAATCCTGTCTTTCATCTTGGCTCACGCATGTGGAAGGTTAAGGTGCACTATTCTATGCGACCCCGCCCCCGCGCGCTCACGTCTGACCACCACCGCACACAGGTAGATCGCCATGACACTCGGTGAAGAGGTGTTCCGCACCCGGGACGCCGACGGCGTGATCAATGTGTACCAGAATGGCGATCGTCGCAGCCTGTGCTTCGGCAACGTGGTGGAGCAGAGCGGCATGAGCCTGGCCGACCCGAGCCTGCTGCTTTTCAACTACACCCGCGCGATGATGCTCGGCGCCGTGCTGGCACCGGATCCGCGCCGCGCCCTGGTGCTGGGCCTGGGCGGCGGCAGCTTAGCCCGCGCCCTGCACCGCCATTTTCCGCGCTGCCGCATCACCGCCGTGGAACAGCGCGCCGCAGTGCTGGAAGTAGCGCGGCAGTGGTTCGCGCTGCCCGACGACCACCGCCTGGGCGTTCACGTGGGTGACGCCCAGGGCTTCCTGGCCGAACGCAGACCCAGCGCCGAGTTGATCTTCGCCGACCTTTACGACGGCGAGGGCATGGATGCCCAGCAGATGGCCAGCGAGTTCTTCGCGCTGTGCCGCCAGTCGCTGAGCCCCGGCGGGGTGGCGGTATTCAATCTGTGGTCGGGGCGCTATTTCCGCGACCAAGCCATTAAGGAGTCCCTTGACGCGGTGTTCGACGGTCAGGTGTTGCGCCTGAGCGCCCCCGGACGCAACCGCATCGTGTTCGGCTTTCGCGATCCCATCCCGGCGCTGAAGGAGCAGCCGTTCTACCAACAGGCCCAGCAGCTGGGCCTGAACATGGGTTTCCCGCTGCTGCGCGAGGCACAGCGGCTGTGGCTGCAGCATCAAGCGCAGTTGCGCGGCTGAAAGGGCTGCAGCCAGGCTGCTGGCACCCTTGCGGCAGAGTAGCTAAAATGGCCGGCTTCCTCATTACTTCTGGGCGCCGGCCGATGACGGCCGCGCCAGGTCTCTAGCCCATGAAGGACAGCTTTTCTTTTCCGGTGGCAAGGGTCGGCATCATCGGTGGCGGTCAGTTGGCGCGCATGATGGTCACGGCCGCCAAGCGGCTGGGCTGCGCCTGCGTGGTGCTCGACCCGACCCCGGCGTCGCCCGCCGGCCAGGTGGCCAGGCACCAGATCGTCGGCAACTACCATGACGCGGACAAGCTGCGCGAACTGGCGGCCGCCAGCGACGTACTCACCTACGACCTGGAAAACGTCGACACCGGCACCCTGCTGGAACTGGTCAACGAGGGCAGTGTCATCCATCCCGCCCCGGCCATGCTGGCCATCGTGCAGGACAAGCTGACCCAGAAGCAGTTCTTCCAGCAGCACGGCATTCCGACCGCCGATTTCGTCGAGGCCCGCGACATCACCCCGGAGACCTTTGCCGAGTTCGGCTACCCGCTGGTGCAGAAGGCGCGCCGCGGCGGCTACGACGGGCGAGGCGTGGCGGTGATGCGCGATGCCGAGGGCTTCGCCAGGAACCTGCCGGTACCCTCGCTGCTGGAGCGTTTCGTGCCCGCCGCCAAGGAGATCGCCGTGCTGGTGGCCCGCGGCATCGACGGCGACTGCCGCTGCTACCCGGTCGCCGAAATGTGGTTCCGCGGCGAGGAGAACGTGCTCGACCTGTTGCTGGCGCCGGCCGACATCGACCCCGCCATCGCCCAGACCGCCCAGGACATCGCGTTGCGCACCGTGCGCGCGCTGGAAGGCGTCGGTGTGTTCGGGGTGGAGATGTTCCTCACCGAGGACGGCGAGGTGCTGGTCAATGAGGTGGCGCCGCGCACCCACAACTCCGGCCACCACACCATCGAGGCCTGCGTCACCGACCAGTTCGAGCAGCATATCCGCGCCGTGCTGGGCCTGCCGCTGGGCTCCACCGAGCAGCTGCGCCCGGCCGCCATGATCAACCTGCTGGGCGCACCCGGCTACAAGGGGCGCGGCATCATCAACGGCATGGCCGCCGCGCTGGCCATCCCGGGCGTGTGCCTGCACCTCTACGGCAAGGCCATCACCGGCCCGCACCGCAAGATGGGCCACGTCACGGTACTCGACAACGACCTTCAAAGTGCCCGCGCCAAGGCCGAACGGGTGCGCGATCTGATCGAAATCATCGGGGAAGAAAAACTATGAGCCAGCCACTGGTCGGCATCATCATGGGCAGCGATTCGGACCTGCCCGTCATGCGCGAGGCCGCCGAGATGCTCAAGCAGCTCGGCGTGCCCTACGAGATGACCATCGTGTCCGCCCACCGCACCCCAAGGCGCCTGTACGAGTACGCCCAGACCGCGGAGGCACGCGGCCTGAAGGTGATCATCGCCGGCGCCGGCGGCGCCGCCCACCTGCCCGGCATGGCTGCGGCCATCACCCCGCTGCCAGTGATCGGCGTACCGGTGAAGACCTCCGCCCTGGGCGGCCAGGACTCGCTGCTGTCGATCGTGCAAATGCCCGGTGGCGTGCCTGTCGCCACCGTTGCCATCAACGGCGCCAAGAACGCCGGCATCCTGGCAGCGCAGATCCTGGGCACCGCCGACGACGCCCTGCTGCAGCGCATCAGCGACTACAAAAAGGGCCTGGAAGCCATGGTGATGGACAAGATCGAGCAGAACGACGCGTTCAGCTGACTTGGCCTCGGCGGCCCTGCCCATCGACCGGCCGCCCGCCGACGCCGATAGCCGACCGCGCTCGCCTGTATCGTTCCGACTGCTGCACGGCCCAACCTCCAGCGCCCCTCCGCGTCCTTGCAGCATCAACATCAGGTGTCGTTGGCGGCGCACCGGCGCCGATTTATTTCGGGTACCATGCATTCGACAGGGAGGGTCACCGGCGCCAAACGCGCCCCTCAAGAGAGAATTTGGAGTGATGCGCTCACCAGACACCGCCGAAGACATGATCCTGCTCTTCGGCATGCCCCGTTCGGGTACGACGTGGATCGGCAAGGTTTTTGATAGTCACCCACAGGTCAACTACCGGCATGAGCCCGATTCGCAGTTCCGCCTCGACCGTCTGATACCTCTGCTGGCCGACTGCGCCGAAACCCCCGAGTTCCTCGACAAACTGCGGCAATATGCCCAGGACAAACTGCCACGCTGCTCACCGCGGACCTGCGGCAAGCAACCCCGCTTTCCAAAAAACAGCGAGAGCACGCTAGCGCGCCACAGCCAACAACTTGGGCTTTTTGCCGCCAAACTGATCGAGCGCGCTGCTGGCCGCCAGCTAAGTTGGCCGGGCAGCCGCCGCGGCCGGCTGACCTGGAAATCGATCGAGTCGCTCGGGCGGCTCGGCGTGTTGCTCAGGGCTTTTCCTGCAAGCAGGGGCATCATGATCGTGCGCGATCCCAGGGGTTATGTCGCCTCGGTCATGCGTGGCGAGGCCCAGGGGCGCTTCCTGAGCAGCGAATCCATTGCCAACGACTGGGGATTGTTCGAGCTACTCTGCCAGACCCCCTACGCCGTGCAATCAGGCATTACGCTTTTGCAACTGCAGCAGGAAACACCCGAGCGGCGGCTTGCCTGGCTGTGGATCCTGTTCAACCAGAAGGCCATGGATGACCTTGTGGATGTGGCGAACGGCAGTATGGTCCGCTACGAAGACCTCTGCGCGAACCCCGCCCGGGACTTCAGAGGCTTGTTCGAGTTCTGCGGGCTCGACTGGCACCCGCAGACGCAGCAGTTCATCCAGGACAGTACAACCCAGAGCAGGGACGGGTACTACAGCGTCTACAAGGATCCGCTGAAAAGTGCCAACAGGTGGCAGCAGGAATTGAGCGAGCAACAGGCGGGAATGATTGAAGAACTGGTCAGCGCCCATCGCATCGGACAATGGTACCTGAGCGAGACACCCGATGACGGCGACTGAGAACGACACACCGGCACGCGGCTCTTCCGGCCCAGACGCTCGCTTGTTGCAACATCACTTGGTTGCCCCTGGTACCTGGTGCATCGACACCGGCCTGTACAGACCGGGCCACACCGCCTGTTACCTGATCGCCGACGGCGCTGAACTGGCCTTCATCGACAGCGGCAGCGCCAACAACGTGCCGGGGCTGCTGACACTGCTCAGCGAGCTGGACTGCCACCCCGAGCAGGTGCGCTACGTGATGCCCACACATGTGCACCTGGACCACGCTGGCGGCGCGGGCGCGCTGATGGCAGCCTGCCCCAACGCCACTCTGGTGACCCACCCGCGCGGCACGCCGCACCTGATCGACCCGGCCAGGCTGCAGGCCGGTGCAACCGCGGTGTACGGCGAGGCCGAGTTTCAGCGCACCTTCGGCAATCTGGTGCCGGTGCCGGCCGAGCGAGTGCAGGCCGCGGAGCACGAGCAGACCTTTACCCTGGGCAGTCGCCGGATCCGCTTCGCCGACACCCCGGGTCACGCCAACCACCACGGCTGCTTCCTCGACGAGCGTAGCGGGCTGTGGTTCACCGGCGACACTTTTGGACTTTCTTATCGCGAGTTCGACAACGACGGCCAGCCACTTATGCTGGCCACCACCACCCCGGTGGCCTTCGATCCCGACGCCTGGCTGAGCAGCCTGGACGACCTGCTGGCCGCGATGCCGACCGGCATGTGTCTTACCCACTACGGCCGGGTCGACCATCCCGTCCAACTGGCTGGCCAGCTGCGCAGCAACATCCTCGCCCACGCCGAGATCGCCCTGGCCGAGGAGGCCAACGGCGAGGACGGCCGCGCCGAGCGCCTGCAGCATGCCGTGGCACAGCTGCTGCTGGACCTGGCGCAGGCCCATCAACCGGCCATCGACCGTGCCAAGGCACATGAACTGCTGGCGCTCGACATTGAATTGAACGCCCAGGGCCTGCATATCTGGCTCAAGCGCCGCGCCAAGGCCGCGGCTCAAGCCACGCCATAGAGCACCGCTATACAGCCCATAGCGAACACGCCATGACCGGGCAGCGGCGGCTGCCCTATAATGACGCCCTTTCGACCCGCCCAGACTGATAGCCAATATGCACTACGAAACTGACGACCTGCGCATCCGGGACATCAAAGAGGTGATTGCGCCTCAGAGCCTGCATGCCGAGTTTCCGATCAGCGACGCCGCCGCGACCACGGTGCACGACGCCCGTAGTGCCATCCATCGCATCCTGCACGGCGAGGACGACCGGCTGCTGGTGGTGATCGGCCCCTGCTCGGTGCACGACCCGGAAGCCGCCAAGGCCTATGCCGAAAAGCTGATCGCCGCCCGCGACCGGCTCAAGGACGACCTGATGATCGTGATGCGGGTGTACTTCGAGAAGCCGCGCACCACCGTCGGCTGGAAGGGGCTGATCAATGACCCCGACCTGGACGAGTCCTTCCACATCAACAAGGGCCTGAAGCTGGCCCGCAAGCTGCTGCTGGACATCAACGAGATGGGCCTGCCGGCGGGCACCGAATTCCTCGACCTGATCAGCCCGCAGTACATCGCCGACCTGATCAGCTGGGGCGCCATCGGCGCGCGCACCACCGAGTCCCAGGGCCACCGCGAGCTGGCCTCCGGCCTGTCCTGCCCGGTGGGCTTCAAGAACGGCACCGACGGCACCATGACCATCGCGGTAGACGCCATCCGCGCCGCCGCCCGGCCGCACGTGTTCATGTCGCTGACCAAGGCCGGTCACTCGGCCATCTTCAACACCACCGGCAACAACGACACCCACATTATCCTGCGCGGCGGCAAGCGGCCCAACTACGACGCCGAGTCGGTCAACGAGGCCGCCGAGCAGATGGAGGCCGCCGGCCTGGTGCCCAAGCTGATGGTGGACTGCAGCCACGCCAACAGCCGCAAGCAGCACGACAAGCAGATCGACGTCGGCCGCGACGTGGCCGGCCAGGTGTCACGCGGCGACCAGCGCATCATCGGCCTGATGATCGAGAGCCACCTGGTGGCTGGCCGCCAGGACCTCAAGCCCGGCCAGGCGCTGACCTACGGCCAGAGCATCACCGACGCCTGCATCGACTGGGACGACAGCCTGCCGCTGCTCGACACCCTGGCCGAGGCGGTGCGGGAGCGGCGCAAGACCTGAGTCGATCGATCAGGCATAAAAAAGGCCCGGCATTGCCGGGCCTTTTTCGTGTCGGGCATAACGCGGATTTACATCACGTCGTCAAAACCGGCCTTCTTGAACCACTCGCGGGCCTTTTCATCGTCGCGTTCCACGCCCTTGCCCTGCTGGTACATCATGCCGATGGTGGTCATGGCGCCCTGCAGGCCCTGCTCGGCGGCCTTGCCGAACCACTCCAGCGCCTTCTCGGCGTTCTGCTCCACGCACTCGCCTTCCATGTACATGAAACCCAGGCCATGCTGCGCCAGGCCCATGCCGGCCTCGGCGGCGGCCTTCATGTACTTGAACGCCTGCAGCTCGTTTTCCACCATGCCCAGACCGTTCTGCGCCATGATCGCCATGCGGTACTGGGCCTCGACGTTGCCCGCCTCGGCCAGCGGACGAAGCAGCGGGTAGGCCTGCGAGAAATGCTTGGACTCGAAGGCGGAGATGCCGCTGTTCAGGTCCATGTCGAAATTGTCTTGCTCTTTAGTCATCGTGCTTCCTCATCGCAGGTCACCGGGTCGGCGGGATGTAGCCCGCCGGTCGGATGGCAACCGTGTTCTTTACCTGGACGCACAGCCTGTCGGCGGTGTCCCAGAAACCGTATTCAAGGGTCGGCGTGCAGCGCCCGCGGCACGCCAGTTGATCGCGGATCGCCGCCTCCTGGGCGGGATCCAGGTCGAAGCGCAGTTCCAGGTCACTGCGCCCCTCCCGACTGAAATCCAGGGTCATGGCCCGCGTCCACACTGCATGACCGGGAAACACCCGGTTGCAGGCCAGCGCGGCGATGGGATCGGCCAGGGCCGCCACCGCACCACCGAACATGCCGCCTCCCGGATTGCGATTGGCGCCACTCAACGGCAGCCGAATACGCACCTCACGCCAGTCCCGAGCCAGACTCAGCACCTGGATGCGCATGAGCCGAAAGGCCGGATAGCAGGCCAGCCGCTGTTCGGCCGATCGCCAGCGCCTGGGCCAGGCCCAACAGGGCAAGGGCAGCACTTATAACACCCCCGGTGCATGAAACCACTACAGGAATTGCGCGGAAATGCGCGCCGATTTAACGGCAGACTGCCTGACATAGCAGCATTGCTCGCCGCGTCATTATAGAATCAGTCCACTATGCAGACAGCCCTTGCCGAACAGTACCGTAACACCGCCCACGGCCAGCGCGCCGAGGACATCCTGCGTAGCTGTGTGCACTGCGGTTTCTGCACCGCCACCTGCCCCACCTACCAGTTGCTGGGCGACGAACTGGATGGCCCGCGCGGACGCATCTACCAGATCAAACAGATCCTGGAAGGCGAGCAGGCCAGCGCCATCCAGCGCGGCCACCTGGATCGCTGCCTGACCTGCCGCGCCTGCGAAACCACCTGCCCCTCCGGCGTGCAGTACGGTGAACTGCTGGAGATCGGCCGCGAGCTGGTGGAACAGCAGGCGCCCCGACCACTGCTGGAACGCATCCAGCGCCAGCTGCTGATCGGCATGATGTCCAACAGCCGCCGCTTCGGCGTGCTGCTGCGCATCGGCCAGCTGTTCCGGCCGCTGCTGCCGGGCAAACTGAAACAGAAGGTGCCGCCCATGCAGCGCGCCGGCGACTGGCCGGCGCAGCGCCACACCCGGCGCATGCTGGTGCTGGACGGCTGCGTGCAGCCCGCCACCCTGCCCGACATCAATGCCGCCACCGCACGGGTGCTGGACCGCCTCGGCATCAGCCTGCTGCGCGCGCCCCAGGCCGGCTGCTGCGGCGCCCTGCCCAATCACCTGAGCGACCCTGAACGCGCCCGACAGATGGCCCGCGCCAATATCGATGCCTGGCTGCCGCTGCTGGACGACGGCGTGGAGGCCATCCTGGTCACCGCCAGCGGCTGCGGGGTGCAGGTGAAGGAATACGGCCACCTGCTGGCCGACGACCCGGACTACGCGGTCAACGCGCTGCGGGTGGCCGCCGCCGCGCGTGATCCCATCGAGGTGCTGGCGGACGCCACCCTGCCCACCCTGTGGCACGGCAAGGGTCCCAAGATCGCCTTCCATGCCCCCTGCACCCTGCAGCACGGTCAACAACTGAGTGGCCGGGTGGAGGCGCTGCTGACCCGGATCGGCTATCGCCTCACCCCGGTGCCGGACAGCCACCTGTGCTGTGGCTCCGCAGGCACCTATTCGATCCTGCAGCCGGAACTGTCCGGGCAGCTGCGCAGCCGCAAGCGCGTGGCCCTGCTCAGCGGCCGGCCGCAGCTGATTGCCAGCGCCAACATCGGCTGCCTGCTGCACCTGGCCGAACCGGACTCGGCACCAGTCCTGCACTGGCTGCAGATGCTCGACCGCGACCTGGCCGCCCAGGCCGGCTGATCACCCCTCAGGGGCCGGCGATCCAGGCCCGCCACTTCGCCAAAAGCTCGGCGTTGCCGGCCGCCAGGCCGATACGCGGGGACAGCGTCAGGTCGTGCTGGAAGTCGCCATCCAGCGCCGCCAGGCGCCCGCCCGCGCCGCCGGCCTCGGCGAACACCAGCGCCCCCGCGCCGTAATCCCACAACCGCTGCGCGCCGTGCAGATAGAGCTGCATACGTCCCGTCGCAAGCCAGCACCAGTCGAGCGCCACCGAGCCCAGGCTGCGCTGGGAGCGGTACGGTGCGTCGCTGGCCAACCGGCAGGCCAACGCGGCGGGCAAACGCTTGAAATCCACCAGCCCGACGCAGTCAGCCAGCCGTTCGTGCGGACAATCCAGCCTCAGCAGCTCGCCGTTTAGCCAGGCACCCTGACCGGCGATGGCACTGAAGCATTCCCGCGAAATCGGGTCATACACCACACCCAGAACTACCCGCCCGTCCTGTACCAGCGCCAGCGACACCCCGAACAGGGGCAGGCCGGCGGCGAAATTGGTGGTACCGTCCAGCGGGTCCAGCACCCACAGACCGGCGCCACTGTTCGCCAGCAGGGCCTGCTGCCGGTCGACGGGCATTTCCTCACCCAGCAGCGGGTAACGAGGCCAGTGCGCCTTCAGTTTTTCGGTCAGCGTCCGCTGCATGGATAGGTCGGCCTCGGTTAGCAGGGAACCATCCGCCTTGGCGGTCGCTCCCACACGACGAAAGCGCGGCAGCAATTCGGCGTCTGCGCAGGCTGCGACCAGCTCGCAGAGCTGTTTCATGTCGATGTCTTGATAGGTCATGGCGGCAAGCCTAACGGCTACACGTCGAAGCCGAAAGCCGCAAGGCGGTAAAACCCCGATTGAGCTTTGCCGGGTAATTGCTAAGCTGGTCACAAGCAGGATGGAGCAGTAGCAGCATGAACAGGGTTTTGGCCACGGCAGTCGTTATGTGGTTGGGGTGGGCCTCGGCAGGCGCGACCCCGGTGGAACAGCAGCGGCAGGATTTCGAGGCTGCGGAGCAGGCGCTGGCCGAGGGTGATCGCGAACGCTTTACACAGCTCAGCGCCGCACTGGCCGACTACCCCCTTTATCCCTACCTGATATACACGGACCTGTTGCAGCGCCTCGACCACGTCGATGCGGCTGAACCACGCGCCTTTCTGCAGGATTACCGGGATACCCCGCTCGCCTGGCAGCTGCGTCGCCGCTGGCTGAATCAACTGGCCGCGCGCGGCCAATGGCGCGACTTCCTGGCCGACTTCCGCCCCACCAGTGACATCACCCTGCAATGCCAGCAGTTACAGGGACTGATCCGCACCGGCCAGACCGACAAGGCCCTGGCCAAAACCGAGGCGCTGTGGCTGCACGGCAGCTCCCGCCCCAAGGAGTGCGATCCGGCCTTCACCCGCTGGCAACAGGCAGGCAATCCGTCACCCGCCTTGGCCTGGAAGCGTATCGACCTCGCCATGAGCAAGAACAACCTGCAACTGGCCCGCTACCTGCGTCGCTTCCTGCCCGCCGCTGAGCAGGCCTGGGTGGACCACTGGCTGGCCCTGCACAACCAGCCTCAGGAGGTCGCCCGCCTGAAGCCGCCCGCGGCCAGCCACCCCTATCTGCGCCGCATGCAGGTGCATGCCGTGCGGCGTCTGGCGCGTCGCGATGCACAAGATGCGTTGCAAGTCTGGCAGGCGCTGTCCGGCCAACAGCAATTCAGTAGCGCCGACCGGCGTCGGGCGGAACTGACCCTGGCCATCGAACTGCTGCACGAACCGGGCGAGGCCGCGGCACGCTTCTTCGCGCAGCTGCAGCCAGGCAGCGCGGATGTCAGCCTGCACGAACTGCGGCTGCGCGCCGCGCTGGCCCGTGGCGACTGGCAAGCCTACCTGGAACGGCAGGCCGAGCTCCCTCCCGCCCTGCGTGACGCCACGCCCTGGCGCTACTGGCAGGCCCGGGCGCTGGCCGCCACCGGTCAGGACAGCGCGGCCGAGCCGATCTACCGACAGGTAGCGGAGGATCGCAGCTATCACGGCTTTCTCGCCGCCGACCGGATAGGACTGCCCTACCGGCTCGAACACAACAGCGCCCCAGCCCCGCAGGAAGAACTGCAACGCCTGGCCGCCATCCCGGCATTGCTGCGAAGCCACGAACTGTTCGCCCTCGGTCGCATGCTCGAGGCCCGGCGTGAATGGCACAACGGTACTCGCGGCCAGGCCCAGAGCGTACTGGTCAGCGCCGCCAAGCTGGCCGAGTCCTGGGGCTGGCACGACCAAGCCATCATGACCATCGCCCAGGGGCGCCATTGGGATGATCTGCAGCTGCGCTTTCCGCTGGTCTATCGCGACGCGGTGGAACAGCAGGCCGAGCGCCAGACCCTGGATCCTGCCTGGGTCTACGCAGTGGTGCGACAGGAAAGCGCCTTCATGTACGACGCGCGTTCACACGTCGGTGCCACCGGCCTGATGCAGCTGATGCCGGCTACCGCCCGGCGCGTCGCTAAGCGCCTGCCGGAACCGATACGGGTGAATGGCGAACAGCTGCGCCAACCGGCGTTGAACATCACCCTGGGCTCGGCTTATCTGCGTGAGGTGCTGGACGGACTGTACGACAACCGGGTGCTGGCCACTGCCGCCTACAACGCCGGGCCGCACCGGGTTCGACAGTGGCTGCCCGAGCGGACCATGGAGGCCGACCTGTGGGTGGAGATGGTGCCCTTCGGCGAGACCCGTAAATACCTGCAGCGGGTACTCAGCTACACCGCCATCTACCAGTCGCGGCTGGGCCGTGAGCCCATCCGGCTGAAAGAGCAGATGCCGCCTATCCAGCCGGCAGAGGTGTATGCCCGCGCCGGTATCGGCAAGCCGGTGGCCGGTTAGTCGCCCTTGCCGGCGCCGGCCTCGGCCTGCGCCAGCATCTCGGCGCGAACCCGCTGCACCACCGCGGGATCCATCCGGCGGATCAGGGTTTCAATGGTCTCTTCCGCCTTGCTGCTGCCGTTCAGGTGCGCCAGCGACAACCAATGCAGGGCGGTTTCCTCGTCCTTTTCCACCAGCTTGCCGTCCATCAGCAGCCGACCCAGCGCAAACTGGGCGGCGGCCAGCCCCTGGTTGGCCGCCTGCAGATACCAGTGCACCGCCTGCGCGCCGTCCTTGTCCTCGCCCAGCTGACCGAAACGGTAGAGGGTACCCAGGGTGTATTGGGCCTTGAGGTCGCCCAGCGCGGCAGCACGCTGATACCAGATGCGGGCGCGCTGATCGTCCTGTTCAACACCATAGCCATTGGCGTACAGCCAACCCAGGGTGGTCTGGGCGGCCGGATGGCTCTGCTTGGCGGCGGCCAGGATCAGCTCGGCTGCCTTGACATGATCCAGCTCCACGCCCTCGCCGTTGGCGTACAGCATGCCCAGCCGGAACTGAGCCTCGGCGTTACCCTTGGCCACGGCCTGGCGCAACGCCTTGATGGCGACCTTCAGCTTCGGATCGGGCGCGGTGTTGTCGGATGACTCGTTCATGAGGACCTGGGGACTCGAGGGACCAAGGTGAAAGGGGCGCCAGTTTAACCTGACTGACGAGCCAATTCAGGCCCCGCTATCCAAGGGTATTTGATGCGACGGACTGTCGCCTTGCGGACGCAGAATGCGCTGCAGCAGTTCGGGATTGCTCACCACCTCGTAGAAGTTGCGCCCCTCGCTATCGCCGGGGATCAACTCGTTGCCGACCAGCAGCCAGAGTGGTGCCTCGCGCACCAGCAGCCAGTGGGCGGTCCCATTGGTGTCCTGAAAGCGGCCGGCGTGATAGCGCCCCAACGGCGCATCGCCGTCCACCGCCCGTTGCTGCAGGTTCAGCTCCCCCTTCAGGCGCTGGAAGGCCGCCGGGTCCAGCTCGATACCGTTGACGTTGTAACGCAACAGGTCTTCCAGATCCTTGGTAGGACGACTGCCCTGGCTCACCGGGTGCACCACTTCCAGCCCCAGGCTGTGGCGCAGTATCGGGCTGTTCAGCGTCTTGGTGATGGGGTGACAGGAGGACAGCTGGTCAGCCCGGTTGATGGCCGGCGAGATGGTGATGCGATGCCCCTCGTCATACAGGTAGGTGGGCGGCTCGTCCGAGTAGGCGATGCCCAGACCGATCTCCAGCTCCGGCAGGCCATGGCGGCGGCTCTCGGCGTTCTTGGCCTGGATCACCCCGAGTATCTTGCGTGCCAGACCACAGGCCCGGGCGACCGCCAGCTGCATGTCGTTGCGCTCCACCAGCATCAGGATCACGGCGTCACCCTCGACAAACACCTTGCTGGCGCCATAGGTCTTGAGCAAGGCATTGATGGGGCCGTACAGGTTGCGGCTGAAATAGGCCGCCGGGTTGAGATTGCGTTCACGCATCAGCGCGGTGATGCCGGTGGAGCCACGCACATCGGCCTTGAGGATGACGTGGCCAATGACATCCGACTCACCCCGCTCGCTTGCGCCCTCATGGAAGCTCTGCAGCAGGCCGTTGGTGCGCGACAGGGTGATCTCCTGCTCATCCCGCAGCAGTCGAATGGCATCCATGGCGCGATAGGCCAGCCAGGCCTGCTTGAGATCCCGGCGCAGACGGCAGAAATCGCTGGCCAGGCGCACCGTCAGCAGCCTTGCCTGATCACCGCTGAGTTCGCGCTTGATCTGGCGTGCCGCGGCCTGTAACTGTTTCAGCAGTCGGCCGCTGTCCACATGGGTAGAGGCGCTTTCCAGACGCCGTAACAACTGTGCCCGGGTCAGGTCGCCGGCCAGAAAGTCCAGCAAGCTGGCGGCGTTGTCTTTCAACCCGCTGGCCGGATACAACTCGGTCAAGGCATAGGCGGCGGCCGCCCGGCGCAGCAGGCCTGCACGCCGCAGTCGGTCAGTGAGCCGCCTGAGCATGCGCTGTTGCTGGCGCTGCCACTGGGGATGGCGCCAGGGACCGCTGTTGAGGCCGCCGGCATCACGACCACCCAGTAGCAGCACCAGGTTGTCCGGCTCGTCGAACCAGTTGTGGGCCTTGGCCGACAGCTCGGTGGACGAAGCCAGTTGGCGCAGCCTTCGCTCCACCTGGACATAGCCGGGCAGTTCACCCTGCTCTACCCGCCCCTGAGGCAGCGGTATGGCACCAGGCTCCACCCCGCTGCCCGCGCCCACGCCGTCCGGCAGCCAGTCACCCAGGGTCCACAGCAATACATGCTGCAGGTCCTGGCAGATCTTGGCGTCACGCAACAGCAAGGGATAGTGATGGAGAAAAGACTCGTCCACGCCCAGCCCGCCGAGCGTCAGTAGCGGGTTGAACAGCAAGGCCTCGGACACCGGCCAGGACACCCCCAGTACGGTATCGCGCAGCTTGCGCAGTCCGGTCTGCTCCTGCCGCCCCCACTGGCGTATCACCTGCTGGCAGCAGCGGTAGCGCACCAGACCATAATGTCGGGACAGGCTGACCAGCCTTTCGTGCAGGGTCAGGGCACGGCCGCTCACCCGCGCGCCGGCCTCGCTACGCTCACACTCGACCTCATCCCGCAGTCCTGACAGGGCCTTGTCCACTTCGCTGAGCAACAGCTTGAGGATGGCAACCAGGAATAGCTGCACCCATTCCTGACGGGCACGGCTGCGGGCTTCCTGTACCACCAGGCGGCTGAGTGCCTGATAGCGGACACGGAACAACTCGGCCGACTCGCGATCCGGGCGTGCCTCGCCATCGTGCCAGAAGCCTCGATGCACCTCTTCGCGCACCAGGCTGCCGACCCAGCTGTTCGCAGCGGCCTGCAGTTCGGGCGGAATGACGATATCGATATGGGCGTTATCCACACCCAGCGGGAAGCGATCCAGCCGTAGCGGCAGGGGGCGAGTCGAGCGCAGGGGCGCTGCGACAAAGTCCCGGTCAGGTTTCCAGTGGCGTAAGAACAAAAAGGCCATTAATGGCATCCGGCATGCTCGGCGACAGTATGCCGGCCTAAACCACAGGCGGTGCTGCTGGGCGCGCTCAGCGAGCCATTAACGCGGAGATGATGCGATCTTCCATCTCGATGCGCATGGCCAGCTCCTCGCCCAAGGCAGACATATCGTCGCTCAGATGATCGAGAATCAGGCTATGGTCGGCAGCGTCGTATTTGTCATTGAAGGCAACTGCGACCTCGGAGGCCTCGGCAATGCGGCCGTAGACCTCTTCGGCTACCTGAATCACCTGTGCGCGACGTTCCTCGCCGTTGACGATGCGCTGGTAGATCTCGAAATGACTAAAGGCCGAGTAATCCACCAGCACCTGGCAGAACTCCTGCAGCAGCTCGACAGTCGACTTATGGCTCTTGTTGTAGGGATTGAAGCCCGCCACACGACAGAACAACACCAGGACCTCCTGGCGTTCCGAGAGCAGCTTGTCGACGATATCCTTTGTGCCGGTGCGACGTTCACCGGCCTGCGTTCCCGGAAGACTCATGGGGCGCCCTTTCATGGCTATTACAAAATTCCGTCAGTGAGTTTAACCACAAGGTATCCGGCGGACGCAAGCCTGACACCAAACAGCCATCGCAACCATGACCCCGCGCGCCACCCGGGTACTGATCAGGACCCCTCGCCAGTCTGCGCGGATAACTCAACAGGACCGGCGGTCCCTGTACCCTTGAGAGGGACGATGGTCGGCGGTATATTCGCGCGCCCCCTTATCAGCCCCCGATCCTTGTGCCATGAGGAGTCTCGCAGCATGCACATCCAGCGCGTCGTATTGATTGGCGGCACCGGCTTTGTCGGCAGACACCTGACATACCGGCTTGCCAGCCACGGCATCGCCTGCAAGGTGCTGACCCGTCACCCGCACCGCCACCGCCAGCTGCTCACCACGCCGGGGGTGACCTTGCGCCAGGTAAATGTCTTCGACCAGGCTGAATTGACCGCCGCATTGCAGGACTGCGATGCGGTGATCAATCTGGTGGGCATCCTCAACAGCAGCCGCCATGCCAGCTTCGAGCGTGCCCATATACAACTGGTGGAATCACTGGTGGCCGCCGCCGCCAAGGCCGGCGTGAAGCGGCTGTTGCACATGAGCGCCCTGAACGCGGACGAGACCGCTGGCAGCAGCATCTACCTGCGCAGCAAGGGCATGGGCGAGAACATCGCCCACAATGCGGGTGGCGCTGCCGGCATTGCCGTCACCAGCTTCCGTCCTTCGGTGATCTTCGGCAGCGACGACAGTTTCATCAACCGCTTCGCCAGCCTGCTGCGGCTGCCCGGCCCCATGCCGCTGGCCTGCGCGGATGCGCGCTTTGCGCCGGTGTTTATCGGTGACGTACTGCAGGCCTTCGAGACCGCCCTGCACGACCGCGACACCATCGGTCGCCGCTACGACCTGTGCGGCCCCGAGGAATGGACCTTGCTGCAGATCGTGCGTTACGTGGCGGACCAGTTGCAGCTGTCCAAGACCATCCTGGCGCTGCCTGACTGGGCGTCCCACTGGCAAGCCAAGCTGCTGCAGTTCGCCCCGGGCAAGCCCTTCACTCCGGACAACTACCTGTCGCTGCAGACCCCCAGCGTGTGCGCCTGCAACCAGTTGCCCGAGCTGGGCATCACCCCCACGCCGATGGATGCCGTGGTTCCCGGCTTCCTCGCGCCACGCGCACTCAAGGGTCCACGCGGTCTGCACTGAGGGCCTGCAAGCGCAGCTGGCGCTCGGTGGACGGCAGCGCGCCCAGCACCTCGACCGCCCGGTGAAAGGCGACCGGATCGCCGCCCTGTTGCGCCCACAGCCGTTCGAAGCCCGGCACCCATTGGTCGTAGCTGGCGACCTGGGCGAGATGGGCGTTGTTGATGCCCCCCGCTGCAAACCAGTGACCATAGGGATGCGGCGCCGGCCAGCTGGCACTGAGCGCACGATAGTCGGCCGCCAGCCGGGCATAGATGGCCGTCTTGAGCCGTTGCCGCTCACCGTCATCGGCGGCCTGCGCAAAGGCCTGTGTCAGCTGTTCGCGTGCGGCGAGCAGCAACCGGCTGACCGCCATTGCCCGCGCCTCGCGGGCCTGCCATTCAGTCAGCAACTGCGGCTGGTCCGCAAGCCACAGGCCTATACCCAGCCGCGCCACCGCACTGGCATAGGACTCGTTGAAGGCGGTGTCGTCGGCGATATAGACCCGCTGATGGGCCAGCTCGTGAAACATCAGCCCGGCCAGCTCAGGCTCGGGCCAGTGGATGACCGTGCTGGGCAGGGGGTCGCGAAACCAGCCCAGGGTGGAATATGCGGGTACCGGCAACACCGCGACATCCATGCCCTCGGCCTGCAGGCGGGCTGCTTCGGCGTCGGCATCGGCCCGGTCAAAGTAACCCCGGTAGGACACGCAGCCGAGCAGCGGATAGCACCAGCGTTTCGGGCGGAGGTCATAGGCCGGCGTCGCCACCACGGACCACACCACCGCGCGCCGGCCGACGTCTGCATAGCTGCGGTAACTGCCGTTGTCCGGCAGCGCCAGGTGGGAGGTGGCGAAGTCGCGCAACTGTTGCGACAGGCGCAGCCGCTCGGCCAGCGCCGGTGACGTGTCGGCATTATCGAGCAGTTCGTCGATGGGCTGCGCCTGCCCCATCAGCCGCAGGTGACCGCCGGCACTCTGGCTGTAGTACGCCAGGGTCTCGCAGCCGCTCAGCAGCAGAACCGCGAGCAACAGCCACAGCCTAGAGGCGGTCACGCAGATCCCGCATGGCAAAGCCGCGCAGCGCCATGTCCAGGCCACGGCTGAAGCCGATAGCCTTGAAGCGCTCGCCCATGGCGCTGGGCAGGGTCAGCTGCTTGATGCCCTGCAACTGGCCCAGGTAGGCGGGATCGCCCGGATCACCCTCGGTCAGCAGCTCGTCCAGCCCGCAGCCGAGCAGGAAATGCGCCTGGGTGCTGTAGCCGGCCAGCGTCAGCCCGGCCGCCTGGCCGGCCCGGGCCACGGCGGAGAAATCCACGTTGGCGGTGATGTCCTGCAGCCCGGGCAGGATCAGCGGATTGTCGTGGGCGCGGTGCCGGAAGTGACAGATCAGGGTGCCGCTATCGCGCTCGGGGTGGTAATACTCGGCGCCGCTGTAACCGTAGTCGATCAACAGCAGGGCGCCGCGTTGCAGCGCGGACGCCACCGCGCTCATCCACGGCCACAGCCGCAGGTTGATCTCGGACACATAGCCGGCCGGCAGCGCGCCGCGCAACCCGGCCACCGCCTCGGCCAAGCCCGCGGACACCGCTGGCCGCCACTGCCCGGCAAAGCCCTCGCCGTCGGTGCTGACGAAGGCCTCCTCCACCCCGTCGGCCGTCAGCCGGAACCGCTGCACCGGCATGGCGTCCAGCACCTCGTTGCCGAGCATCACGCCGCAGAAGCCGTCCGGCAGGCCGTCCAGCCACTGCACCCGCTCTGCCAGCCCGCCCAACCGCGCACGCAGGGTGTCCTGCTGGCGGGCGCGCAGCTCGGGGCTGAGCTCCAGGATCAGGTAGCGTTCGGGCAAGCGGTCGTCCGCCGCGAGCTGCTGCAGGATATCCGCCGCCATGGTGCCGGTGCCGGCGCCGAACTCCAGGATGTCGCCACCGGTCTCCGCCAGCACCTGGGCGCACTGGCGGGCCAGCGCGCGACCGAACAGCGGCGAGATCACCGGCGCGGTGATGAAGTCGCCCTCGGCGCCGAACTTGCGGCTGCCGGCGACGTAGTAACCCAGCCCGGGCGCATACAACGCCAGTTCCATGAAACGGTCGAAGGGCAAGGCGCCGCCCGCGGTCGCAATCTGCTCGCGCAGATGCGTGGCCACTGCCGCGGCATGCTGCCGGCTGTCCACGTCCAGATCGGAAGTGGCGGCGTGACCGTGCGGACTGGGGGGCATAGTTCTCTCCTGCGGGACAGTTGGGCTAGAGTGGTCCGAGCTACGGATCGATTCTAACAACAGCGGAGCCAACCCTTGTCCGACACCGCCCCATCATCCCGGCCGCTCGATGGCCGCACCGCCCTGGTCACCGGCGGCGCCACCCGCGTCGGCGCGGCTATCGGCCGCACCCTGCATGCCGCCGGCGCGCACCTGGTGATCCACTACCGGCGCTCGTCGGCCCATGCCGAACAGCTGCTGGCGGAACTGTCGGCACTGCGCCCCGGCTCGGTGAGCCTGGTGCAGGCCGACCTGCTGGACATCGAGGCGCTGCCCGGACTGGTCGAACAGACCCTGCAAGCCACCGGCCGGCTGGACATCCTGGTCAACAACGCCTCCAGCTTCTACCCCACCCCGGTGGGCGAAGCGACGCCGACGCAGTGGCAGGACCTGATGGGCACCAATGCCCAGGCGCCGTTCTTCCTCAGCCAGGCGGCCGCGCCGCAGCTGCAGGCCAACGGCGGCTGCATCGTCAATCTGGTGGACATCCATGCCGAGCGACCGCACCGCCAGCACCCCATCTATTCAATGGCCAAGGCGGCCAATGCCATGCTGGTGAAGACCCTGGCGCGCGAGCTGGCGCCCCAGGTGCGGGTCAACGGGGTAGCCCCCGGCGCCATCCTGTGGCCGGAGAATTTCTTCGAGGACGCCGACCGGCTGGCCATTCTGGAACGTATCCCGCTGGGCCGGCCGGGCACCACCCAGGACATCGCCGACACGGTGCTGTTCCTGGTCAGCTCGGACTACGTGACCGGGCAGATCATCGCCGTGGACGGCGGGCGCAGCGTGCAGCAGTAGCGGCCGACGCCCCGACGCTCAGTCCCAGTCGAAATCGACCCGCCGCAGCGCGGCACGGGCTGCGGGATCGAAGGCCTCCCACAGCGCCTGGTAGGACACCCCCAGCTGCGGGTGGCATTCGTCCGGGGCGACCTCGGCCAGCGGCCCGAGCACGAAGGCGTACTTCTCGATCTCGTCACGCGGCAGCGCCTTGCCGCCGCGGTCGGTGACCTCGTCGCCATAGGTCAGCAGGTCGATGTCCAGGGTCCGGGCGCCGAACTTGGGGCCGCTGCGCACGCGGCCGTGGGCGTCCTCGATCTCGCGCATCAGCGGATGCAGCTGTTCCACCGGCAGCTCGGTAGGGAAGCCCACCACCAGGTTATAGAAGGGATCGCCGTCGAAGCCCTCCGAGGGGGTCTCGTAGACGGATGACAGCAGCAGTTCGCCGAACCCTTCCCGCAGCGCCGTCACGGCGGCGCGGATGTAATGCTCACGATCGATATTGGAACCGATGCTGACCCAGACCCAGGGCATCAGAAGCGCTCGCCCCGCTCGATCATCACGCCGACGTCGTCGGCACCGCGCACCGCACCCTTCTTGTTCAGCGTCAGCTTCACCCAGCGCACGTCGAACTCCTCGCGGATGATCTGCGCGCAGCGCTCCGCCAGGGTCTCGACCAGCTGGAAATCGCTGTTGCCGACGAAGTCGATCAGCCGCTTGGCCACCGCCTTGTAATTGAGGGTGTCCTTGATGTCATCGCTGGCCGCCGCCTTGGCGATGTCGGCGCTCATCTCCAGGTCGAGGATGATGGTCTGGGTGGTACGACGCTCCCAGTCAAAGATGCCGATGACGGTGTCGATCCGCAGGTCGCGCAGATAAACGATATCCATGGATTGAAGTCGCAAACTCGGGTCAGAGTGGGACAGGCATGGTAATCCACCCTCAGCGCACCACCAAGCGCGGCGCCTTGACCGGCTTTGCAGACGCCCCCGACAATGAGCGCCCATTCATCGCGGTGTCCCCATGTACATCGACAGCCTGCTCGTCATCGGCGCCTACCTGCTCGGCTCCATCTCCAGCGCCATCCTGGTATGCCGCGCCATGGGGCTGCCGGACCCGCGCACCCAGGGTTCCAACAACCCCGGCGCCACCAACGTGCTGCGCATCGGTGGCAAGAAGGCCGCCGCCGTCACCCTGTTCGGCGACAGTCTGAAGGGGCTGCTGCCGATGCTGCTGGCGCACCTGCTGGACGCCACGCCGATGCTGCTGGCCCTGACCGGCATGGCCGCCTTCCTGGGCCACCTGTTTCCGCTGTTCTTCGGCTTCAAGGGCGGCAAGGGCGTGGCCACCGCGCTGGGTGTGCAGTTCGGCCTGCACTGGGGGCTGGGGCTGGCGGTGGCCGGGGTGTGGCTGTTCATCGCCAAGGTGCTGAACATCTCTTCCCTGGCCGCGCTGGTGTCCATGGCGCTGGCGCCGCTGTTCATCTGGCTGATCTGGCCGGCACCGGAACTGCTGATCATGCAGGCGCTGATGACGGTGATCCTGATCTGGCGTCACCGCAGCAACATCCGCAACCTGATCAGCGGTGCGGAAGGGAAGATCTCCAAGGAATCAGGGCCGGAAGAGTCCTGACCGACCCGCCAAAAAAACAGGGGCCGGAGTCTGTGACTCCGGCCCCTGTTTTTTAACCTCCAGGACTCAAACCGCCGCCAGCGTCTCCATCGCCCAGCGCGGCCGGATGTCGAAGGCCAGGGTCTCGTGCTGACCGGCCCTCAGCCGCTGCCAGCCCGCGTAAGCGATCATGGCGCCGTTGTCGGTGCAGAACGCCGGCCGCGGGTAGCGGGCCACCCCTCCATGCTCGGCCATCAGGCCATCGATACGCGCGCGCAGGCGCTTGTTGGCACTGACGCCGCCGGCCAGCACCAGGGTCCCGACGCCCGTGTCCTCCACCGCCCGCCGGCACTTGATGGCCAGGGTGTCCACCACCGCATCCTCGAAGGCGCGGGCGATATCGGCCTTGAGCCGCTTCAGCTCATCCCCGGCCAGCCCTGCGGATTCTTTCTGCAGGGTGGTCAGGGCGAAGGTCTTCAGGCCGCTGAAGCTGAAGTCCAGCCCGGGCCGGTCGGTCATCGGGCGCGGGAAGCGGAAGCGCTCGGGATCACCCTGCTCGGCCAGTGCGGCCAGTGCCGGGCCGCCGGGATAGCCCAGTTCGAGCAGCTTGGCGGTCTTGTCGAAGGCCTCGCCGGCGGCATCGTCCACCGAGGCGCCGAGCAGCTGGTAGCGACCCACGCCGCTTACCTCGACCAGCTGGGTGTGCCCGCCGGACACCAGCAGGGCGACGAAGGGAAAGGCCGGCGGCTCGGATTCCAGCATCGGCGCCAGCAGATGACCCTCCATGTGGTGCACGCCCAGCGCTGGCACCCCCAGCGACCAGGCCAGGGCGCGGCCGAAACCGGCCCCCACCAGCAGCGCCCCGGCCAGCCCGGGGCCGGCGGTATAGGCCACGCCGTCCAGGTCCGACGCCTGCAGGCCGGCCTCCGCCAGGGTCTGATGGACCAGCGGCGCCAGCTTGCGCACGTGGTCACGGGACGCCAGTTCGGGCACCACGCCGCCGTATTCGGCATGCAGCGCCACCTGGCTGTAGAGGGTGTGGGCGAGCAGCCCGTCGTCGCCGTAAATGGCCACGCCGGTCTCGTCGCAGGAGGTTTCAATACCGAGGACGCGCATGACCCTTTGCAAACTCAAGGTGAAGTCTTTAGAATTCCCGGCCTTTCGTCCCTGCGCCATTCTCCGGCACCGGGGCTGCCGGGTGCATGGCGCCCAGTGTAACGGCATTGATCACGAGGACAATATGCCTAACGTACGCGTAAAAGATAACGAGCCGTTTGAAGTCGCCCTGCGTCGCTTCAAGCGTTCCTGCGAGAAAGCCGGCGTGCTGGCCGAAGTGCGTAGCCGCGAGTTCTACGAAAAGCCCACCTGGGAGCGCAAGCGCAAAGCCGCCGCTGCCGTGAAGCGCTGGGCCAAGAAGCAGTCCCGCGAGAACAAGAAGTTCGAACGTCCGTACTGAATTCCAGTCGGATCCGTCAGGATCCAGCGAGAGATGCCCGTGCTGAAGCAGCAACTCACGGATGACATGAAAGCGGCCATGAAGGGCGGCGACAAGCCGCGCTTGGCCATTATTCGTCTGATCAACGCCGCCATCAAGCAGCGTGAAGTGGACGAGCGTGTCGAGATGGACGACGACCAGGTGCTGGCCATTCTGGACAAGATGGTCAAGCAGCGTCGCGACTCCATCACCCAGTACGAGCAGGCCGGCCGTACCGAACTGGCCGACCAGGAACAGTTCGAGATCGGCGTGATCCAGGAATACCTGCCAGCCGCCCTCTCCGAAGCAGAGATTGCCGCACTGGTCGACGAGGCGATAGCCGCCAGCGACGCCAGCGGCATGCAAGCCATGGGCAAGATCATGGGCACGCTCAAGCCCAAGCTGCAGGGCCGCGCCGACATCGGCGCCGTCAGCGCCCTGGTCAAGCAGAAGCTGGCCGGCTGAAGACCGCAATCACCGCGTCCCTGCGACCCGGTTCCTGTTTCTCCCGACGACACGCCCAGGCCAACCGGTCTGCGTTAAGCTAGCAACAATGGCTGGCAAGATCCCCCAAACCTTCATTGATGACCTGTTGTCGCGCGCCGACATCGTCGAGGTCATCAATCAGCGCGTGCCGCTCAAGCGCGCCGGCCCCGAATACAAGGCTTGCTGCCCCTTCCACGACGAAAAGACGCCCTCCTTCACCGTCAGCCCCAGCAAGCAGTTCTATCACTGCTTCGGCTGCGGCGCGCACGGCACCGCGCTGGGCTTTCTCATGGAGTACGACCACCTCAGCTTCCCCGAGGCGATCGAGTCGCTGGCCGGCAACATGGGGCTGGAGGTGCCGCGCGAGGACGGCGCACCGCAGGGGCCGGACCACCGCCCCATCTATGACATGCTCGAACGCGCCGCCAAGTACTTCGGCTGGCAGCTGCGCCACAGCCCGGAGGCGCCCCGCGCGGTCGACTACCTGAAGCAGCGCGGCCTGTCCGGCGAGATCGCCGTGGAATACCGCATCGGCTTCGCCCCGCCCGGCTGGGACAACATCCTGAAGAACCTGGGCAAGACGCCCAAGGACATCGACCTGCTGCGCGACGCCGGGCTGATCTCCGAACCCGACGGCAAGCGCTACGACCGGCTGCGCGACCGCATCATCTTCCCCATCCGCGACAACCGCGGCCGGGTGGTGGGCTTCGGCGGCCGCATCCTGGGCGACGGCACCCCCAAGTACCTCAACTCGCCCGAGACCGCGGTATTCCACAAGGGCCGCGAACTGTACGGTCTGTACGAGGCCCGGCAGGCACTGAAGGACCTGAACAGGCTGCTGGTGGTGGAGGGATACATGGACGTGGTGGCACTGGCCCAGCACGGTATCCGCAACGCAGTGGCAACGCTGGGCACCGCCACCACCTCCGACCACCTGGACCGGCTGTACCGGGTCACGCCGGAGGTGGCGTTCTGCTTCGACGGCGACCGCGCCGGCCGTGACGCCGCCTGGAAGGCGCTCAACACCGCCCTGCCCTTCATGCGCGACGGCCGTCAGGCGCGCTTCATGTTCCTGCCCGACGGCGAGGACCCGGACAGCCTGGTGCGCAAGGAAGGCGCCGATGCCTTCAACCAGCGCCTGGCCCAGGCGGCGCCGCTGTCGCAGTTCCTGATCGACAAACTGGCCGAGCAGGTGGACATGAACAGCCTGGACGGCCGCGCGCGGCTGGCCGAACTGGCCAAGCCGATGATCGCCCGCCTGCCCAGCGGCACCTTCCGCGCCATGCTGGAACAACACCTGGCCGAGGTCATCGGGCTCAAGCTGACGCCGGATGTCAGCCCCGCACCCAAGCTGCGCAAGGCGCGCCCCAAGGCCACCGCCCTGGGCACCATCCCGCCGGTGCGCCGTGCCGTGGTGCTGCTGCTGCAGCGCCCGGCCGTCGCCGGCCAGGCCGACCTGCCCGACGGCTGGCAGGCGCTGGACGCCCCCGGCGTGCCGCTGCTGCGCGACCTGCTTGAAACCCTCATCCAGCGCCCCGATATATCCCCTGCCGCACTGGTGGAGCGCTGGGAGGATCCGGAAACCCGGCGCCATCTGGCCCGCCTGGCCACCCTGGAGATCGAAACCCTGGACGACGCCGCCGAGCAGTTTCGCGGCGCCCTGACCGAACTTACCCGCCAGGCCCGCAAGGCCCAGCGCCAGAAATTGCAGCAGGCTTACCGACCATCGGCCATGACTGACGAAGAGAAACAACGACTTAGGGAACTCTATCAGGGCAAAGACGCCCAACGGTTAGATCCCGCGTCCGGTAGCGAGTAACGCCGAACTTGGCTATAATCCCCCGTTCGGTTTTTTGAACCGGCACAATTCCCTACACCCCCCGTGGAAAATATGGATCGGCAAAAACAGCAGTCCAGCATCAAAGACCTGATCGCCAAAGGTAAGGAACAAGGCTTCCTGACCTATGCCGAGGTCAACGACCACCTGCCTGACAGCATCGTCGATCCGGAACAGATCGAAGACATCGTCCGGATGATCAACGACATGGGCATCTCGGTTCACGAGCATGCGCCGGATTCGGACGACACCTCGATCAGCGATACCGCCGTCTCCACCGACGACGATGCCGCCGAGGCCGCTGCCGCCGCACTGGCCAGCGTGGATGGCGAGTTCGGCCGCACCACCGACCCGGTGCGCATGTACATGCGCGAGATGGGCACGGTTGAGCTGCTGACCCGCGAGGGCGAGCTGCGTATCGCCAAGCGCATCGAGGACGGCCTCAACCAGGTCGGCGCGGCACTGTCCACCTTCCCGCTGGCGGTGGAACTGCTGATCGAGCGGCTGGACAAGTATGAGGCGGAAGAGATCCGCCTGAACGAGGTCATCACCGGCTTCGTCGATCCCAATGAAGACGACACCGTCGCCCAGCCCGCGCCGCCCAAGCCCAAGCCCAAGCCCGGCGAGGAGAACAAGGACGACGACAGCGACAGCGATGACGACGATGACGATGACGACGAGGAAGAAGTCGAAGTCGACACCGGCCCGGATCCCGAGGTCGTCGCCGCCAAGGCCGCCGAGTTGCGCAAGCATCACAAGGCCTGGAAGAAGGCCCTGGCCAAGGATCCGCTGGATGCCAAGACCCGCGCCGCCATGGAGAAGGTGTCCGCGGTATTCCTGGAGTTCAAGCTGAATCCGCAGTTGTTCATCGCACTGGCCAACACCCTGCGCGATACGGTTTTCCGTATCCGCGAACAGGAGCGTGTGGTGCTGGAACTGTGTGTCGGCCAGGCCGGCATGCCGCGCAAGGACTTCATCACCTCCTTCCCCAAGAACGAAACCAATCTGGACTGGGTTGCCAAGCAGTCCACCGGCAAGAAGGCCCATGCGACTGCGCTGAAGGCTCTCGCCGAAGACGTGCAGCGCGCCCAGCGCAAGCTGGCCGAGGTGGAAACCCAGTGCTGCATGCCGGTCAGTTCGATCAAAGAGATCAACCGCCGCATGTCGATCGGTGAGGCCAAGGCCCGCCGTGCCAAGAAAGAGATGGTGGAGGCCAACCTGCGTCTGGTGATCTCCATCGCCAAGAAGTACACCAACCGCGGCCTGCAGTTCCTGGACCTGATCCAGGAGGGCAACATCGGCCTGATGAAGGCCGTGGACAAATTCGAATACCGTCGCGGTTACAAGTTCTCGACCTACGCCACCTGGTGGATCCGTCAGGCCATCACCCGCTCCATCGCGGACCAGGCGCGCACCATCCGTATCCCGGTGCACATGATCGAGACCATCAACAAGCTGAACCGCATCTCCCGTCAGATGATCCAGGAGATGGGCCGCGAGCCCACCCCGGAGGAACTGTCCGAGCGCATGGAGATGCCCGAGGACAAGGTCCGCAAGGTGCTCAAGATCGCCAAGGAGCCGATCTCCATGGAGACGCCCATCGGCGACGATGAGGATTCGCACCTGGGCGACTTCATCGAAGACCAGCTGGCTGTTTCGCCGGTCGAGATGGCCACCATCGAGGGCCTGCGCGAAGCCACCCAGAACATGCTGGCCGGCCTGACCTCCCGCGAGGCCAAGGTGCTGCGCATGCGCTTCGGCATCGACATGAACACCGACCACACCCTGGAAGAGGTCGGCAAGCAGTTCGACGTCACCCGTGAGCGGATTCGCCAGATCGAGGCCAAGGCACTGCGCAAGCTGCGCCACCCGGCCCGCTCGGAGAAGCTGCGCAGCTTCCTCGATTCCGACAGCTGAGGTCACGCTCAGCACACAACAAAAAAGCCGGGCATTGCCCGGCTTTTTTGTGCTGCCCTCATCCGGCAGCCGCAAACTGATCCAGCCTGGCTCGGCAGTCAGACAGGGGCAAAATTCTGCTATGCTTCGCCCTCCCCGCGGGCCCTTAGCTCAATGGTTAGAGCAGGGGACTCATAATCCCTTGGTTGCAGGTTCGAGTCCTGCAGGGCCCACCACTTCGCTCCGCTCGCGCTGAACCTCTGCGGACTATCCCAGCCTCCGCTCACGCTCCTGCGTTCAGCCGCCCGCAAAGCTACGCTTTGCCAACGGGCTACCTCACCCTGCAGGGCCCACCAACCCCCGCTATATCCTTCGATTCGTCACAGACTTACCCGCCGCCTCATCAGATCCACTCACTCCCGCCTGGCAAATCGAAAAACGTCATTCGGACAGCCACTCAATTCCTCGTGGCAGACAATGGCCGCGGCTCCGGCCACCATTCGTCCGGCGCAGACTTGAAAACAACCAGGTGTTTTGTTTAGGTAAATCACGTCAACCAGACACTTCCAAGTGGGATGCACACCATTTTCGTTTTTCACGCTTGTAGCCATTTCATTCCGCCGGTCGCGCTACACTGGGCGGGTAAGCGCTACACAAGCTTATGGAGATGACGGAACACAAGCAGTACCTGCTGTTGATCAGCATCCACGGCCTGATCCGGGGCCACGACCTGGAGCTCGGCCGTGATGCCGACACCGGCGGCCAGACCAAGTACGTGGTGGACCTGGCCCGCGCCCTGGCCGAGCGCCCGGATGTAGAGCGGGTGGATCTGGTCACCCGCCGGGTGGTCGATCCGGCGGTTAGCAACGACTATGCCGCACCCATCGAGGAACTGACCGACAAGGCGCGCATCGTCCGTATCGATGCGGGTCCCGAGGAATACCTCCCCAAAGAGCAGCTGTGGGACCACCTCGACAGCTTCATGGACAACCTGGTCAGCTGGCTCAACGATCAGCCCCGCATGCCCGACCTGGTGCACAGCCACTATGCCGATGCCGGCTATGTCGGCGTGCGCCTGGCCAGCCTGCTGAGCATTCCGCTCATCCATACCGGCCATTCGCTGGGCCGGGACAAGCGCAAGCGCCTGCTGGCCAAGGGCCTGTCACGGGAGGAGATCGAGCGCACCTACAACATGGAGCGGCGCATCGATGCCGAGGAGGCGGTGCTGGCCAATGCCGACCTGGTGATCACCAGCACCCATAACGAGATCGAGGAGCAGTACGGTCTGTACAATTACTACGACCCCGAGCGCATGGCGGTCATCCCCCCCGGCACCGATCTGAATCAGTTTCACCCGCCGGAGAAAGGCGAAAAGATCGCCTTCGCTGATCAGCTGGATCGCTTTCTCCACGAGCCCGACAAACCGCTGATCCTCGCCCTGTCGCGACCGGACGAGCGCAAGAACATCCTCACCCTTATCGAGGCCTATGGTGAATCGCAGGCGCTGCAGCAGGCAGCCAACCTGCTGATCATCGCCGGCACCCGCGACGACATCCGCGACCTGGATGCCGGCGCCCAGGCCGTGCTGACCAACATCCTGCTGCTGATCGACAGCTACGATCTCTATGGCAAGGTGGCCATACCCAAGAACCACCGCGCCGATGAAGTGGCGGCGATCTACCGCCTGGCGACAGCCTCCGGCGGCGTGTTCATCAACCCGGCACTGACCGAGCCCTTCGGCCTGACCATCCTGGAAGCCGCCGCCAGCGGCCTGCCGGTGGTGGCGACCGAGAACGGCGGGCCGGTGGACATCATCGCCAACTGCCATAACGGCGAACTGGTCGATCCGCTGGACAAGGCCGCCATCACTCATGCCCTGCTCAAGCTGCTGCGTAACCGCGACGCCTGGTCGCTGGCCTCGCACAACGGCATCGAGGGCGTGTGTCGACACTACGCCTGGCAGGCCCACGCCGAGAATTACCTGGCCAAGGTGCGCGACCTGCCGGGCAAGTATGAACCCATTCCGAGCCAGCGACCGTCGCCGCGGGCGCTACGCTATAGGGACCGCGCCATCTTCACCGACCTGGACCAGAACCTGGTGGGCAATCCGGTCGCCCTGCAGCGCTTCGTCGAGGTGATGCGGGAAAACCGCAAGTGCGTGACCTTCGGCATCGCCACCGGCCGCCGCATCGACAGCGCGCTGGCGCTGATGAAAAAACACCGTATCCCGCCACCGGACGTGCTGATCAGCAGTCTGGGCACCCGTATCCACTACGGCCAGACGCTGACGGAGGACGACTGGTGGGCCGATCACATCGATCATGAATGGAATCCGCAGCGGATACGGCGGGTACTGACCGACCTGCCCGGCCTGAAGCTGCAACCGAAGACGGAGCAGACCCCGCTCAAGATCTCGTACTATTTCGATCCCCGCAAGGCGCCCTCACTGGACGAGATCATCGCCCTGATCCGACAGAAGGAACTGACGGCCAATGTCCTATGCTCCTTCGGACAGTTCCTCGACATCGTGCCGTCACGCGCCTCCAAGGGACAGGCGCTACGCTATGTGTCCCAACGACTCGACATACCCCTGGAACATATACTGGTGGCCGGCGGCTCCGGCGCGGACGAGGACATGATGCGCGGCAACACCCTGGCCGTGGTGGTCGGCAACCGCCACCATGAGGAACTGTCCCAGCTGGTCGACCAGGAGCGCATCTACTTCGCCGGCCAGCCCCATGCACTGGGCATTCTTGAGGCCATCGAACACTATGACTTCTTCAACGAGTGTCAGGTGCCGGGTGGCCGATGACTGATCATCTGCTGATCTGTACCGACCTGGACCGCACGCTGATCCCCAACGGCCCGCAGTCCGAATCGCCCCATGCACGGCAGCACTTCGCCGCGCTGGCGGCACGCCCCGAGGTCACGCTCGCCTATGTCAGCGGCCGGCATCGCGCCCTGGTGGAACAGGCGATCACCAATTTCCGTCTGCCACTGCCCGACTTCGTGGTGGGCGACGTGGGCACCACCATCTACCACGTCGGGCAGGAACAGGACTGGCAGCCCCAAACCGCCTGGCAGGACGAGATCGCCCGGGACTGGGCGGGGCGCAGCCACGCCGATCTCAAGGCGCTGCTGCAGGACCTGCCCGACCTGCGCGCCCAGGAAACCGCCAAGCAGAACGACTTCAAGCTCAGCTATTACGTACCGCTGCACAGCGACCGCAACGCCCTGGCGGCGGTGATCACTCACCGGCTTGAAGCGATCGGCGTGAAAGCCAACCTGATCTGGAGCGTGGACGACCCGCAGGGCATCGGCCTGCTGGACATCCTGCCGGCACGGGCGTCGAAATATCACGCGATCGAGGCGCTGATGAAGCTGCACGGTTTCAACTACGGCAACACGGTCTTCTGCGGCGACAGCGGCAACGACATCGAGGTGCTGGCCAGCCCCATCCCGGCGGTACTGGTGGCCAACTCTCAGCCGGACGTGCGCGAGCTGGCACGCCGGCTGGCCGACGAGATGGGCCATGGCGCACAACTCTATATCGCCCATGGCGACTTCAGGGGCATGAACGGCAACTACAGTGCCGGGATGCTGGAAGGCATCGCCCACTATCACCCGCAGACCCTGGACTGGATGGCCTTCGAGGCGCCGGCAGGCAACCCATGAACAGACGGCTATGCATCTTCGGCGAGGTACTGTTCGACCATTTCCCCGACGGCAAGCGGGTACTCGGCGGCGCGCCCTTCAACGTCGCCTGGCACCTGCAGGCCTTCGGCCAGGCGCCCTACTTCATCAGCCGGGTGGGCGACGACCCTGAAGGTGAAGCGGTGCGCACCGCGATGCGCGACTGGGGCATGGATACGGACGGCCTGCAGACCGACCCCCAGCGCCCCACCGGCCGCGTCAGCATTGCGTTCATCGACGGCGAACCCGTGTACGACATCATCGCACCCTGTGCCTACGATGCGATCGAGCCGCCCCCGGCACAACAGGTGGACTGCCGATTGCTCTATCACGGCAGCCTGGCGCTGCGTGATGAGATCTCGAAACGGACCGCCCAGGGGCTGACTGCCTGCCAGCCGGACACCCTGTTCGTCGACGTCAACCTGCGACCGCCCTGGTGGCAACGCGACCAGGTACTGGCCATGGTCAGCCAGGCCCACTGGGTCAAGCTCAATGCCGATGAACTGGATATGCTGCACCCCTCGGCGCAAGGTGTGGCTGCCCAGGCGCGGGGTTTTCTCGCCTCATGCGGACTGCGCGGCCTGGTGCTGACCCGTGGCTCGCAAGGCGCCGAGGTATTCACCGACGGCGGCGAGCGCTTCGCGGTGCGGCCGCAGACGGACATCGAGGTGGTGGACACGGTCGGCGCGGGTGATGCCTTCGCCTCGGTGATCATCCTCGGCCTGGCCAACGACTGGCCGCTGCAACTCACCCTGCAGCGGGCCCAGGCATTCGCCTCGCGGATTGTGGGACGACGCGGCGCCACGGTGGCGGACCCCGGCTTCTACCAAGGTTTGATCGACGACTGGAAACTCAAGGCCTGAGCGGTGCCATTCAATCATGTATGAACAGCTGTCCCATTCACTGCTGAACAAGATTCTCGACGAACTCAAGCCGGAGATCCGCAAACGCGACCTGCGCCACTTCTACACCCGCCTGGGCGCCAACTTCTACGCCATTCATTCGCTGTTCCACCACCTGTATGGCGGCCGCGATGACTTCGAACAGCAGATGGTACGGCTGGTGGAAGTCATGGCTGCCCAATACATCAAGCGTGACAGCGACCTGGAGGCGCTGGACATCGCCCGCGAGCAGGACCACAACTGGTTCCTCAGCCAGGAATGGATCGGCATGGCGCTGTACAGCGACGGCTTCGCCGACAACCTGCAGGGACTGCAGGGACGGCTCAGCTATTTCCAGGAACTGGGCGTCAACATGATCCACGTGATGCCCATCCTGGAATGCCCCCAGGGCGCCAGCGACGGCGGCTACGCGGTCAGCAACTTCCGCGACGTGGATCGGCGCATCGGCAGCCTGGACGACCTGCAGTCACTGTCCAAGGACCTGCGCCGGCGCAACATCCTGCTGACCCTGGACGTGGTGGTGAACCACACCTCCGACGAGCACGACTGGGCCAGCCGCGCCCGGGCCGGCGAGCAGCAATACCAGGACTACTACTACATCTTCGACAACCGCGACATCCCCGACATGTTCGAGGAGACCATGCCGGAGATCTTCCCCGAGACCGCACCCGGCAACTTCACCTACGACGAAGCCATGGGCAAGTGGGTGATGACGGTGTTCAACAGCTACCAGTGGGACCTGAACTACAGCAACCCCGCGGTGTTCATCGAGATGCTGGACATCATCCTGTTCTGGGCCAACCAGGGCGCCGACATCGTGCGCCTGGATGCGGTGGCCTTCCTGTGGAAGAAGATCGGCACCACCTGCCAGAACGAGCGCGAGGCACACCTGATCCTGCAACTGATGAAGGACTGCTGCCAGGTGACCGCGCCCGGCGTGCTGTTCATCGCCGAGGCCATCGTCGCCCCGGTGGAGGTCACCAAGTACTTCGGCGAGGACGCGGTCATCGCCAAGGAGTGCGAGATCGCCTACAACGCCACCTTCATGGCGCTGCTGTGGGATGCGGTGGCAACCAAGAACGCCGGCCTGCTAAACCAGGGCATTCGCAGCCTGCCCAACAAGCTGGACCGCGCCACCTGGCTGAACTACGTGCGCTGCCACGACGACATCGGCCTGGGCTTCGACGATGCCGACATCGTGCAGGCCGGCTACGAGCCCTATGCCCACCGGCGCTTCCTGGTCGACTACTTCACCGGCGCCTTCGCCGACTCGCCGGCCCGCGGCCTGCCCTTCGGCCGCAACGACAAGACCGGCGACGCCCGCATCTCCGGCTCGCTGGCCTCGCTGGCCGGGCTGGAGTCGGCACTGGAGCGCAACGACCCGACCGCCATCGACCAGAGCGTCGATCTGATCCTGCTGCTGCACAGCATGATCATGTCCTTCGGCGGCATACCGCTGCTGTATTACGGCGACGAGATCGGCACCCTCAACGACTGCGATTACCTCGCGGACATCAGCAAGGCACACGACAACCGCTGGATGCATCGCCCCAGGATCGACTGGGACAAGGCCGAGCTGAGACACCGCCACGGCACACCCGAACAACGGATCTTCGATGGCCTGCAGAAGATGATCGCGGTGCGCAAGACCATCACCGCCTTCGCCGACTACAACAACCGCGACCTGCTGGAAACCGACAATCCGCACTTGTTCGTGTTCATGCGCAGCAACCCCTTTGTGCTCAATGACAACGTGCTGGTGGTCGGCAACTTCGACAGCTCGCCGCAGTCGCTCACCCTCAGCGACCTGGGCAACCGCGGCCGCTTCGAATACAGCCGGCTGCAGGACCTCTGCTCGGGCGAATCACCGAGCCTGTTCAAGGACCAGCTGGTGATACCGCCACATCGGTTCTACTGGCTGAGCGACCACGGCCTGCGCTAGGGCGCGGCTAATCGGTTTCGACCTCGTAGATCACATCGGCTGATCGCTGCTGACCCGCCTGTCCCTCCAGACGCAGGCGCTTGGTCAGTAGGTAGCGGATCTGCACCGAGGCCGAATTGTCGAACAGGCCGTACAGGTAGCGCAGGTACAGGTCCGGACTGAGCTGCTTGCCGATGGCCATCACGCTGCCCTCTATGCCGGCCGCACCGCCCTCCACCTTCAGCTCGTCCAGCCCCAGCGAACTGCCCAGCTGGCCGGTGAGTTCGCCGCTCTTCTCCAGACCAAGTCCGGCCGCAGCCTGGGCCAGTGCCAGCGGACTGACGGAACCACTGCCGGACGAGATCGGCCCGCCGGTCACCAGGTAGGACAGCACCTCGGCCTGCTCCATGACCGGCTCGGAGAACAGCTGCACACCCGGCTTCTGCAGCGAACCGCTGAGCAGCAGGCCGGCAGTGACGTTGCCGGCCTTGCGACTGGCACGCACGTCCAGTTCGGGGTTCTGCAGCGGACCGCTGAACAGCAGCCGCCCCCGGTCGATGGTCAGGTCCTGGCCATAGGCCTTGTAACGCCCCTCTTCCAGCTGCAGCTGACCGGCGCCCTCGGCGGCGGCGCCCGCCGCCTGGTGCAGGCGTAGCTCGCCGGTGAGCCGCGTGGTCAGGCCATAGGCATCCAAATGCACCGCGTCGCCCAGTGCCAGCACGATGTTGGCCGTGATACGCAGCCCAGCGCCCTGCGCCGGCAGCTCGACCGGCTGGCCGGCGCCGATGATGACCTCGTCGGCGGAACTGCGTACCGCACCGCGCCCCAGGTCCTTGGCGGTGATGCGGGCATAGGGCACCGTGAGCCGACCAGTGGCACTGATCGCCCCGCGCGCCGCCACGATGTCCAGGTCCGGCGATACCCGCGCCTCGACATCGCTGCGCCGCGCGACCTCGAAGTTCTCGCCACTGAGCTTGAGCCGCAACGGCCAGCCGGCCGCCGCGTCCAGCTGCAGGTCGCCCTCCAGCCGCACCTTGCCCGGCCCGGAGCTGGCCTGGCCGGTCAGCTGCAGGCGATCGTCGTCGCCGCTCAGCT
>Ga0272443_10000884_pt1 | contig 49247 bp, 41 predicted proteins | sample SSMAcet12_FD_193581 | JGI IMG/M metagenome (GOLD analysis project Ga0272443, IMG submission 193581) | Marine sediment archaeal communities from Little Sippewissett salt marsh, Falmouth, MA, United States - SSM-Acet-12 | ecosystem: Environmental > Aquatic > Marine > Wetlands > Sediment ...
TCCGCCCTCCGGTCCCAGATCGATAATGGAGTCGGCCTGCTTGATGACATCGAGGTTGTGTTCTATAAGCACTACGGTATTGCCGCGGTCCACGAGTGAGTGAAGCACTTCCATCAGTTTGTTCACATCTTCGAAATGAAGCCCCGTCGTTGGTTCATCGAGAAAATAGAGGGTCTTGCCGGTGCTCTGCTTCGACAGCTCCAGGCTGAGCTTCACCCGCTGTGCCTCGCCCCCTGAGAGGGTCAGCGCCGATTGCCCCAGCTTGAGATAGTCGAGACCGACAGCGTGAAGAGTATCCAGCCTGCGCTTCACCGCAGGGATTTTTGCAAAAAAATCCCTCGCCTCCTCGACATCCATCTCGAGTACATCGTGGATGTTCCTGCCCTTGTACCGTATGTCCAGGGTCTCCTTGTTGAACCGTTTCCCCTTGCACACATCGCAGGTTACGTAGACATCGGACAGGAAATGCATCTCGATCCTGATCGTCCCGTCGCCGTGACAGTGTTCACACCGTCCCCCCGCCACATTGAAGGAGAACCGTCCGGCCTTGTAGCCCCTGGCTTTGGCTTCTGGCAGTGAAGCGAACAAATCCCGTATCGGCGTGAAGAGCCCGACATACGTGGCCGGGTTGGAGCGCGGGGTCCTCCCTATCGGGTTCTGATCGATATTGATGACCTTGTCTATGTGTTCGATCCCTTCGATCCGGTCGAAGGCCCCTTCGGGCTGATGGGACCTTCCCAGACGGTTCTTCAGTGCCGGATACAGGACGTCGTTCATCAGGCTCGATTTTCCCGATCCCGAAACCCCGGTTATTGCTATCAGCTGTCCGAGGGGGAATTCCACGTCGATGTGCTTCAGATTGTGCTCTGCCGCCCCGTAGACCACGATCTTCCTGCCATTACCCGGTCTTCGTTGTTCAGGCGTAGCGATCTTCTTCCGCCCGGTGAGGTACTGACCCGTCAGACTTTCACTGCTGGCGAGTATATCTTCGATCGTTCCGTGGGCTGTCACACGGCCGCCGTGGATTCCCGCTCCAGGTCCCAGGTCAACTATGTAATCCGCGCTGCGCAGGGTCATCTCGTCGTGTTCAACTACGATGAGGGTATTACCCACGTCCCGAAGATGAAGAAGGGTCCGGATCAGGCGTTCATTGTCCCGCTGATGGAGTCCGATGGTCGGTTCGTCCAGAATATACAGTACCCCTACCAGGGAGGACCCGATCTGGGTCGCCAGGCGAATCCGCTGCGCCTCGCCGCCTGAAAGCGTGGAAGCCTTACGTTCGAGCGTAAGGTACTCCAGACCCACGTTCTTCATGAATTCGAGCCGGCTCACAATCTCTTTGATAATCTGAGCCGATATGATCATTTCGGTTTCACTCAGTTGCAGGGAGGAGAAGAATCTGTAGGCTTCATCTACCGACATCCCGGCGGCCTGGTGGATATTTTTTCCATTGACGTAGACCGAGAGCACCTCCGGCTTCAGGCGGGTACCGTTGCAGACATGACACTTCTTCTTCGACATGTACTGCTCGAGCCACCCCTTTATGCCGTCCGATTTGGTCTCGAGATACCTCCGCTTCAGCTCGGGCAGCACCCCCCTGAAGTTCGAAGTATACTCGTACTTTCCCTGCCGCTTCTCGTTGACGTAGGTAATGCGGATTTCATCGTCGGAGCCGTAGAGGATGATGTTGTAAATATCCTCGGGCAGCTCTTCGAACGGCGTGTCCAGGCTGAAACCGTAGTGCTTTGCCAGTGAAGTGAACAGGCTGCGGAACCAGTTGGCTTCGGGGTTGGCTGTCTGTATGGCGCCCTGATTATATGAAAGCGACATGTCCGGAATTACCAGTTCCGGATCGAATTCCAGGGTCTCCCCCAGGCCGAGACATTCCTCACAGGCCCCGTATGGGTTGTTGAAGGAGAAGAGCCGCGGCTGAAGCTCGGGGAAGCTGATCCCGCATACGGGACAGGCATTCTTCTGGGAAAAAAACCGCTCCGTCTCCCCCTCATCCGAGAAAGTTACGCTCTTCAGCATGCCGTCAGCCACCTCGACGGCCGTTTCGACCGCCTCCGCTATCCGCTTCCGGGACTGCTGGTCGATCTTCACCCGTGCCACTACAATATCAATTGCGTGTTTTTTGTTCTTCTCGATTGGAATCTCATCGTCGAGGGAGTAGATCTGTCCATCGACTCTCACCCTCACAAAGCCGGCCCGGCGCGCATCGTCGAGGATCTTCTGGTGCTCCCCCTTTTTCCCCCTGACAACAGGCGCCAGAATCATCATCCTGGTGTCTTCCGGATGCGAGAGGATAATATCGATGATCTGATCGACCGACTGCTCCTGTATCGGCCGCCCGCATACCGGGCAATGCGGATTGCCTATCCGTGCCCAGAGAAGGCGGAGATAGTCGTATATTTCCGTTACCGTCCCAACCGTAGAGCGGGGATTCCGATGGGCCGTCTTCTGTTCGATCGAAATCGCCGGGGATAGTCCTTCGATGTACTCGACATCGGGCTTGTCCATCCGGCTGAGGAACTGCCTGGCATATGAGGACAGAGATTCCACGTACCGCCGCTGTCCCTCGGCATAGATCGTGTCGAATGCAAGCGAGGATTTCCCGGAACCGCTCAGGCCTGAGATGATGATCAGGCGGTCCCGCGGCAGCTCGATGTCGATGTTCTTCAGGTTATGCTGACGAGCTCCCTTGATAATGATTTTGTCCATGATTTACCTGTACTGCAGCGCGGCCGGTAGTATCTCCAGATCCGGGTTCCCGATCTGTCTCTGGGCGAACTCGAACCAGATGCCCGCGGCCCTGTTATCGGTTACCAGAAGCCAGATCTTCTCCGCCCTCTCGGCCTCATCGATTCCAAGCAGGGAAGCCCCGAGCAGAAACAGCTGACGGTATAGACCTATCGAATCGAAATAGGAACTCAGTCTCCGGTCGTTCCGAGCCTCGATCAGGAGCCGTTCGGTGTTCTCCGTATAGAACTGCCCCTCAAGGCCGGGATTCATTTCAGTCTGCACGAAGAGGTACCCGGGGTCCTCGCCTCTGCGGGTCTCTATCGCCAGGGAGAGTGATGTCATGATGGAAAACAGTAAATGCTCCAGGGCCTTCCCGTAGTTCTCCTCTCTGAGTTCCAGCTCTCCGTACAGCTGATAGGCCCGCCGTACAGCCTTGTCATTCAGTCGATAGAGCTCAAGGGCCTTGTCAGGCCCCTCCGAGACGAACTTGTTTACCAGAGCTTCCCTTCTCGACGGGGGGAACTCTTCCGCTCTGCCCTCTTCGAAAATTCGTTCAAGGTAGCTACGAGTAAGTTCAAGATCACCCATATTCATGAGGACCTCGGCCAGACTGTAATAGGCCTCTATCCGCTCCGATCCGGGGAAAAAATTTCTGCCGTCGGCAAGTGCGTCCTCATACTTCCTGCGGGCCGCTTCGTATTCACCCTCGGCTGCAAGGACGTGGCCTATCCACATATGGGCATTTGCGTACGATGAGTCTCTCTCCACCACCAGCCGGAATGTTTTCAGGGCATCTCCGAGCCGGCCTTCGTCGTACTGGGAAATTCCCTGCTCCATCTGGACCCAGAGGGGCTGCTCAACCTGCTGGGACCGTACCGGCGGCACGCTCAGAACACATGAGAAAAGTACAATGAAAAGCACACAGCCCTGTACCTTCACAGCCTGTACAACTCCTCGATAAACGCATCGTATGCCTGCTCCGGAGAGACTTTCTTCAGTATCTTTCCATGTTTGAACAGGATAATCTCCTTCCCGGCGCCGGTTATTCCGAGATCGGCGTGACCCGCTTCACCCGGACCGTTCACCACGCATCCCATCACCGCTACTGTAACCTCTTTTTCCAGAGCATACAACACGGGAGCCACTTTTTCCACAAAAGCATGGGTGTCGAATGTAGCACGGCCGCAGCGCGGGCAGGAGACGATCCGGGGCCGTGTTCTCTGTAAGCCGGCAGCTCCGAGGATCTCTATTCCGGCCACGATTTCATTCTCCGGAGAGTCCGAGAGGCTTACCCTTATGGTACCGCCGATACCTTTTTCCAGAAGCTTCGTCATGGCAACGCTGCTCTTGACGATACCCGGAATCATCGGCCCGGCCTCGGTCACCCCGAGATGGAGAGGATAGGGATGTCTTTCGGCAAATTCTTCGTTCGCCCGCACGGTAGTATTAATGTCGGATGCTTTTAGTGAAAATACAAGGTCTGAAAAACCGAGCCGCTCGAATATTTCCAGCTCCTCTTCCGCCGCCTTCACCATAGCGGCGGCTGTATCCGGTTCGTCCTTGAGGTGCCGCGGCAGACTTCCGCTGTTGACTCCGACCCGGATAGGCGTTCCGTTATCTCCGGCGGCAGCAATCACCTCCCGTACCTTCCATTCCGCACCTATATTTCCGGGATTGATTCGGATTTTCTGAACACCTCCCCGAATACACGCGAGGGCGAGTCTGTAATCGAAGTGTATGTCGGCAACGAGCGGGATCGGACTCTCCCCGGCCAGTTGCGACAGCCTGAGGGCGGCTGTTTCTTCGGGTACCGCGAACCTGAGAAGGGCGCAGCCCATGGCCTGCATTCTCCGTATCCGCTCAACTACCGGATTGAGATTCTCTTCAAGCGGCACTTTCCACATGGTCTGCACCGTTACCGGGGAATCTCCGCCGATCGGTACCGTTCCTACATACACCGTTCTGGTTTTCATTCTGCCTTCTCTTTAAATGAAAAAAGGCGAAGCACAGCCCCTGTACATCGGGAGCGGTGGTGCTTCGCCGTATTCTTCTCTCCTGCGTATTATACTACGCCCATCAAAAAGACCATGACGAAGAGGGCGACTGTTTCTACCAGACCGAGGACCATGATGTAGTTACCGAAGCCTTTGCCTGTTTCCGCCAGTGCATCTGAAGCAGCAGCACCTGCCTTTCCCTGATACGCAGCGGAGAAGCCCATTGCCAGACCTCCGAACAGGCCCGCGCCGAGGATGAGCCAGGGACTGTTATTCTCCGCGGCCTGATACAGTGTATTCATCAGGATGTATCCGTAGATAGTCTGTGTAAGCGGAGCGCCAACGAATGCAATAAGGGTAAAGGGCGCCGGTTTGTTCTGGGCAAAACATTTCTTCCAGGCTCCGACAGCTGCCATACCGGCTGAACCGGCCCCGATTGCAGATCCACATGCGGCAAGTGCCAGTACCGCACCGATTCCCAACAGTCCAATGTCCATTATGTTTCTCCTTCTTTTCCTAGATTATTTCTTTTCAATTCTATCGCGAAAGGGATCATACGGGATCCCTGTCCACTCCATACCAAGGTGTCCGGAGAACTCGAGTACGTTCAGCCGCACACCGTGCACAACTACCGAGAGGGCCGCCATTGCCATGTTCAGACCATGTCCGATAAGCAGGATGATAATTCCCCCGACGATTCCGATCACGGAACTTCCCATATCCGCAGCCATCGAGTTGAAACTCTTTGCGATCTCCACGGTGGCCAGACCTACTGCGAACAGCCGGATGTAGCTGATGATATCTGAAAAAGCAGATATCGAATCCAGTGCAGTCGGGAGAAAGTTCGCCAGTCCTTTGAGAACCCCCTTGAAGAAGTTCCCCTCCTGCTCCGACAGCAGCATGACTGCCGCAAGTCCGATGAATACCATATACAGGCTGTATGCGGGAACGGGATACTTGTCCGCATCCAGCACCAGGTAGAGAACCAGGTGGTACAAACCCAGAACCATTGAAAGCCATCCGAGCTGGGATATGGCCCGCAGCCGGTTCCTCCGTTTCCACTCGGTGAGGAAATTCCATATGTGGGCTATGCTCAGATGGATTGTACCGATGATAAAACAGATGTACTTGATCATCTGCTGGGCCGCTTCACCGCCGAATCCGGCTATTGCATCGATGGTGAGCATCGAGAAGAACGGCAGTTCCGAAAGGGTCTGCGATCCGAACCATACGCCTGTAATCGCTCCCCAGATGACAGTCGCACCTCCCATTACCAGAAGGAGACTGTGAACAGTCGTAATTCTCCCCTTCTGCTTTTTGGCCTTCATTGCGCTGTACAGGGTGGTTCCCACCAGAATCATGCCGTATCCCGCGTCCCCGATGATCATCGCAAAAAAGAGGGTCAGGAAAACGAGAAAGTAGAAACTGATGTCGTACTCGTAGTATCCCGGAATGGTTCCCAGGAAATCGAAGACTGGCTTTATGATCCGCACCGGCTTCGGATTCTCGACGAGAGTCGGAATCGGTTCGCTCGGGTCGGGATCCTGGACGAGCAGGGCCCATCCGTTCGTCTGCGCCCCCGACCTGAGTTCATCCAGCTGTTTCTCCGGTACGAAACCGCTGAGATAGATGAGCTCTCCCTCAGTGTTCAAGCCTGATCGAACAGTTTCGAATTCGATGTCGGCATCGAGAAGCGCCAGGCTCTTTGTAAGAAGGGAACGGTACTTGCAGAGACTGCTGAGTTCCTGATCTCTCTTCCCGATCTGCTCATGGTGCGACTGGATCTCCCCTTCCAATCCGGTCAGCGACTTTTCCGGAAGCGGGAACTCAGCGAACTGCTTCAGCAGGTCCGAGCCATCCTCGACTATGGCGGCGAAAATCGTGGACTGCTTGGAGGAATGAACGATAAACGATGTAATATCAGTCGGGAAATCGCCCAGTTTGTCTTTCTGGACCTCGAAGAGATGGAGGTTAACGCCCTTTTCCCGTAAAAATTCCATATCCTCCGGATTGAATTCTCCGAGAACATCGATCCTGTCAATCTCCCTCTGGAGCCTGTCGATGGATTCCCTGTGGCTGTTCCGTTCATCGCTCTGTTTTTCGATCCGTTTGGCCACGAGCAGGGCTTCTTCCCTGTCCTTTTCCGACGGGTGTTCAGCCTCCTTCTTCCTCGACTTCTTGTCAGTATCCGGAGGCAGCAGCTGAAGCGCCCGGTCTATCGTGCCTCTCTTCCTCTGCAGGTCTTCCAGAACATCACTCTGTCCATGAACCTCGTGAAGATGGAGGACCCCGATCTCTCTCAGCTTCGACAGAGTCTCGGTACGGAAAGATTCAAGCGAAACCAGATATATTTTCTTCATCCGTGCGATCATTTTTACTTCACCTTCTCGATCTTGTTCTTGGCCATCTTGCCTCTCACCACTGCGGCAGTCTGCTGATCACCGAGATAGATCTGAATCTTGCGGATATGCTCCCGTGTTTCGGGAATTTTCACCTTTTCGAACAGATTCACCCTCTGTGTTGTGATCCGCAATTCATTGCCCAACAGCTCGATCTGCTTCTGAAGTATTTCGATCTCCGCGTCAAGGGCGGCCATCTGCTTGATGATTTCTATCCCGCGGTCAACCCATAAGGGTCTGGCGAACAGATCGTAATCGACATCTTCGAACTCGAGACTCTGAAAGACCGGGATATCGACACCCGCGATATTGCCGGTATCGGTGGAAATGTAATGTATCTTCACCAGCTCTTCCAGACCGGCTTCCTCGCCGAACACCGCGATCCATCGATCGAGTTGATTCTGGAGGCTGTCCCGCTCCTGCTCTACTTCGCGCACCTTGGCTTCGACCTGTCTGATCACCATCTGCAGCTGCTGCTTCTTGAGAATCAGTGTCGGAAGGTACCGCTGGAATCTCTTGAGCGAGTCCTTCTGTTTTTTTAATTCGTTCTTGGTAAGTTTTACCTTAGCCATGATTTAATTCAGGTCCTCTTTCCGCGGCCAGAACTGTTTGAGCAGTCCCGTCCGCATACCAGTCTCTTCCGGAGTGAAACACTCGGCCATGATTTCCCAGCCGAGATCCAGAGCCTCTTCGAGAGGGATATTCACCGAAAGGTCCATCATGCGTTCCTCGAAAATCTGTCCGTATTTCAGCAGTTTCGTGTCCCAGTCGCTCATCCTGAATCCCATCGACTTCTTCTCGAGGGACTCCTTGAAGTTGGCGTACAGACGGATCATACCGTCCATAAGGGCACGATGGTCTTCACGGGTATTCTTGTTGACCTGCTGCTTGAGCCGGCTCAGAGAACCGAAGGGTTCGATTCTGCCGTTGCGCAGGTAATACTGACCTTCGGTGATATAGCCGGTGTTGTCGGGGATTGGATGGGTAACATCGTCACCAGGCATGGTCGTCACCGCCAGGATAGTAATCGACCCGGCTCCCTCGAAGTCGACCGCCTTTTCATATCTGGAGGCCAGCTGACTGTAGAGGTCTCCGGGATATCCCCGGTTTGAAGGAACCTGCTCCATGGTAATGGCAATTTCCTTCATGGCATCGGCAAAGTTGGTCATGTCGGTCAGCAGTACCAGCACCCGCTTTCCCTGCAGGGCGAATTTTTCGGCTACCGCCAGTGAGACATCCGGTACCATCAGGCATTCGACGACCGGGTCTGCCGCCGTATGCACGAAGAAAATCGTGCGGCTCATGGCGCCGCCCTCTTCAAGAGTGTTCTTGAAGAAGAGGTAATCGTCGTATTTCAGTCCCATGCCGCCCAGAATGATCATGTCAACCTCGGCCTGCATGGCGATACGGGAAAGAACCTGGTTGTACGGTTCACCGGATACTGAAAATATCGGAAGCTTCTGGCTTTCAACCAGGGAGTTGAAGACGTCGATCATGGGGATACCGGTCCGGATCATGTTCCGCGGGATAATCCGCTTGGCAGGATTGACCGATGGTCCTCCGATGGGGATCATGTTCTCCTTCAATTCGGGGCCGTTGTCGCGGGGCTTCCCGCTGCCGTTAAAAATCCGGCCGAGAAGGTTGTCGGAGAAGGAAACCTCCATGGGGTGTCCCAGGAAGCGCACTTCGTCACCCGTCGAAATACCCCGTCCGCCGGCGAATACCTGAAGGGAGACCTTTTCACCCTCCAGACGGATAACGTTGGCCAGCGAATCACCGTATTTTGTGCTGACGACCGCCAGGTCATCGTAGCGCACATTATCCGCGGTAACGGTAATGACGTTACCGGCGATCTGCTCAATTTTACTGTACACCTTACGCATCGATATGCTCCTTACTTTCGGCGGCCCTCTTCGTCCGTTTGGCCTCTTCGGAAAGCCCGGTCTGTTTCTCCTGGAGGAGAGAAACGAGCTTGTTCTCATTCTCCTTGAACTCGTCGGATTCCCACTCCGAATAATTCCAGTCAATGAAGATCTGCCTCATCTGATTGAAGAAATGACGGGCATCTTCCTTGTCCTTCAGGTCGAACCCTGATCCGAGTATTTCAAACATCCGGTCGAATACATAATTCTGACGATCTACGCTCACGGCAGCGTCCACCGGATCGAAGGAGTTCTGCTGCAGATAGACGGCATCGAGAAATTCCGACTTCAGATTGATAACGTAGTCATCCAGGCTGGTACCCTCTTCACCGACGACCTTCATCATCTGTCCGACTTCGTTCCCCCGGTACAGGATATCCCGGGCGAAATTGACCTTCTCCACGTTGACGATGGACGGGTACTTGCTCCAGCTGTCCAGAGGATGAATGGAGGGGAACTTACGCGCTTCGGCCCGGTCCCGGCTCAACCCGTGGAAAGCTCCGACAACTTTCAGCGTCGCCTGGGTAACCGGTTCTTCGAAGTTACCGCCTGCCGGGCTGACGGTACCGCCGATGGTTACGGATCCGATGGACCCGTCCTTCAGACGAACCACTCCGGCCCTCTCGTAGAAGGCGGCAATAACCGACTCGAGATACGCCGGGAAGGCTTCTTCACCGGGAATCTCTTCCAGACGTCCGGACATCTCCCGCATGGCCTGCGCCCATCGTGACGTAGAGTCGGCCAGCAGAAGAACGTTCAGTCCCATCTGCCGGTAATACTCAGCCAGAGTTACCGCGGTGTATACCGAGGCTTCACGTGCCGCTACCGGCATCGAACTCGTGTTGGCGATAATTATCGTTCTTTCCATCAAGGACTTGCCGGTCCGCGGATCGATCAGTTCGGGGAATTCCCTCAGGGTTTCGACAACCTCACCGGCACGCTCTCCGCATGCGGCGATGATTACGATGTCCACATCCGCGTATCGGCTGGTTACCTGCTGAAGTACCGTTTTACCGGCACCGAAGGGACCGGGAATGCAGTACGTACCTCCCCGTGCAACGGGGATGAACGTATCGATGATTCTCGTTTTGGTCACCATCGACGTGTCTGGTTCAAGACGTTCATCGTATACGGTAATGGCCCGCTTGACCGGCCACTGAAAGCTCATAGTAACCGAGTGGGATGCTCCCTTGGAGTCTTCGATGACCGCTATTTCCTGGTCGATGTTGTATTCACCTTTGTCAGCAACTTTCTTGACCGTGTACGTGCCGCGGTACATGAAGGGCACCATGATACGGTGCTCGAAGATCCCTTCCGGCACTGTGCCAAGGGTCTCACCGGCGGTCAGCCGGTCGCCGGCCTTCGCTTTCGGGGTGAATTCCCACTTCTTGTCCCGGGGAAGGGCTTTCATATAGAGCCCCCGCTGGAGAAAGAAGCCTGCCGCTTCGGCCAGCTTCGGCAGGGGGTTCTGAAGCCCGTCGTAGATATTGGTCAGCAGACCGGGCCCGAGTTCAACGGCGAGCATCTCGCTGGTGAACTCCACATCGTCCCCGATACCGATACCGGTGGTCATTTCGAACACCTGCAGTTCGGCGACATCTCCCCGGATTCTGATAACCTCGGATTTCAACTGCTGATCGCCGACCTTGACGTATCCAACTTCGTTCATGGACACGTCGCCGTCGACTCGAACGGCCACCATGTTGCCGTTCACGCCTATAACTTTACCTGTCGTCTTTGTCATGAAAGCTCTCCGAATTTTTCAGCGTTTTGTATATCTTCGTGAATTTGATCATACACCGCACCAAACTTCTCTTGTCCCAGCTCTTTGGTGAATCTGCTCTGACGCTGAAGCAGCTGCAGTTTGAGCGTATATACCATCAGTTTTACCATATCAAAGTAGTGACCCGCCTCAAGCTCCTCGAGTTTTGCCCATCTCGCGCGGTTGAGGATCTCTTCTGCGCTGAGAGGCGATTCCTGAGTGAAGGCTTCTCTGGCCACTTCAGGAATGCCGGGAAAAACATCGCCTTCCCGAAGATACTTATCCGAATCGGCGGCCTTCTTCTGGCTGCGCAGTCTGACCAGTTCGTTCCTGAGTGAAGTCTCCCAGTCATACCACCGCTTCAGCATTTCAAATCCGGCTGAATCGCCCGGTTCGAGGGAGACAGTCTCAAGAAGCGCAAGGTCTGCGTCCTGAATATTGCCGCGGCAGGAATAGTAGAGATCTTCGACTTCAAAAGGCGGAGGACTGTCACTTTTTAATAGAGGGAGCGAGGCGATCATGTAATAATACTGCCGCACAGCTCTACTCCTGTTCTTTTACAGCTTCCTTCAGTATTTCGGCCAGTTTTGGGTTGAGAAACTCGGAGATTATCTCCGCTACACCTTCAGCTGAGAAGTTGTAGTATGCCGAACCATCCTTGTAGGAGACTTTGAAACCCGCATCTACATTCGTGAGCGGTTTGATCTCCATCCCCTTGGCAAGCTGTGCCGAAAGTTTGTCCCGCAGCCCCTTCTCGAGCTTCTTCAGTTCATCTTCGGCTACCAGGAGCTCGAGATTCTGAACATCCTCGTTCCAGTGCTCCACCAGCTGAGCAATCACCTTCTGCAGGGGATCACCCTTCAACTGTCCGGCAGTTTCGGTGTAGACAACTTCGTCAAACAGGACCTGCAGCCGCTGCTGCATGGAGATAATGAGATCCCTTCCGGCCTGCTTGAGACTTTCCCTGCCGGTGTACTCCATCTTCCGTACATCGGCTTCGGCTTTCTGACGGATAGAATCCGCCTCTTTTTCCGCGTCGGCGACGATCTGTTTGGCCTTCTTTTCGGCTTCCTCAATAATCGTGCCCGCCTGTTCTTCAGCGCTTTTAATTCCTTCCGATTTAATTCGGTCGATCAGTTCTTTCAACTGGACGTCCATGTGCATATCCTTTCGTCCTTATTTTTATCTAGCAAATCAATATTTATTTACCTAATACTAGCTCACTATAGTAATGGAGGTCTTAAAAAAATTCAACAATTTTATCGGTATTTTTTTATAAAATTACGTCTCGTCGTTGATGTAAGTGAGTACCTTAGCGATCCGTTTCTCGACGAAGTCCGGAACCGCCTCAGGAATTCCGGGCATGCCGCGGATGATCTTCTTCACTTCGGCTTCCGCCTCGTCGAGGGATTCGAACATTGACGGTTCCAGTCTGGAAATCCTGTCGCTCATCATCTTGATCACCGACTTCTCCCGCTTGAGCAGTGCCGTGTTTTCAGTCCACACGTAACCGGTGATTTCATGCCGTTTGAACCGTTCTTCCGCCAGCTCCATCAGCATGGTCATTCCGTCCTGCATATCTTCGAACTCAATAGTCAGAATGGCAAGAAACTTTCTTATTTTCTCTTTCATATTCTGCTCCGATGAAAGATATTTACATCCCGCACTTTATACTTTAGAAGGAAATTATCCGCCGCGCAAGGAAAGTCCGGCAGTAAATTTTCTATTCCTGTTTGAGCATTACAATAGTCTTGCCCGTACCGCCGAGCTCAGGACGGGCATAGTAAAATTTCGCCACCCGCGGAGATTCCTGCAGCAATCGATGTACTCCGGTCTGCAGCACTCCCTCGCCCTTTCCGTGTACCACTTCGAACTCGTTCAGGCTCGCCAGTAATGCATTGTCGATCTGACGGTTCAGCATCTCGAGGGCCTCGTCGAGCCGCCGTCCCCGGAGATCGAGTGTGAATACCGCCGCCGGAGGCGCCGAGTCGCTGCTGTAGCCGTAGCTTACCTGCGCCTGCTTCTGCGGCCTGTCGCTGTCCGAGACCGGGGTCAGCTCGCTCTCCGGCAGGCTTATCTTCATCGCTCCGACTTCGACAACCCAGTGACTCTTCTTCCCCGCCCTGATGATAGTACCCCGTTTCCTTCCTGGTCCGGTTATCACCTCCATTCCCGGTTCGAACCGGTAATCCCGGTTTGCGGCGAATTCGATCTCCTGACTCTCGAGTTCGGTCTCTTCGCTTTCCTTCCGCTGCTCCACCTGTTCGATAAAATTCTTGACCTCTTTGGTGGTCTCTCTGGACACACCCTTCTTCTTCACCTCACTGATGAGGTTCTCGAGTTCCTGCCGCGACTGACGCAGGAAGCGGTTGAGTTCACCGTATCCTTCTTCCTTCAGGTCGTGTTCCCTCCGCCGCAGGGAGAGGACCTTGAGGTCATGTTCCCTGATCTGCCGGCGCAGCTGTTCCTGACGCTTCCCAATTCCTGCTTCCGTCTCCCTCAGTTCGGACTGCTTCTTTTCGAGCTCCTTTATCATTCTGCTCACTTCACCGCTGTCGCTTGCCATGTAGTCCCGGGCTTTGTCGATAACACGGCCGGGAAGACCGCTGCGGGAAGCAATATCAAAGGCATGGCTCTCTCCCGGAAAACCGACTATTACCTTGTAGTTGGGAGCAAGGGTGGTGCTGTCGAAATCCATCGAAGCGTTCTGAACGCGGGCAGTGGTGTAGCCGTAGTTTTTCAACAGGCTGTGGTGGGTGGTGGCCAGAAGGGTGGCTCCCCGACGGATACACTCATCCATGATCGCCATTGCCAGGGCGGCCCCCTCCCCGGGGTCCGTGCCGGAGCCGAGCTCGTCGAAGAGGACCAGGGCGCTGGTATCGGCATGGGCGAGGACATCAGAAATAGTAGCCATGTGTCCTGAGAAGGTCGAGAGTGATCCTTCGATGGACTGTTCATCGCCGATGTCGGCATACACTCCATTGAATACCGCCAGTTCGCTCTCCTCCTCCGCCGGTATCTGCATACCGAACTGGTTCATCAGAACGAAGAGTCCCACGGTCTTCAGTGTTACCGTCTTCCCTCCTGCATTGGGTCCGCTGATGATCAGAGCCTGGATGTCCCGTCCCGTCTCGATGTCGATGGGCACCGCTTTCTCACGGAGCAATGGGTGACGGGCCTTTTTCAAACGGAATCCCCTCTCTCTTGGAAGGGCGCGGGTACAGGAGTGGGTCCGTGCGTACCGCCCCCGACAGAGAAAGGAGTCGATCCCGACAATATGATCGATGAGAACACCGATATCATCGTAACGCTCGGCCAGCCCTCTGCTCAGATCCCGCAGGATCGAGAGAATAATCTCACGGATCTCCTGCTCTACAAGAGCGACATCGTTGTTTTTAGCCATTATTTCCGGCGGCTCGATGTATACGGTACTTCCACGGGCCGAGGAGTAGTGGATTACTCCCTGCACCATACTGCGGTACTGCGACTTCAGGGGCAGCACCATCCGTCCGTCTCTCTGGGTCGGAACGTCGCTCTGCCACCGATCGGCATTCGAGTGCATGTAGCCGCCTGCCAGCCGCTGAAGTTCCGTCCGCAGCCCCGCAAGCTGCGATCTCAGCCGCTTGAGCTCGGGATGACTCTCCTTCACTGTCCCGTCGGGATTGAGAATTCCGGTAATCTCCCTGCTCAGGCCCGAAAAATCACCGATCCCCTCCGCCGCCTGCGGCAGGAGACTGTACTGATACTCACCGGCCCCTTTCAGATATGACCTGAGTCTGCGGGTCGACAGAAAATACCTGGCGAACTGGTAGATCTCCTCCCCTTCGAGGACCGCACCGGAGATCTTCAGGCGGCTATGCAGCTCCCGTACCGCCGGGAAATCCAGTGAAGGGAGATCTTCCCTGCACAGGTACTCGTGCATCTCTTCGACATTGTCGTGGAAAGCCGAAAGCGACTGTGCATCGAAAAAGAAGCCTTCCTGCATGACGTGTTCCCGGCCCTCGACACTGAGACAATAATCGGCAAGGGTACTCCGGATTTTTTCAAATTCCAATACTCTTACTGTGTGTTCATACATGACAGTTAAACGTACTCTCTCCTTGCTTCTAGTTCAAGGAATATCCTGATGTAGCTTTCGTACCGGTCCGGATGGATAGTGCCCTGCTCAACCGCCTGTTTCACCGCACAGTCCGGTTCGTGCATGTGCGTACAAGGTTGGAAGGAACACTGAGAAATGTAGGGAAGAAACTCGTGAAAATACTCGTCCAATCCTGCTGCGCCTTCCAGTGCCAGTTCCAGCTGTCTGATACCCGGGGTGTCGATAACGCCGCCGCGCTCGTGTTCGATCAGCACGGAATTCTTGGTAACATGCCGTCCGCGATCATACTTGGAAGAGATCGTTCCGACCTCGAGATCGAGTCCGGGATAGAGCCGGTTGATAAGCGAACTCTTGCCTACTCCGGATTGCCCGAAAAACGCACACTTCCGGTCCTGTGTGCGCTCTGATACAGCGGCGATACCCTCTCCGCTGTGAACGGAACACTTCACGGTATCGATTCCTATTCTTCGATAGTCTTCGATCCTCTGTTCCACCTCAGGGTCCACTCCCAGATCGATCTTGTTCAGAACGACTGTGACGGGAATGTCCGCGGCAGCTATCAGCACCCGGTCGATGAAACGAGGGCGGAAAGGCGGATTCATGGCCGAGCTTATACACAGAAGCAGATCAATATTGGCGGCGATAGTCTGCGGCTTCTGCCGTTTTCGGTTCCATCGGACAATCGAATTGTGCCGTTCAAGGCGTTCAACGATCTGTCCTTCTCCGGGGGAGTGCCGGTCGGGAACGATGCGCACCATGTCTCCCGGCGCAAGGGGATTGTAGGAAGCCTCGTCTTCCCTGAGGACCTTCCCCTTTATTCTGCACCACATCGCCCCTTCATCCGTCACTATGGAAAAAATATTGTTCGCCCCGAATGCGACCTGTCCGGTCATGCTGTTCACAGCACTCCACCCCACTGCAGCGCGAAATCAGCGGCGAATTTCCGATACCGCTCCTCATCCTGTGCCCTGGTCACGAAAAAAAAGTCGCCGTCTGCCGGATCACTGCTGTATGACATCTCTCCGCCTTCCGTCGGGAGTACTGCATCACCTGCCAGAAGCTGACGTTCATCAAGCACGTGTATCGCCTGCCGACCGACGCCTTCGCGGGAATCGATCACATACGTTCCGTTGCCCATCATCCGCTGCAGCTCCTCCTGCACGAAAATGAAGTGAGTGCAGGCCACGACCACGATGTCCACACTCTGCTGCCGGAAATAATCTACCGCCGGCTCCAGGACCCTTCTTTTTTCCTCCGTGCCGGCAGTAAAAAAATGGTTCTCAACCAGGTCGACGATCTCGACGCCGGCGAAGCGGGAAACCCTGCAGTCAGGGGCAAAGGAACTGATGAGTTCATCGGTGTAGGGATCCTGCACCGTTCTTCGTGTCGCCAGAATTCCAATGGACCGGGTCTTCGACATCTCCGCGGCGGGCTTGACCGCCGGAACGACCCCGATGAAGGGAATATCGTATCGTGCCCGCAGATCAGCCAGTGCCACTACAGAGGCGGTATTACAGGCGATTATCATGATCTTCGGATCCTGCGTGGTAATGTAGCGGCCGACGGTATCCATGATAATCCCGCGCAGCTCCTCTTCGCTTTTCTCCCCATACGGAAAGTTCGCCCGGTCGGCAAGATATACGAACCGTTCCCCGGGGAGATTCCGTTTGAGCCAGGCAAGATAGGGAAGTCCCCCCACTCCCGAATCAAAGACCGCTACCGGTCGCGTTTTGCCGTGTGACTTACTGTGTGTATCATTGTTCATACAAGCTTCTCTCTCGCCGCTATCTTAGCATATAATCCGCAAAACGTCCTATTGACATCACTCCTGATCTGCGTAATCTAATATATATGTTCCTCTTCAACAAATGCAAACATGAAGACTGCGAGCTCTACTCCGTCGACACCGAAGAGTACTGTCTCCACCACATCGACGATCCAGAAGGATGCACGCGCAGAATTATCCAGCAGATAAAGGACAGCACCTACAAGAAGGATCTGAATGCCTCCTGTATCCGTATAGAGGATGAGGACCTTTCCGGCCGTATTTTCAAGGTCTGCAACTTTTCGGAGGGTGTATTCCGGAACGTTGACTTTTCCAGATGCAATATCGAGCTTTGCTTCTTCCAGTATTCGACCTTCGAAAACTGCAGCTTCAAGGAGACCGATATCAAGTACAGTGTTTTCGCCGGATGCACGTTCACCGGATGCGACTTTTCCGACTCCGACATCGTGCACACCAACTTCCTCGGAGTGCAAGCCGGGTCCTGTTCCTTCAACGATTCGGACCTCTACTACTCCAACTTCACCAGCGCCGTGCTTACCAGCGTTTCATTCGTCGACTGCAACCTCAAAAAGACCGACTTCGTTAACAGTATCCGTGAGACCGTCAGCTTCAAATACTCCAATTACGAAGAAGCCCACTTCGAGCAGGACACACCGATATGAAGCTCTACTTCCACTTTGCCGTTGTCGGCTTTGCCAACACATATCTCATCGGCCCTCCTGAAGGAGGCGACGCGATCCTCATCGATCCGGGAATCATGGACGCGGAACTGCTCAACCTCATCGAAGGGAACCACTACTATGTCCGTTCCATACTCGTTACCCATCAGCACAATTCACACGTAAAGGGTATTCGCACTCTCAAGAGGATCTACGATGCGGATCTGTACTCCTTCAATCCGTATATCCTCGAATTCCCGACTATTCCCATCAAGGACGGCGACCATTTCACCTGTGCTTCGGATATTGCTGTTGAAGTCATGGAGGTACCGGGACACTCTCCGGACTCCCTGGTATACCATATCGGCGGCATGATCTTCACCGGTGATGTACTGGCGGCAGGGAGAGTCGGAACCACGAAGAACAGCTTCAGCAGGGCGATCCTCCTGCGTTCGATCAGTGAGAAACTCTTCCCCCTTCCCGACTCGACCATTGTTCTGCCCGGTCACGGTCCGCCTTCCACGCTCAAAGCGGAGAAGATGTTCAATCCCGATCTGCAGCTGCTTCACAGCGAGTACGGCCAGGGCCCGGCGCTCTAGGTATTTTCAGGCCTGGTACCGAGCTGAACCAGTGCGCACTTGAAGTGTTCCGGAAGCGGCGCCCGGTAGACCCTGACAGCCTCTTCCGGCAGCTGGATACGGATCTTGTATGCGTGGAGCAGAAGGGTATACCCTGCGTATTTCCCACCCGTCCGGCCGTACAGAGGATCACCGATGATCGGATGGCCGAGGGAAGACATGTGTACCCTCAGCTGATGAGTACGGCCGGTGCTCGGCGAAAGCTGCACGAGGGTGGCATCCCCGAGATACCTGATCACCCTGTATTCGGTGCGCGAGGGCTTTCCATCGGCGCGCTTCCAGGTAAACCGCTTCCGGTTGCGGGGGTCCCGTGCAATCGGATGGTTCACGGTGCCGCGTCTTTTCTGCAGCTTCCCCTTCACGACTGCCAGATATGTCTTCCGGACCTTCTTTTCCTGAAACTGGGCGGTCAGGAACTGAAGAGCCTCGGGGTTCTTCGCCGCTACCAGAATACCGGAGGTCTCCTTGTCCAGCCGGTGGACGATGCCGGGACGGACATTTTCATCCCGGAAGCTGTCACCGAGATGCTTGACGTAATACAGGAGTGCCTGAACGAGGGTCCCCGTATAATTGCCCGCCGCCGGGTGCACCACCATGCCCTGCGGTTTGTGTATCACGAGGGCGCGGCTGTTTTCGTACACGATATTCAGGGGAATATTCTCCGGCTCCACCGCGGTCTCCGCGGGATCGCTGTAACGTACTTCGAGAAGATCATCAAGTGCAACGGTCTTGCTGAGCTTGACCGGTCGGCCGTTCAGTAAGACCTCGACCTCTCTCTGTTTTATCTGGCTGCGCGAGAAGAGACTCAGATATTCGGATATGTAACGGTCTATACGGAGCCCGGAGGCATCCTCCTGGGTGACCTTCACTTCAAGGTGATGCTTCATCCTGCTTCCGTTCGATCAGATAGTCGATATAGGCGATCACCGCCGAGAGTGAGATGCTCACCGCTATTCTGGCACCTATAGTACGGTTGTTGAAATCCTCTTTCTCAGGTGAAGTACCGAGAAACAGCGGAAGGTAGTTTTCATCAAAATTATTCGCGGCATAGGCATAGAAATCGAATCCAAGGGAAGTGAACAGGAAGGCGAATGGAAGAGAACCGAAAAAAATCGTTTCGTACCTGCGCAGCTGATGGGCCCACTCGGGAAATTCGTCCGGGGAATACGGTTCGTAATCGAGTCCTGTATATCTGCTGATCTGCCCCGACCCCGGGGGGCTGTATACTGCAGCTTCCGATCCAGTATCCGCCCATACCTGATTGATTGCGGTAAGAGAAAGCAGTATGAAAACCGCCGTACCTATGTGTGCGCGGAACCCGGTACTCATGAAGAACCTACTCCCGGGACCCGAACAGGGCTGTACCGACCCGGACCATCGTAGATCCTTCTTCGATGGCTATCTCGAAATCCGATGTCATTCCCATGGAGAGTTCAGTCAGGGGGAGACCTGGAAAACGGCTGCTGACTTCCTCGAACAGCCGGCGAAGATCACGGAATGCTTCGCGTATCGCTGATTCATCCCCGGTCAGAGGGCCGATGGTCATCAGTCCCCGAACACGCAGATGGGGAAGTGATCCGATCCGTTCGACATCCGCGAACAGTGCCTCTCTGGAACGGTATCCGCTCTTGGATTCCTCACCGGAGGTGTTGAACTCGAGATAGATGTCCATCACCTTGTCCATGGCGGCGCATCGCTTCTCCAGCTCTTCCGCCGTCTTCAGCTTGTCGATAGACTGCACGCAGGAGGCGATCTCTGCGGCCTTCCTGGCCTTGTTGGTCTGCAGATGACCGATTATGTGCAGCTCCGCGTCTTCGTGGAACTCCGAATACTTTTCGTATGCTTCCTGTACCCGGTTCTCCCCAAACAGCCGGAGTCCTGCTTCGTATGCCTCGGCCACCAGTTCGGAAGATTTCAGCTTGGTTACAGCCATCAGACGGACCTCTTCCGGGTCTCTTCCGGCCCTTGCTGCGGCCTGTCTGATCCGTCCGCGGATCTTGTCTACGCGTTCTCTCAAATCGTTCATACTTCATACTATCACTCTTATTCGGTATTGAGAAGTTGCCGGAAGAATAAGCGTTATATTGTGCGATTTCGGCCGGCGGCTGTTGCATTACGGACAGAGCTGTATTACAGTTACGTAGCTCGATATCTTCATCGTTTTAAGGAGGCTTCTATGGATTTTGCATGGGGACTTATACTCGATCTGGGTATCATATCCGGAGCGCTTCTGATCGCCACGTACGTCCGGGCACGGGTAAGATTTTTCCAAAAATATCTCATTCCCAATGCACTGACAGCCGGATTCATTCTACTCCTCCTGTACAACTTCCTGTTCCCGCTGATGAACGAATCCGTCGGCAGCAACGTTACTTCCGAACGCTTCGGAGAAATGGTCTATCACCTTCTGAATATCTCGTTCATAGCTATGACATTGCGAAAGCCCCCGGAGAACCGCGAACGGGTGAAGTCCGCAATTTTCCCCACCTCCGTTGCCGTCCTCTCACAGTACGCCGTGCAGGCCTTCGGTGGCCTGCTCATTACCATACTCTTTATATCCACGATTTTTCCGGATCTGTTCCCTGCCTTCGGGTTCCTGCTGCCCCTCGGCTTCGTACTCGGTCCCGGCCAGGCGTTCGCCATCGGAAGCGGCTGGCATTCCATGGGATTTCCGGGAGCTGGAACAGTGGGGCTCACCTTCGCCGCCATCGGGTTCCTCTGGGCCTGTTTCGGAGGTGTTTTTCTCATCAATTACGGCATCCGCCGCGGTTGGGTGAGTCGTGAACAGATCGCGGTCCTGAAGAGCCGGGATGTCCGTACGGGGGTATATCAGGACCATGAGGAAAAACCTGTCGGCAGCAAGCTGTCAACTGAAACCGAAGCTATAGATTCCATGAGCTATCATATCGGCCTCGTGTTTTTCGTGTACCTGCTGAGCTATCTCCTGCTGAAGGGGCTCACAGCCCTCCTCTCACTGATCGGTCCTCTCGGCTACGAACTTGCCGTGAATCTCTGGGGCATCAACTTCGTCTTCTCCGCCCTGGTCGCCATGCTGTTCAGATTCATCGCCGTGAAACTGAAGGTCAGCTTCACCTTCGACAATCACACTCTCAGCAGAATATCCGGCCTGTCGGTGGATGTCATGGTCACCTCCGCCATCGGCGCAATTTCCCTGGTTGTTGTGGGACAGTACATAATCCAGATCCTGCTCATGAGCACTATCGCCGGTATTCTGGCGCTCTGGCTCGTGCCCTGGTTCTGCTCCAGGATTTTCACCGACCATCAGTTCCACCGGATGCTGCTGGTATACGGTGTATCCACCGGCACCATGCCGACCGGCCTCGCCCTGCTGCGGGTCATCGATCCCAACTTCGAGACCCCGGCCGCGTCGGACTACATGTTCTCCACGGGTATCACCTTCCTTCTGGCGATACCGCTGATCCTGAGCATCAATCTGCCGGCATACAGCGCCACTCAGAACAACCCGGCCCTCATGTGGACCGCCGTCGGGGTCTGTTTCGGATATGTCCTCTTCGTGGTCATATCATTCCTGGTCATTTCGAAACGCCGGGCGGTGCGGTCGCCCAGCCAGGTGTGGTATCCGCTGAGCCTTGGCAACGGCAAGGCAAAGGCTAGCTAAGACAGAGTTCATGGAGTACGACCGGCACCTGCGGCGCAAAAGCACCCATGTTTATCCTCATGCTGAACATGTTAACAACCGGGCTTACGATTCGAAATACACTCCATTCGACCGGGCCGGTCTATTCCTGCTTGCCTATTTCAGCCTTTACTGCATTTTCTACGGTCTCACACCGAGTATCGTCGGGGCGCTGACCTTCGGCTGGTATCTCTCCCTCATTATCGAGGTGCCGGCACGGCAGCTGAGCAGACTGAAATTCCTCTCATACAAGGCCTCGGTAGCGATTTCGACCTTCGTCATCTTCTCGCTCCTGATTCTTGGAATATCGAGAATAGTCCCTATCGTCCTCGATGAGGGCAAGCGGCTTTTTCCGCTCCTGAAGGAATCCGTAGGATCATTCGACCTGCCGAAGCTTCTCGGCAACAGCACCCTCGGACGCGAAGTGACGACGGCGCTGCAGGACGCCGGAGGGAGTATCCTCGAGAGGACCGCACAGCTCGGCGTTACCATCGTCAACAGCGTGTTTCAGAACCTGCCGAACTTTACCACCGGTCTGATCGTATTCGCCATCACGGCTGGTTATTTCACCTATACCGTTCCGACTATCAAGGCCAACCTCTGGCGCTTTTTTCCCGCCTCCGGCCGCAGGAAAGCCTTCAGTTTTCTCGCGGAGGTCTACGGCGATATCCGCCACTTCATAGCCGGGCAGATTCTCATTGCCGTCTTCGTGGGAGCGGTCGTAGGCAGCGGCCTTGCCCTTATAGGCATCCCCTACTCCCTCTTTCTGGGATTTATCTCAGGAATAACCAACTTCATCCCCTATCTGGGGGTCCTGGTGGCTGCAGTTCCGGCAATCGTTCTCGGGTTGAGTTATCAGGGGATTATGGGCGTCGTGAAGGTGGCAATTGTTCTGGCAGCGGCGAACCAGTTCGAGGGATGGATCCTCAGTCCCAGGATCCAGAGCAACCGCATGAAGCTGAATTGGTTCATTATCATCCTGTCCATCCTCGTAAGCGGGGCGATTTTCGGACTGGTGGGTATCCTGATCGCCATTCCCCTCGTAGCGTTCTTCAAAAAATTCTGGATATGGTACGTCCAGGATGCCTTCCGGAAGATGTAGACCTGTTCCGCCGGCCCGATTACTGCACAGTCCCCATCCGGAGCCCAAAAAAAGCGCCCTTCAACAAAGGACGCTTTCTTCATTATGTATGTGCAATAGGTATGTAAGAGTGGGCGGTACAGGACTTGAACCTGTGACATCCTGCTTGTAAGGCAGGCGCTCTCCCAACTGAGCTAACCACCCGGAAAGTACAGGGAGGAATCTATCAAAAAGCCTGTAAAGTGTCAATGCAGGGATTGAACTTTTTCCTCTTTTAACTCTGCCCCTATTATGATACTATTGCCATTCGAAAGAGGAGTGGTACATGGCACACAAACTTATGCGCAATATAGGGATAATGGCCCATATTGACGCGGGCAAGACAACTACTACCGAAAGGATACTCTACTATACCGGCAAGAGCCACCGAATCGGGGAAGTGGATGACGGTGAGGCGACCATGGACTGGATGGAACAGGAACAGGACCGCGGCATCACCATCACATCCGCCGCTACGACCTGTTACTGGAAGGATGCCCAGATCAATATAATCGACACACCGGGACACGTCGACTTCACCGCCGAGGTCGAACGGTCGCTGCGGGTACTCGACAGCGCGATAGCCATCTTCTGTGCTGTTGGAGGGGTCGAGCCGCAGTCCGAGACCGTATGGCACCAGGCTGACGCGTACCACATTCCGCGGATCGCCTATATAAATAAAATGGACCGCCTCGGGGCCGACTTCTACGCTGTCATCGAAGAGATCAGGACCAAGCTCGGTGCCGCTCCAGTCCCGCTTTTTCTTCCGATGGGGAAGGAATCCGAATTCTGCGGAATCGTCGATCTGATATCCATGGAGGAGCTCACCTTCGAGCAAACCACGTACGGAAGTGAGATTATCCGTAATCCCATCAGCGACAGCTGGAAAGAAACAGCCGAATCCTGGCGGGAGAGTCTCATCGATATCGTTTCGGCGGGTTCCGAAGAGATCACCGACCTCTATCTCGAAGGCAAGCCCGTTCCGGAGGAGCTTCTGAAAAAAGCCATTCGGGAACAGACCATCAACCGGACCATTGTACCGGTTTTCGTAGGAGCTTCTCTGAAAAACATCGGCGTACAGCCGCTGCTGGATGCTATCGTCGAGTACCTGCCGAGCCCCTGGGAGGCTCCGCCTATTCACGGTATCGAGGTGAAATCCCAGGAGAAGGTCATCGTCCATGCGGATGAGAAGGAACCCGCCCTCGGACTGGTTTTCAAGATACAGGCGGACCGGGAATCAGGTTCACTCAGTTTTATCCGCATGTACCGGGGAGAGATCAAGAAAGGCACTGCCGTCTACAATATAACCAAGAACAAACGCGAACGGGTCAACCGTCTCCTGCGTATGCACTCCAACCGCTACGAGCCTCTGGACAAGGTCAGCGCCGGCGACATAGCAGTCGTTGTAGGCTTCAAGCTGGCTCAGACCGGCGACACGGTCGGCTCGGAAGCCAAGAAGATACTTCTGGAGCAGATGCACTTCCCGGAGCCGGTTATTTCCGTGGCCATAGAGCCGAAAACAATCTCGGATCAGGACAAGCTGAAGAAGGTCCTCGAACTCCTCAGACAGGAAGACCCGACCTTTTCCGTAAAGGAGAACGAAGAGACCGGCCAGTTGATTATTTCAGGTATGGGCGAACTGCACCTCGACGTCCTCCTGACCAGGATTGTGAAGGATTTCAAGGTAGACGCCAAGGTGGGCAATCCGCAGGTGACATACCGTGAATCGATCTCCAAGAAAACCAGGTACACCGAAGAATTCCACAGGGTCGTAGCCGGCAAAGAGAACCGGGCCGGGATCGTCCTGGAGGTGGAACCGCTGTCGAGGGGCACCGGTAATACATACGAATCAAAGATCGACGAAGAGACGCTTCCGCGGGAATTCCTCGATGCGGTACGCCGCGGGGTAATCAATGCGTTCTCTTCCGGGATCATGTACGGATATCCGACCATTGATATCAAGGCAACCCTGGTCGGCGCCGAATATGACGAACAGGCTGCAACCAGCTTCGCCTACGAGGCCTGCGGATCCATGGGTTTCGACGCCGCCTGCAGGCAGGCAGCCCCGATCCTGCTTGAACCGGTCATGCATGTCGATGTAATGGTACCGAAGGATTTCCTCGGAGAGGTCATGAGTCAGCTCACCAGCCGCGGAGGACTCATCGAAAGCCTGGAAAGCAAGGTCAGCAGAGAGCACGTACGCGCAAAGGTCCCTCTGGCCCAGATGTTCGGGTATTCCACCGCGCTGAGGAGCATTACCCAGGGGCGTGGGACGTTTGGTATGGAGTTCTCCCATTTCGCCAGGAAGGAAGGCGGCCTGTAGAGAAACTGCTTCTTTCGGGAATGTCGGTTTCAGCCGTTCCTTCGGGGACCAGGCACTCCATCCAAACATGTTCTTTTTTATTGACAACCCCGGCGTCTCCTTTTAAAGTATATAATCCAATTCTAACACAAGGAGAAAAATATGAGTTTTACCACCGCTGATATTAAGAACATCGCCATCATTGGGCACAGCGGCACCGGGAAAACCACCCTATTAGAACAAATGCTGTTTAACGGCGGGGTGATCCCGAGGGCCGAACAAACTTCATCTGGAAAAACCGTAAGCGATTATTCTGAAGAGGAAATTGAAAAACAGATTTCAATTCACACTGCCACCGCACACCTCGAGTGGAACGGTCACGAGATCAACGTGCTGGACACTCCGGGTATTGCCGATTTTGTCGGAGAAGTGGTTGCAGCTCTCCGCGCAGCGGAGACGGCTCTGATGGTAGTCGGAGCACGTTCTGGTGTCCAGATAGAGACGATCAAACTATGGAGACGTCTGGATAACAGAAAGATGCCCCGCATCGTTTTCATCAACAAACTTGATATCGAGAGGGCCGATTTCAATGCCGCATTCAACGACCTCAATGAAAAATTCGACAAGACCTTCGTCCCTGTTACCATTCCTATCGGCAGCGGCGCCGACTTCAAGGGCATCATCAACCTGATTGAGAACAAGGCGTACATCGTACACGATAAACACGCCAAGGACGAACCGAGCGAAATCCCCGCCGATATGGCCGAGCAGGTCGAAGAGTACCGTTTGACCATGATCGAATCGGCCGCCGAAGGCGACGACGAACTTATGGAGAAGTATTTCGAGGAAGGAACCCTCACGGAAGATGAGATCCGCCGCGGCCTTCTCGAGGGCCTCCGTGACAATAAGATCGTCCCCGTTCTCTGCGGCAGCAGTGAACTCAACAACGGAATCACCTCGCTGGTCAATTTTATCTCCAACAACGCGCCCTCTCCTTCCACTTACAAGGAGACCGGGTTCGACGAAGACGAGAACGAGGTTGAGATCGCATTCAATGCCGATGATCCCTGCTGTGCAATAGTGTTCAAGACCAGTATCGATCAGTTCTCCGGCAAGCTCTCCTTCATCAAAGTGATAGCGGGCAAACTCTCCAGCGATACCGAGGTCATCAATCTTCGGGAAGGGAAGAAGGAAAAAATCTCTAAAGTCTACAAGGTGAACGGCCGCAAACTCGATGATGCCAAGGAACTTGTCGCCGGCGACATCGGAGTCGTTACCAAGATCGAATCGCTTCACACCAACGACACGATTGCCTCTCCCGAGCGGCAGATCAAACTCAAGCCGCTTGCGATACCCCATCCGGTGTATGCCCTCACCGTACTCGCTTCGGACAGAAAATCTGAGGACAAACTGAATGATTTTCTCCATCGGATTACCGAGGAGGACCTGACCTTTACCGTCACCTTCAATCCGGAGACCAAGGAGAGCGTCATCTCGGGCATGGGCGAACTCCATATCAACATGATCCTCGACAGGATCAAGGAGAAGCAGAAGCTCAGTATTGAGACGAAAACCCCCAAGGTCGCGTACCGGGAAACCATAACCAAGTCGTCCAACGCAGAATATACTCACAAGAAACAGTCCGGCGGTCACGGTCAGTTCGGACGCGTAGTAATAGAGATCATGCCGCTCGAACGGGGCGAAAAATTCTCCTTCGAAAACGCCATCCGCGGCCAGGCGGTATCCAAGAGCTATATGCCCGGTATAGAAAAAGGTCTGCTGGAAGGGATGGAAGAGGGATACCTTGCCGGTTATCCCATGGTTGACATCGGCGCAAAGGTCGTCGACGGTAAGGAGCATCCCGTCGACAGTTCGGAAATGGCATTCAAGATGGCCTCCAAGGGAGCCCTCAAAGCCGCCCTTGAAAAAGCCGATCCGGTACTTCTTGAGCCCATCATGAAGCTCAAGGTCTACGTGGATGAGCAGTATCTCGGCGACATTCTCTCCGACCTCAGTTCCAAGCGGGGCAGAGTTCAGGGACAGGAGAGCCTCGGCGGCGGTATTGTCCAGGTATACGGAGAAGTACCCCAGGCTGAAATGCTGAAGTATGCCATCGATCTGCGCTCCATAACATCCGGAACCGGTTCCTTCGAACTGGAATTCGACCATTACGAGGTTGTTCGGGGCAAGATCTCCGAAGACATCATCGCCAAGGCGAAGGAAGAGGCGGAAAAGGAATAAGCTGCGCATCGATACAGGAACTGGTACAGAACAGTAACAGCTGATAAAAGCGAGGCGGGCCGGTTGTACAACCGGCCCGCCTTTTTTTACGGATAAACTTACAGGACAGGTGCTACTTTCTGTCTCTGATCGGTATGTACGTCATGGCTTCCCTGCGGATGTGCTTGTATGCCGGTCTGAGGATTCTGCCGCCGTTGATAATCTCTTCGATCCTGTGAGCAGCCCAGCCGGGTATACGGGCTGCAGCAAAAATGGGAGTGAAGAGGTCCATCGGGATGTCCAGCATGTGGTACACGAATCCCGAATAGAAGTCGACGTTTGCCGATATCACCTTGTTCGAATTCTTGACTCGCTTGAAGATAGCCGGCGTGAGCCGTTCAATCAGGTCATAGAGCTTGAACTCCTGCTCGTACCCCTTCTCTTTTGCGAGGTCCCTGGCCTTGCCCTTGAGAAGAACGGCGCGTGGATCCGAGAGGGTATACACTGCATGTCCCATCCCGTATATGAGCCCCTTCCGGTCGAAGGCCTCCTTCCGCAGGATCTGCTCGATGTAGGAAGCAACCTCCTCTTCGTCTTCCCAGTCTCCAAGGCTCTGCTTGAAGTTGTCGATCATCTCCCGGACCTTTATAGCCGCACCGCCGTGCTTCAAGCCCTTGAGCGAGCCGACAGCGGCGGCGACCGCCGAATAGGTGTCGGTGTCGGAAGAAGAGACGACATGGATCGAGAATGCGGAGTTGTTGCCTCCGCCGTGTTCGGCATGACACACAAGTGCCAGGTCAAGCAGTTCCGCTTCGAGATCGGTATATGACCCGTCCGGACGGATCAGACGGAGGATATTCTCGGCGGTGCTCAATTCCGGATCGGGACTGTGAATATAGAGGGTCTTCTTCTCATAGTAGTGCTGCTTCGCCTGATATCCGTATGCTATGAAGACGGGGAAGCGGGCAATGAGTTCGATGGACTGACGCAGAACATTCTCGACCGTATTGTCCTCAGCATTCTCATCGTAGGAATAGGAAGCGAGTACGCTGCGGGCCAGTTTGTTCATGATATTAGAACTCGGCGCGGTGAGAATCATGTCTTCGGTGAATCCGCCCGGCAGGAGCCTCTTTTCCCCGAGGATCCTGTTGAATTCGCTGAGCTCCTTCTCATTAGGCAGCTGTCCGAACAGAAGAAGATAGATGGTCTCCTCGAAGCCGAACCGTTTCTCCTTCTGGAACCCTCCGACCAGTTCCTTCAGCTCTATACCGCGGTAACGCAGACGCCCTTCTACCGGTACCCTCTCCTTCTCGTCAACGATGTAGCCGTGAACATCGCCAATCTGGGTAAGACCGACAAGCACTCCGGTGCCGTCGTTGTTCCGCAGACCGCGTTTTACTTCATACTTTGTGAAATTGGCTGGATCTATCTGGTTGTTCCGAACAACCAGTTCTGCATATTTATTCATGTTGATCCATTTGTCCACCTGCATAAAGGGTACCTCCTATATATCTATGCATGTATTTCCTATGCATATAGTAGCAGTCAGCATTGCACATATATATGTATTGTTCAATCGGTTAGAACCCGCCGCCCCTCACTGTCTCCATTTTTCGGCCCAGATCTCCCGGATGGGATGGTCCTTCTGCTCTCCCTTCCGCTGGAAGCTGGTCTTCGGCCGCCACTGCCGCGAAGGAGCGAATCCATCATAGGGATTCACGAGCAGATCTTCTCCGTCTACTGCTCCGAGGATCTGTTCCGCATAATCCTCCCAGTCCGTCACAGCGTAGAAGTAGCCCTCTGCCTGAAGCCGCTCGGCGATGGTATGCAAAAAACCGGCCTGTAAGAGCCGGCGCTTGTGGTGCTTCTTCTTGGGCCAGGGGTCCGGGAAAAAGACGTGAAAGCCGTGGACCGATTCGATTGGTATCATTGCTTCCAGTACCTGGGCGGCATCTGCCTGGATTACTCGAAGGTTCTCCAGATTCATCGTATGAATGGCGTTCAGTACACGGCCGACTCCGGGCGGGTAGACTTCGATACCAAGATAATTGTACTCGGGGTAGTTGCGTGCCAGTTCCACCGTTACGTGCCCCATACCGAAGCCGATCTCAACTATCACCGGTCTGGCGACCGGGAAAATTCCGTTCATGTCAAGCAGCTGAGTATCGAACCGGAGGGCATATAAATCGGAGTATTCCTCCAGGGCACGGGCGGCAGTGGTACTGAGCCGGCCGCTTCTGAGAACATAACTGCGAATTGTCCGCTTTTTTACAGCCATAATTGAGGCAATCTTAAAAAAAAGAGAATCCTATTGCAAGTGCTCTTCGATAAAATCGGCAACCTCGGTGTTGGTTCTGCATGAGAGCATCTTTCCGGCTGTCTTTGCCGCTGAAGCGGCGTCGATGGAAGCGACTGAAGCCCTTACCTGTACCAGCATCCGCGGATCGACGCTGAAAATCCTGATTCCCACCCCCATGAAGAAGGTGAGCATTGTCCGATCGGCTACAGCGTCGCCGCACACTGAAAGAGGACACCGCTGTGAATTCGCCGCTTCGGCAATCTGCTGGAACGCCTTCAACACCGCCGGGTGATAGACGCTGTAGAGATCCGAAACATCCTCGTTGGTACGGTCGATCCCCAGGATGTACTGAGTCAGATCGTTCGACCCGATACTGAGAAAATCGGCCTCCCTCGCCAGTTCGGACACCATAAGCACGGCTGAGGGCAGTTCGATCATGGCGCCGAAACTCGGAGCGGTATTGTAGACCAGTTTTTCCCGGTCGAGTTCCTTCATCACTTCGTGCGCTGCATCCCTGGCAGCAATAAAATCGTCGATTCCGGCAATAAGGGGGAACATTATCTTCAGGTCGGTACGAGCGCCTGCCCTCAGAAGTGCCCGTAACTGGTCCTTGAAGACCGAAGGATTCTTCAGGGAATAGCGAATGGCCCGGAGCCCCATGAAGGGATTCTCCTCCGGACCGATGGATGCCGCCGACAGCATCTTGTCTCCTCCGATATCCAGGGTGCGGAAATATACCTGGTCCATCTCCCTGATGAGCTTTCGGTAAATAAGCAGCTGCTCCTCTTCAGGAGGAAAGTCGTTCCGGACGAGGAAGAGATACTCGCTGCGGTAGAGTCCCGCTCCGTTCGTGCCCGCCCGGTGGGCTGCTTTGACATCGCTCAGGAGATTGATATTCGCCAGGAGTTCTATCTCGGTCCCGTCCCCGCTGCTGCAGATCATCGATGGCACTTCCGTGGTCAGCTCCTGCCGGGATTCCCTGGTCATCTCCTCCTGGAGACTTATATATCGATCGATCACACCGTTATCCGGGTCGATCATGACCGTTCCCTGGTATGCGTCAACGATCAGGAAACTATTGCCGACCCCTTCGAAGAATTCGGCACTGGTCAGCATCACCGTCGGAATTTCGAGAGAACGCGCAAGGATCGAAATGTGGCTGGTCTCTCCGGATCCGTACACTACAAAGCCTTCTGTGTTCTGAGCGACCAGCTTCACGAGCTCCGAGGGCAGGAGGTTCCGGGCGACTACGATTTGACCGGAATAATCCCCCTCTTCCTGTTCTCTCCCCGCAAGGAGCCGCAGGAGCCGGTGACCGAGATCCTTCACATCGTGTATTTTATCCTGGATATTGCTGTTCCTGCTGTTCATGAACAGTTCCACGTATTCGTTGACCACTTCGACGATAGCTCTCGATGGAGGAGTGTCATTCTTGATCCGTTTACGCATAGCCCCTGAGAACTCCTCGTCGCTCAGCATCAGGAGATGGGAACCGAAAATCAGGGAACCGGCTTCGGAGAGCTTCTCTTCCATGTGGGACTGCATCTCCTTGAGCTGCGAAGCCGCCGTCTCCAGGGCCCACTCGAAGTCCTCAACGCTGTCGCGGTATTCATCCTCGCCAAGCTGCATGAAGATACTTTCATCCGATTCACCGCTTATCAATACCGCCTGCCCCATCGCAATTCCGGAAGATGGAGACTGTCCGCGGAAAAAATTCCTGCCCGGCTGCTTCCCGGCACCCGCTTTCTGTTTTACGTTGCTGCGGAGATCTATCAACATACGCGCATGCTCGAGGAAGGTAGCCAGCTGGCTTGCAATGGCTGAAAGGGCCCGGATATCTCTTTTATTGTAATAATCGGGCTTGGAATCTTCGAGGACAATGACGCCCAGACGGTTGGAGGAACGGAGAATCGGCACCGCGAGGAAGCTCTCGTACTTCTCCTCGAATATACCGGGAACATACTTGAAGTTGGGGTCCTCCGAACCCCTCGGAACGCAAATCGGTTTGAGCTCCTTCAGAGAGGTCCCTGTGATTCCTTCGCCTATATTGAGTTTGAGGTTCCCGATCATGTCGGGGTTCAGTCCTACCGTTGCCCTCAGTACGAGCTTGTTGCTTGTTTTGTCCAGAAGGAAAATGGAACATGCTTCAGTCTGCATGTGGCGGGAGATAATCTTCACCGTCAGGTGCAGCAGTCCCCGTATATTGGTACTTTTTTGAAACAGTCCGGTCAACTCGCCTACGTTGCACAGCAAATCAAACGTCTTCTTACGCATACCGGTCCTCTCCGCTCCATATTATAGCAGAGACTGCAGCTTTTCTCTAATAAATTCGGACTTCTCCTTCAGACCGATCGCTTCGGTATTCATGAGAATGACATTCGGGTTCCGTGCGTCCAGCCCGACACTGCCGCCGCTCTCATTGATCAATCTCAGCACACGGTCGGGGGATATGATCGATACACGACCGAATTCGACGAAAACCTTCCCGCGTCGTTCTTTCAGAGAGCGGATGTGCAGTTTTTTACAGACGATCCTGAGCTCGGCTATGGCCAGCAGGCTCTGTACCTCTTCCGGCATCGGACCGAAGCGGTCCGTCAGTTCACCGTATACCCTTTCGAGGTCGTAATCGGTCTCGATCGAGGCGATCATCTTGTAGATCTCCATCTTCTCGGTGATGTCCTGGATGTAGGTGTCCGGAATGTATCCGGAGTAGTCCAGTTCGAGGTAGACCTCGGGAGCGGTCTCCGGCTCCTTCTCCTCTTCACTCATCGCAGCCACCGCTTCGTCGAGGAGCCGCAGGTACATGTCGAAGCCTACCGACAGGATCTCGCCGTGCTGCTGTCTGCCGAGCAGGTTCCCCGTACCCCGGACTTCCAGGTCCTTCATGGCGATCTTGAAGCCGGACCCGAGGTCGGTGTAGTCGCTGATGATCTGGAGCCGCTTCATTGCCACTTCCGACAGCGCCCTTTTTTCCGGAAAAAAAAGATAGGCATAGGCGGGCCGGTCGGACCGCCCCACCCTTCCTCTCAGCTGGTACAGCTGACTGATGCCGTACATGTCGGCCCGGTCGATGATAATGGTGTTCACATTGGGAATGTCGATACCGTTCTCGATGATCGTGGTAGCTACCAGCACCTGGAAGGCGCCGTGAACGAAGCGGTGCATGACATCCTCGAGCTGCGCGGCGGTCATCTGTCCGTGGGCGGTCTCGATCAGGGACTCCGGTACGACCCGTTCGATGAACTGCCGGACCTGCAGAAGGGTTTCCACGCGGTTATGAAGATAGAAGACCTGCCCTCCCCGTTCCATCTCATGACGGATGGACTTCGCCACCAGTTCCTCGTCGAACTCCTGCACGTGGGTCTCGATGGGCCTCCGGTCGACCGGCGGGGTCGTAATGAGGGACATGTCCCGGATCTTCAACAGCGACATGTGCAGGGTCCGCGGGATGGGAGTCGCCGAAAGCGTCAGGACATCCACCGAAGACTTCAGCTCCTTGAGCCGTTCCTTGTCCTTCACCCCGAATCGCTGCTCCTCGTCCACCACCATGAGACCGAGGGACTTGAACTGAACGTCCTTCTGGAGAATCCGGTGGGTCCCGATCAGTATATCCGTCTCCCCCTCCCGTACCCTCCGCAGCACCTCTTTCTGGGAGCTTCGCTGGACGAAGCGAGAAATCATATCTATCCTGACGGGGTAGCGCTTGAACCGTTCAATAAAATTCTCGTAGTGCTGCTCGGCAAGGATTGTCGTCGGTGCCAGAAAGGCGACCTGCCGGCCCGATACGACCGATTTGAAGGCTGCACGCATGGCTACCTCGGTCTTACCGTATCCCACATCGCCGCAGACGAGGCGGTCCATGGGAAGGGGTTTCTCCATATCGGCTTTGACATCTTCAATGGCTCTCAGCTGGTCCTCGGTCTCTTCGTAGGGGAACTCGGCTTCGAACTCTATCTGCCAGTCGGTATCGTCGGGGAAGGCATAGCCCTTGGCCTTCCTCCGTTTGGCATACAGATCGATGAGGTGTTCGGCCAGATCTTCGACGGACTTCCTGACCCTGCTTTTTCTCCGGTCCCATGACTTTCCTCCCAGCGTATCGAGCCGGGGTGCCCTCCCCTCCTGACCGATATACCGCTGGATTAGATTCACCTGTTCGATCGGGATAAAGATATGTTCCTCGCCGGCATACTCGAGCTTGATATAGTCGCGCTCGGTGCCCAGGGCCTTGATCCGGTCGATTCCCTTGAATCTGCCGATACCGTAATTGACATGCACTACCAGGTCTCCCTGGTTGAGTTCGACGAAGGTGTCGATGCTTCTTGTACGGGCCTTTTTCACCGAAGCAGGTGGCCGGCGGCGGCGGCCGAATATCTCGTTCTCCTGTATTATCATGAGCTTCATCGGCGGTATGGAGAAGCCGGAAGAGATCGAAGAAGAAATGACCTCGACCTCCAGGTCCTTCAGCAGATGAGTGATTCGGCCCGCCTGGTTCTCCGTCTCCGCGCAGATTGTCAGATCATAGCCGCTGTCGAGGAGGTTCTCGATCTCGTTCTTCAGATATTCAATATTGCCGAAGAATGAACGGGGGCCCTCGTAGTCAAACCGTATCCGCCTGGCGCTGTTGTCCCTCAGAACGGGTACCGTGAAGGTCCGGTGATGGACCTGGCGGAGTTCACCGAAATCATGGAGTAACTGCTGGGGCTTGAGGGCCGGTCCGCGCCTGATCCTGGCTTCGCGGTAGAGCTGCCCGTACTCTTTGACCAGTGACTCACCCATGTTGACGAGACGGTCATCGAAGAGAAAAAACTGGGTGGCCGAATCGTCGAGGTAGTCAGCGAGACTCGCCGCCGGTTCGAATGCGGCCGGAAACCAGAAAACCTCGTCCGGACACTCTCCATCTTCCTCTATCTGCACGTGAAGGTCCTGAGCATTCGGCAGAAGCTCTTTGAGCCTGTTCTGCCGCTGGGCGTCCCACACTATTTCGGACACCGGAAATATCCGAATATCATCGAGCTTCCCCGTGGACGCCTGCGTGAGCGGATCGAAGAGGCGGATCTCCTCAATTCTGTCCCACTCGAAGACTATCCGGACTGCCTGTTCATTTTCGGGCAGAAAGAGGTCCAACACCTCCCCGCGCAGGGCGAACTCGCCGGGGACGCTCACCCGGGGGACCCGGAGGTACCGGTACCGCTGCAGCACTTTCGCCAGTTCGATGGGATCGAACTCCTGGCCGGGCTTCAATGTTCTCAGCTTCGCGGCAACGAAGCCGGGAGGAGGAAGCGGTGCGAGGAATGCCCGCAGTGATGTGACGGCGATGAACGGCTCTCCATCGAGCATCTGCACGAGCTGGTACATTCTCCGTCCGGCAATATTGAGGGGCGTCAGCCTTCCGCCATACGGGCCGATTTTCCACCAGGGGAACTGATAGGCCCTCGGGGTGAAGATATTCAAATCTCGGACGAGGGTTTCGGCCTCCTGCTCGGTGGGCGTCACGATGAGAAAGGGGCTCTTTGCATATCTGAAGAGCCGTTCGAGCAGTATTGCAAGGAAAAAACCTTCAGCACCCTCGATTTCAACCGAAAAATCGGTCTGCCGGAAGGTTTTCAGGAGCTGAACAAAGGGTTCATAGGTGTCAAGTTTCTTATTCAGTTTATTTTGGAATAATGTTATCATTTTTTTTATCCGAAAATAGAAAAGAGTATGGGGAGAATAATCGTGAAACGCATTCTATTCATTTTATTAGCGCTCTGCTTATTCGTTTCGCCGCTTGCAGCAGACATGCATCCGGAATCGGTCCAGCTTGGTATTCGGGAAGCGGAGAGACAGGTCTATACCATTGAATCACCGATCAGCCTTCAGGTGCAACTGCACAACCATACCGCCGCACCGTACCTCTTCGAGTTGGCCGGCAACAAGGTCTTCAATATCGAACTCGAGGTAACCAATCTATACAATGAAAAACTTTCGGCGTCGGAAAATTATATCAGAGAGAAGAAGTCCAGGCAACAAGTCTATTATCGTGATATCAGGATACTTCCCGGGGAAGAGTTCTCCTTCTACATCGATGTGGACGATTTCGTAAGTATCGACACTCCCGGCATCTACTTCATTCAAGCCAGTTTTTTCCCAGATCTGGGGACCGCTTCCGCTCTGCACTCGAACATCCTGACCGTGCATGTACATCCCGAGAGCTCGGAACGGGGAGAACTCGAAAAGATACTCGAGATGGAGGTCGATCAGGTCCTGCAGAAACAACAGCTGCCCCCCGACCAGGTGGTCGAATACACGCTCAGGGCCAGACAGCGGGAAGAGTGGGAAAAATTCCTGCTCTACCTGGATATCGAACAGCTGATGCTCCAGAACAGACTGAAGGAAGCCGAATACCGCCGCAGTTCTGAAGAAGAACGGGTCCGGATGGTTCAGAAATACCGTGAACTCCTGATGAATGAAGAGGTTGACAACGACATCCTGCTCAAGCCGGCCAGTTTTTCCATCGAAAAAACCATCTATACCCCTCAAACGGCGGAAGTCCGGGTGAGCGAGGAATTCCGTTATCCCGACTATACAGAGATACGTCATTACCGATATTATTTACATCGTCCCGAAGGGTACTGGACGATCTACAAATACCAGGTTATGGGTCAGGAAACCAGCTCATGAAGACGATCCTCGCAGTCGATAATCCCGAGACGCAGCAGAGAATCGAGCGCCATCTCAAACCGCTCGGATTCGATTTTATTTCCTATCAGAACCCCGTCAAGGCCATCGACAATCTCGAGGAGATCGATCCGGAGCTGATTCTCTTCAGTGCGGAGGACTTCCCCCGTCACTGGAAGCCCTTTCTCAGTCTCCTTCGTTCGACGAAGAGCAAGGACGACAGTGTGTTCATTCTGCTCACCGGTGAAAAATTCTCCGATGAAGAGGCCGAAAAAGCCACCGCCCTCGAAATAAACGGTATGATAAAAACAGACCTCGAAGAGGAGGATATCCTCACCCTTCAGGACATCCTGGCCCGCTACAATCTCCTTCCTGAGATTCGCGGAGACCGGCGTTACCCGGCGGTCTGGATGAAGGAGATCGAGTTCGCCTACACCCACCCCTACAACTTCTCCATGATAACCGGCGAGATCACCGATATCTCCCTCGGAGGGCTGAGTTTCCTGCCGGATATGCCCCATGTTACTGCCGACATCCTTGAAGGTGAGGAACTGGAAGGCTGCAGCCTCAGCATCGAAGAGGCCGTGTTTACCATCGATGCCAAGGTTGTACGCAACAACCGGATCATGGCCCTGCAGTATATCGACCTGCCCGAAAGCACCCACAAGTACCTCATGGAATATCTCAACAGGAAACGCTACCGGAAAGACTGAGCAGACACTTGAAAAAGGCTCTCCCCTTCGGTAATACTAGTAGTGGGAGGTCAAAGCATGAGTATCCGCAAGTACCTGGAAACCCAGCAGCTGCATGAACTGATCAGATACGATCCCGACCCCGAGATACGCAGGAACGCACTGGCCTTCATCGGTGCACTGCGAAAGCATCCCTACGACGCGGAAAAGCTGCTGCTTATCACCGATCCTTTCAGTTCCGACACTGAATTCTACGAATTCAGGATAGCCGATGTCGTCTGTTATGAAGAACAACCCGGGATCGCCACCGACAGCGGCGAGAACCTCTTCATGGTGAAGATATGGGTACAGAAGGGAAGCTTCGGTATCCAGTATCATCCCTTCGAGGTCGCCGACCAGCTGCGGTACCTGAAAGACAGCGAAGTTCTTCATCAGGTAATGACGGAGATGGAAAAATAGTGCTATGAGTTATACGAGAACACGTGAGGGTGTTCTGGAATGTTTCCTCTGCCCCAATCACTGCTTCATCGAAGAAGGTGAAAGGGGTACCTGCAGGGTCCGGGAGAACAGAAACGGCGAACTCTCCCTGCCGTTCTACGGAGTGCTCTCGGCTGTATCCAACGATCCGATCGAGAAAAAACCCCTCTACCACTTCTATCCCGGTTCCATGATCCTGTCGGTAGGATTCTACGGCTGTTCCTTTCACTGCCCCTTCTGTCAGAACTATCATATCGCTCAGTCTACCCCCTCTTCACCTGAAAAGGACACTTCGCCGGAGGAGCTGGTCGAATACGCTCTCAAACACCATGCCACCTCCATCGCCTACACCTACTCCGAACCCACCGTCCACTTCGAATGGATGGTGGAGACTGCGACCATAGCGCACAGCAGGGGTTTGAAGAACGTGCTGGTGTCCAACGGCTACCTGAACCCCAAGCCGACCGATGAGCTGCTCGAGGTCATCGATGCCGCCAATATCGATCTGAAGTCCTACCGCAGAGAGTTCTACGAGGAGATAGTCGGCGGCAAACTGGATCCGGTCCTGGCTTTCATCCACAAGGCCTCACAGCGCATTCATCTCGAGGTGACAACCCTCGTCATACCCGGACAGACCGACTCGACCGAGGAGATCGAGGAGATCGCAGCCTTCATCGCCTCCCTCGACCCCAATATCCCCCTGCACCTCTCCTGCTACTATCCGACCTACAAGTACAACATCCCCCCCACCAATCCCGACAAGGTCTTTTTCCTTGCAAAAAAAGCCCGTGACTACCTGAACTACGTTTATCCCGGCAATGTCGGGCTTGCGGAAGTCGATACGCACTGCCCCGAATGCGGCAATATCCTCATTCAGCGCCGCGGATACCAGGTAAAGAAGACGGGAATTTCCGGCGACGCCTGCGCTTCATGCGGTCGCAGGATCAGCTTCCCGCTATAGACAGAATGCGGGAATTCCCGACGGCGACTGCTCCGCCTATGGCCGCAAAATCAGCTTTCCGGTATAAACAAATTAAAACCGAATAGTTGACATAAATCGTACGATTGTGTATATTACGCATCGTCGCATTCCCCTGTAGCTCAGTCGGTAGAGCGGGTGACTGTTAATCACTAGGTCGGCAGTTCGAGTCTGTCCGGGGGAGCAATTTTTAGCCGGCACCCAATCGGGTGCCGGCTTTTTTATGGAAAAAATTTACCTCACTGCTGATTCCTGATAGGCTGTCTGGCAGCTGGACAAGCAGAACTCAATAGATGTACTCGAATCCCGCCGTAACGGCGATCCCGTTGATGTAGTCCGCTTCCGGGCGCCAGAGATCTGTGTCCCTGTCCCAGGCGAAGGTGTCCGAGGGCCCGCCCAGGTTCACGGTAGCATATCCGTTCAGGGTGAAGCCCTGGAGTACGTTCCAGCTCACTCCCGCTGTCATCTGTACCGAGAGGTCAACCGGGGATATTACCGATCGAAGCGACACCTGAAGGGTGTCGACGGGTATGTAGGTCAGCTCCGGATAGAGGAGGATGCCGTAGGTCGGCATCTCTTCTGGTGTCTGGGCAGTTGTTTCCTCCCACTCCTGCAGGGGCAGAACGAGACCTTCCAAGCGCATACTTAGGGACTGAACCCGGTTCAGCTGCTGCAGGTGGAAGAGTCCGAAGCTGACGTTGAAGCTCTCTTCAACGGTTGATTCGATGTCGCCGTTCACCGCCGGCAGGGCGACCGAGCCGGCGAGGTACCAGTCGGGTCCGAAGTTCCCCTGCAGGCCGATGTAGGGCCGGTGGAGCGGCTCGTCTCCGTCGCCCCTGAACATGTAGCCGGTCTCGAGCTTGGTGTTGCCGATCATGGTGTAGAGACGTCCCCCGCCCGAGGTCGCGGTGATGTCCCCGGCGATCCGGCCGCCGAGCAGGTCGGAGGGCGGCGGCACGACCAGGGCTTCGATGAAGGAGAAGCGGCCGAGGGGAATATTCACCGCGGTGAGCCACTTCGTCTCGGTCCGCACCTCCGCGGCGGTGAGATCCACGTAGGGGCTGGTGCTGCCGAAGATCACGTCGCCGGAGTTGAATACGAAGCCGTCCCCCCACCCGAGACGGGTCTTACCGGCGGTCAGACGGAACGAAGGGAAGCGGGCTTTTACATAGGCACGCTTGAGGGTAATGGTGGGCACTTCCGCGCCTGTGGTTGCTTCCACTTCCGGCAGGTTGAAGTCGAAGGTCAGATCCCCCTTGATATTGCGGGTGTCGGTTGATTCGTATGAGAGTCCGGCGGTACCCGACACCGCGTAGCCCCAGTACTGATCGCCGGCTTCTTTGAATGTCCCGTCGGTTTCGTAGACGAGCGCTCTGGTCCGCAGAATGGTGTTCTGCAGGGTGTACTCCAGGGAGACGTCTCCCTCGGCATGAAGCTGGACCGGCGCCGCAGCCGCGATGAGCATCACGAAGACCAGCACTCCAGGCCACCGAATACACTCCCGCTGCGGCGGCTGCAGCCTGAGCGGCAGTCGCAGCTGCAGTCTGCGCGGCAACCGCTGCGGCAGCTTGAGAGACAGCCGCAGCTGCATGCCCAGCCGCGTCTTTTTCCAAAGAAATCCTACCATGAGAGCTCCCTGATAGAGAATTTGTCCGCTTCGATGGGTACATCGATCTCGAGCTCGTCAATGATCATGAGGGTCTCCGAATCCTTCTTCATCTTGTCCGAGATACGGGTCTCGACCGCCACCGGCCGGCCGTCGAACTCCTTTACCTCGAGGGTCTCCATCTCCTTCAGGAGCCGCCCGGACCTGGTGTAGTATTCGCCCTTCCAGACGATATAGCTCTCCTTGTCGATCCAGAGCTTCTGCTGCGGATAGGGCACCGTCCGGGTATTGGCAGTCATGAAGACGACGTAGCAGGGCGCTCCATTGACCGTCTCTTCGCCCTCCAGTTCGATGGAGTACTTGGAGAGGCGGTCCCTGCCGCCGGTCATATCCTCGTAGGAAATATCGGAGCCCAGCATCCCCTGCCTGAGGGCCGAGCCCTGCATACGTATCAGTTCGTCGGCGTCGGGATAGAAGAGATAGATCTCATCCTCGGTCCGCAGGACTTTCTGTCCCCGCTCGGCGGTGCTGGTGAATTCTATCAGGGATTCATCCTCTCCCCGGGACCAGGCGTTGAAGGTGCTCACCTTCAGTCCGAACCGGTCCTTGATCCGCAGTTCTCCGCTGGAGACCGCCGTGTCGAAGGTCTGGGCCTCGTCCGCCCGCCTCACGATATCCTCACCCGTCAGGGCAAACCCGAAAGCGGGCAGGACCAGCAGGATAATTAATACACACATTGCAGGTTTCAAATGTCTCATACTGATCACTCCTAAATATATCGCAGAGCCTCTACCGGCTCGATTTTGGCCGCTTTGCGCGACGGAATCAGCGTTGCCAGACAGGAGATCGTGATCGAATACACATAGACGAAGGCAGTGCTGAAGACACTCAGTCTGGGATACATGATCGAGGAAATTTCGAAGTCCATTCCCGACATGGCATCGGTGAAATCTAAACCGACGCTGCTAAAGTAGATCGTAAGGCCGATCCCGATCCCGACCCCAATAGCCGAACCGACAGCACTGATGAAGGCACCTTCGAGAAAGAACATCTTTGTGAGCTCACTGCCGTGCATACCCATCGCCGAAAGGGTACCGATCTCACGCATCCTTTCGAAAATTACCATCATGGTCGTATTGATAATGACTGTACTGCCGAGGAGGAAGAAGAAACCCGCGATAATGTTGTAGATCGTCTGGGCCATCTTCATGAAGCCGTAGGTGGTGGTGATGTCGGTCCAGACCCGCACTTCATGGTCCGTTCCCGTCGCGGTTTCCAGATCCTGTTCGATCTTTTCCGCCGCGGCTTCAGCATCTGCATCTTCCTTCAGGCCAATCAACACCTCCTGAACTCCTCCGTTCATCCGGAGAAAATACTGTGTGACGTCGTGGGGCATCCAGAAGTATTTTGAGTTGAGACTAGCTACCGGGAAACCCGCCAATCCGACAATCTCGAGGGTGATAGCGTTGCTTCCCCTGGCAGCCGTAGTGGCCAGAACTGTAACGCTGTCTCCGATCTCGAGATCGAGGTCACGTGCAAGCACAGCCCCCATAAGCATCTCGTTTTTTCCCTTCTCAGGTATGCGTCCGGCCTTGAGAATTGAATCCAGATCCTGGTACTTCTCTTCCAGTTCAAAATCCGCCCCTACCCCGACAGCTCCGAAGTTGGTTCCTTCGATGTATATACTGGAGGGAAAAGTCGTCCGGGGGACGAAGTGTTCGATCTGATCATTTCCGCTCAGTACCTGCCGGGCGGATTCCCAGTCCACGGTCAGATGGAGAGGGTTGTACCGTTCGAACTCCTCGTACCGGGAATTACGGATCCGTACTTCTCCGGTATAGTAGGTCTGGAGGTTATATGCCATGTCGGCCTTCATGCCGCCAATCATGGAGAAGAGAAATACGATACTCATGGAAGCAACCCCGATCGCTACCGCCGATAGAATGGACCTCCGTAAGTTTCGTTTGATATTTTTCAGCGCAGTGCGCGCAAGTTTGAACTTCATCGCGACCTCCTTTTACTGATGGCGCAGGCAGCTCGGGATATCCATCTTCAATGCTCTTCTAGCTGGAAAATAAGCTACCAACGAGGAGATGAAGATCCCCACCACGAATGCTACTATCATCGTCTCAGGGTTCCAGACGCCCCTGAAGATGCTCTGTATCCGAAAGCCGAGATCGTTGTCTCGCAGCAGCATTCCGTAATCGATACCGACATTGATGAGATACAGATTCGCCAGGGTCCCGAGGATCACGCCGAGCAGGGAACCGATCAACCCGATTCCAGCCGCCTCGAAAATAAAGGCCAGCCTTATCTTACTATCCTGCATCCCGAGTGAACGCATCATTCCGAGTTCTCTGATGCGTTCGAAAATAGCCATCAGCATAGTATTTGATATACCCACCGCGGCTATGATGAAGATCAGGAAGAGGATCAAGCCTGTTCCCCCGCGCTTTGCTTCGAGAAGGGCCAGGAAATCCTTCGCCATGGCTTCCCAGCTCATGACCTCGACCCCGTTGCCGTCGATGAGTTCATGAATCCGGGCAACCGCAGCATCCACATCCGCCTTATCCGGCAGTCTGATATCGATCTGGGTCACCGCCCCGTCCATAGCCAGGTAGTCACCCGCTGTATCGATAGGCATCATGATCAGCGTACGGTTCACATTGGGATTCGGACAATTAACAATCCCAACGATTTCGAGGTCCATCGCTTCGTAGAATCCTCCGTTCCCCCGGGTAACGATGGTGATCCAGTACCCGACTTGGGCGCCGATGTCCTCAGCGAACCATGAGCCCATAACCACTCCCTCCTCTCCCGGCTCCAGGAAGCGGCCCTCTGCCAGTGTATCCCCGAAGTGATATACATCATAATCCGTCTCCGGATCGATGGCGGTCACTACGACCGACATGTTTCCGGCTTCCCCGAAATCGTTGCTGTTCAGAATCAGATCCCCTGCAAATATCGTTCTGGGGGTTGCCGTGTAATCCTCCGCTTCCAGTAGATTCAGTATCCGGCCGGGATCTTCGATATTGATATCGAGAGGAAGTTGATACCGCTCGTCCCAGTATTCCGTGTTGTATATCCGCGCTGAAGCTGTCTCGTACCATTTCAGATTACGTACTGATTCATATTCGGCCCCCAGAAGCATCGAATCGATAAAGATATACATCATTATCCCGAAAGCGATCGCTCCCGCAGTAATCAAAGTTCTGCGTTTGTACCTCGTCAGGTTTTTAAACGCCAGTGAAATGATGAATTTCATCAGTTCCTCCTCTGGTCGTCCTGTATCCGACCATCGTGGAGCAGAACCAGCCTGCGGGCATATTCCATTACCATCTTGTCGTGGGTTGAAAAAATGAAGGTCGTGTTGTGGACCTGATTCATCTCCCGCATCAGCTTCAGAATCTCCTCCCCGTTCTCCGAGTCGAGGTTTGCGGTCGGTTCATCCGCAAGCACGATCTGCGGCTGCTTGATCAACGCCCGTGCAATAGCGACCCGCTGCTGCTGACCTCCGGACAGCTTGGCCGGACGACGGTGCTCCATCCCTTCCAGTCCGACCTCCTTCAGGATCGACATGGTGCGCTTCCTGATCTCCTCTTCATCGAGGTTCAAAAGCGACAGAACGAAGGCCACATTTTCGTACGCCGTCAATACGGGTATGAGGTTGTAGGTCTGAAAGATGAAACCCAGGTTCAGCCGTCGGTAATTGGTCTTCTCCTTTTTTTCCATGCGGGAAACCTGCGCGCCGTTGATCGTAATCTCCCCTTTATCCAGGGAATCGATACAGCCGATGAGATTCAGCAGGGTGGTCTTTCCCGAGCCTGACGGACCGGCAATGGAAAGGAACTCACCGTCTCCAACCTCGAGGGAGACTCCACGCAGAGCTTTCACGGTGGTTTCGCCTTCCTGATAATTTTTCACCACATTGTCAATCTTTATCATGACTACCTCCATTTTTGTGCAGCGGTCCTTTCGGCCTTTTCTTTTCATTTTCAGCGGCGCTGTCTTCGGAATCCGAAGCCGCAGCGCTGCCGCCCGCGTTCGATTGACCTGCGCTGCTTCCGGCAGCTGATGTTTTCTGATCATACTGCATTGTCTTATTGTACGCTGCGGTCCCCATGACAGCTCCCAGGTTCATGTTGTCCAGTGCGGATGAAGGCAGCAGCATGAGGTTGCTGTTGTTACGAATTCCTTCGTACACCATGTTCATCGCCCGCAGCTGCAGGGCCACAGGATTGTCCCGGTATTTTTCGGCGGCTTTCTCGAATTTTTCCGCAATTTCCACTTCGGCATCGCCGAGGATGACCCGGGATTTCCGTTCACGTTCAGCCTGGGCCTGCTTGCTCATGGCGTTCTCGAGCTCCTTCGGGATAATGATGTCGGTTATCTCGATGGAAAGTACCGTGACCCCCCAGGGGTTGGTCTTGGCATCCAGTATCCGCTGTATCTCTTTTCCCAGTTCATCCCGTTCGGACAGGAGGTCTTCCAGGGCATGTCTGCCGATGGAGTCCCGCAGAGCAGTCTGGGCTGACAGGGTCACCGCCTCCATATAGTTCTCCACCTCCAGGACTGCCTGCCGCGCGTCCCAGATCATCCAGAAGGCCAGTGCGTCAACGTGTACGGGGACAGTGTCTTTGGTGAGGGTCTTCTCGGCAGTGAAGTCGGTGGCCCGTATGCGGGTGTCGATGACCGATGCAACCCGGTCCAGGAGAGGCAGTATGAAGAAGAGCCCGGGACCGTGGACCTTGCGGAAGCGTCCGACTCTCAGAATAACCACTTTATCCCACTGATACACCAGCTGGATAGAAGCTGAAAACAGAAGACCGGCGGAACCTACCGCGGCAAAGGGATAAAATTCCGGACCGATGAAGGCCATTATGACAATCCAGATAACGATGATCATCTGCACCAGGACTATCCACATCGGTATCCCGGCCACAAAGGCCGCGGCCACCAGCATGCCGCCGGCTGTCATGTAGATATCCTCTATATCGGCCGCCGGAGTCTGATTCAGCTGAAGCACCACACCCGCGGCGATGAAGAAACCGAATACCAGGAATGAAACGGCATTGTAGTTGAAGTCTTTGGAAAAAAGCTGCCGCTGCACGTTCTTAATCCGTTCGATTTTCTTTTGAAAAAGGTCCATATTGCCCTCCCTATAGATCGATCTCCGATCCCAGATCCTTCAAATAGTTGATAACTTCTTCGAGAGTGAAACCGTAGGAACCGGCTTTCGAAATGAACGTCCTGGTCAGACCGGCCAGGATCTCCTCACGCCTTATCGCATCGAGTTCAACCTTCCTGCCGCTGATGAAGGTCCCCGTACCCTGCTGGGTCATGACGATTCCCCTGATCTCCAACTCATTGTAGGCCCGAGCGACGGTATTCGGGTTGATGCGCAGATCCACCGCCAGACCGCGCACAGTCGGGAGCTGTTCTCCCTTCATCAGACGGCCATCGGCAATGGCCATCTCGATCTGCAGAATTATCTGCTTGTAGAACGGCACTCCGCTCTTCGGATCGAGACTGAACTCAAGTTTCTTCACGTTCGCATCTGCCATTTCACCGTTCCTTTGTATAATTGTACTAATTATATAGTACATTATAATACTAATACTTTGTCTGTTACCTGTCAAGATTTTTTTTGAAAAAAAATCCCGGAGAAGATACTCTATCTTCCCCGGGATTGGAATACGCCCGCATTTACTGTCGGGCGCTTCTTTTTATAATTCTATATCAATCCCTGTGCCGAATGTTGGAGACCCCCGACACGTTGAGAGTGTTCCTGGAAACCTCGCCGTAGTATTCGAGACTTCCGACCCCGCTGATGCTGCCGGTGAGTTCACCTCCCTCCATGGTCAGCGTCATATGCAGAGCGCCGCTGGCTTCCACGTGGGCATTAGTGACCGGCATGTCCCGAAGATTTGCGTTGACTCCGCCGCTGGTTTTTACCCAGAGATCGCCGTATTCACAGTCCCGGGCCTTGATATTCAAGCCGCCGCTCCCTTCCAGGACCAGCTTCCTTCCGTCGAATCCGGATATATCAGCGTCGAAACCTCCGGAGGCGCTCAGTGAACTCAACTCCGGCATGACTATCCGTGCTTCGAAGTGCTGCCCGTCCAGGTCGAAAATACCCCTGGTTCCGATCATGAGGACATCTCCCCTTTTCTTGACATCCAGATTCTCCTCCAGATCCTTCGGGGTCCTGATCTCAACGAAATATTCATCTCCCGCCTCGACCTGTACCCGCCAGCCGCCGGAGAACTGGAGCTGCTCGAATCCTCCGAGATCATACTCCTTCTCTATCCAGTCTCCGCTGGTAAATCTCCGCGCAGCTGTTTCCCCGGCTGGCCCTGCATCGATCCGGCTTACAGCCACTCTCAATCCGATCAGGAATCCCAGCCCGATCAGTACGATCATGACTGCCAGTCCTGCCAGTATTTTATTACTCGTTCTCATCCTGCTTCCTCCGTTTTGATAAACTTCTCGTATTCCCGTTCAATTTCCTCGAAGCTGAGATCCAGCATGCTGATACTTCGGAACAGGTGCGGCAGATCCTTCTGTATGAACTCGCTGCGCTTCAGTCTCTGAGCCATGTCGCGTCCATTGTCCACCACGAAGTAACCGATCCCCCGCTTGTTGAATATGATGTCCTGTTCCTGAAGGTAATTGAACGCCCTCACTACCGTGTTGGGATTCACCTCCAGTGAAACCGCAAGTTCGCGGACCGAGGGTATTCTCTCTCCCTCCTCCCAGGACCCTTCGATAATATTTTCCATTATTCGATCTGCAATCTGTGCATAGATCGCTCTATCTTGTTCAAATTCCATCTTTTACCTGTACCTCCCTGAAGCGAATATAGGTAAAGACCCATGCCGCGGGAGCACATATTCCCCAGTAGACCACGTTCTTGACGCCGTTCATGATATTCATGAGCCCGCTGAAATGATAGGGAAGGATCCCCTCCAGCAACCCCCAGGCCGCTACATCGAATAGACAGCAGCCGGTAAAATAGGAAGCGAAGATGATCCGGAAGAAGAATGCCATGATGAAGGCGAGAATCAGAATCAGGACGAACATCGCCAGGGCTGTCTTGAAAAAATTTGTCTTCCGGAAGTAGATCGCCCCTATCAGGAAGATCGACTGCAGAACTATATAATGGGCGTAGACCGTAAGCAGCTGCGGGTGAAAGGGCCCGTGCAGAGGATAGTGACTGCCGAGAAGCAGTTCTCCGGCTGCATAAGAAACGAGTATGAAGAGGCTGTACCACACCGCCGTAAGCACGATCCAACCGACAGTGTAGAAGACGATCCTCGATGCCACCTTTTCCAGCGGCGAAGCAGGTATCAGCAGATACGATTGATTGGTCTCCTTTCTGTGGACCTCTTTGAATGCCGCGCTGGTTGCGATAAAGCCGCCGACGAAGAGAACGGCGGTGAAGATCTCGACATGATGGAAAAGGTCCGGTCCATCCTGCCATAGACTCATCAGGTCTACGAACAGCAGTACGCCGCTCGCCGCGGCAATCCGGATGAGTATTCCCCGGTAACTCGACAGTAGGTCGCGTTTTATCAGCAGTCCGAACCTGTCGAGAGAAAAAGTTTCAGCCTTGATATTCATCGAACTACCTCCCTCGAAAATACCTCCGCCATCCGCATGGGATCGCTGAGTACGGCGTTGAAGAGAGTCTCCAGGTCGATGGAGGTCTCTTCGCTCCCGTCCTGACTCGTCACGATTTTGTAGCCGTTGATCTCCTCCTGGCTGTAGATTACCTGAATGTCTTCCGGAAGCGACCTGACATGTTTGATCGTGAGTCTGCTGACGATGTCGTCGTATGACTCCTGGAAGATGATCTTCCCCTCATCGATGATGATCACCGGGTCGATCAGGAACTCCATGTCTCTTACCTGATGAGTCGATATGATGAAGAGACGGTCTTCATTCAGCGAAGATGCCACCACCTTGCGGAACTGACTCTTGGACGGAATATCGAGACCGTTGGTAGGCTCATCGAGGAGGCAGAGGGACGCGTTGCTGGCCAGGCCGAAGGCGATCAGGAACTTCTTCTTCTGTCCGTAGGAGAGCGCGTTCAGTTTCTTTTCTGTTCCAATGCTGAATTCCTTCAGCTGCCGATCGAGCATTTCACGATCGAACTTCGGATAAAAAGGAGCGTATACCGAGACATACTCGCGGACACTGAGAGCCGGCAGATGAAACTCCTCCGGCAGGAAAAAGATATCTGACAGTAATTTCGGCGTCCGGTCGGCCGGATCTTCTCCGAACACGCTGAGCGAACCGTCCTGCGGGAAGAGCAGCCCGGCAATCAGTTTGAGCAGGGTGGTCTTCCCCGCTCCGTTTTTTCCGAGCAGGCCGTACATGCTGCCCCGCTGCAGCCCGACATCCAGCGAGCTGAACAGACCTTCCTTCCCGTAAGAGAAGGCGAGTTTCCTCACCTCCACATCTGAACTTGACATATTATCCTCCGTATTAGTGTTCTACATTGCTATTACACTAAGAACGTAACACTATGGAGGACGCTTGTCAATTGTTTTTTTGTCTTTTTTATCTTGAGAGGGTGATTTTTTTTGAGTATTCTGGGCCCTGGAGATATCACCTATGAGAAGACCGAATGTATACGTAAGCCGTCCGCTGCCGCTGGACGGAATCGATCTGCTGAAGGAATCCTGTGAAGTTGAAGTGAACACCGAGGACCGTCCCCTGACCCGTGAGGAATTCCTCGAAAAAATTTCCGGCAGGGACGGCGTACTCTGCCTGCTGCACGATCGAATCGACGCCGAAGTGTTCAAAGCCGTTCCCGGCATAAAGGGATTCGCCAACTATGCCGTCGGCTACGACAACATCGACGTGAAGGAGGCGACCAGACGCGGAATTCCGATCTCCAACACCCCCGGTGTGCTCACCGGCGCAACCGCCGAGATGGCCTGGGCCCTTCTGTTCGCCATCGGCCGCCGGGTCGTAGAATCCGACCATGTCATGCGCAGCGGTAAGTGGCCGGGATGGGGTCCTCTGCAGTTCCTCGGTGGAGACGTGGCAGGCGCTACTCTAGGAATAATCGGCGCAGGCAGGATCGGCACCGCCATGGCTTTGAAGTCGAAGGGCTTTCACATGAAGGTGCTCTATCACGACGTCCGTCAGAACTTAACTCTCGAGAAGGAACTCGGTGCCCGTAAGGTCGAACTCGACGAACTCCTGCGCGAATCCGACTTCATCAG